>Ga0335073_10003333_pt1 | contig 22329 bp, 19 predicted proteins | sample Lox_Sample_22_FD_207093 | JGI IMG/M metagenome (GOLD analysis project Ga0335073, IMG submission 207093) | Soil microbial communities from Loxahatchee National Wildlife Refuge, Florida, United States - Lox_Sample_2.2 | ecosystem: Environmental > Terrestrial > Soil > Wetlands | place: USA... | reverse complement strand
AGACAAGCTGGACGCGATGTGGCTGGCCCGGCTGACCGAGCTGGGGCTGCTGCGCGCCTCGTTCGTGCCGCCGAAGGCGATCCGGGACCTGCGGGATTACACCCGGGCCCGGACCCGGCTGGTCCAGGAGCGCACCCGCTGCTGGCAGCGGCTGGAGAAGCTTCTGGAAAGCGCGCTGGTCAAGGTATCGGCCGTGGCCAGCAAGCTGACCACCTTGTCCGCGCAGGACATGATCAAGGCGATGATCGCCGGCGAACGCGACCCGGAGGTCCTGGCCGGCCTGGCCCGCACCCGGATGAAGGCCAAGCACGACGACCTGGTCGCCGCCCTGGACGGCATGTTCGATGATCACCACGGCGAGCTGGCCGGGATGCTGCTGGACCACATCGCCTTCCTCGACGTCCGGATCGCCCGCCTGACCGCCCGGGCTGCCGAGCTAGCTGCCGCGATGCCCGCCGCCTGGGGCGTCGACCCCGACGGGACCACCGGCCCCGGCGCCGGGACCGCCCCCGGCGCCCCGGTGCTGCCTGCCGTGGCCCGGCTGGCCGAGATTCCCGGCGTCAGCGAGAACCTGGCCCGCTCGGTCATCGCCGAGACCGGCCTGGACATGACCCGGTTCCCGACCGCCGCCCACCTGGTGTCCTGGGCCGGGCTGTGCCCGTCGGCCCGCCAGTCAGGGCCCCGCACACGGCCCGGCAAGAAGGGCCAGGGCGACACCTGGCTGCGCGGGGCCCTCGGCCAGGCCGCCGTCGGCGCTTCCGGCACCGCCACCTTCCTGGGCGAGCGCTACTCCCGCATCGCCCGCCGCCGCGGCAAGGCCAAGGCCCAGGTCGCCGTCGCCCGCTCCATCCTGGTCATCATCTGGCACCTGCTCGCCAACCCCGAGACCCGGTACACCGACCTCGGCTACGGCTACTACCAGGCCCGCACCGACAAGGACAAGAAGATCAAGAACCACATCCGGCAGATCGAAGCGCTCCTCGGCCACCCCGTCACCATCATCAAGGCCGCGTAACCCAATACCATCCCTGACCAGGCCCGACGCCCAGACCGGCCCGGGTCCGCTGCCGCACACCCATTTACCGTGGGCTATTTTCCGGTCAGCTCGGGCAGCAACGGCCGGATGGTCCGGTGTCCGGCACAGCCCTGCCAGACCCCCAGGCTGTAGGCCAGGTCGTCGAGCAGCCGGGCGGCGACGTAACGTGCCGGGTCGAGGGGCGGCCGGCGGTCGAGCCAGTCCAGCAGCGGCGGCGCCAGGACCAGCACGGCCAGCGGCGCACGCAGCCGGCGTCCGGCCACGGCGGCCGGCAGCGCCAGCGGCCACCAGGTCCGGGAGATGGCGCTACCCAGCGGCCGGCCCGCCGTGAGCGTCCCGCCCCCGGCCAGCCGGGCGGCCAGCGACCAGGCGGTCCGGGCGGTCGGCCATTGCTCGCCGGTGACCCGCGTGAGGCGCCGGGCGAGCAGCGCGACGCTGGCGCCGGTGCAGGCCGCACCGGCCGCCGGGCGGCCTGCCGCGGCGGCCAGCCAGGCCACAGTGGTCCAGGCGGATGTATACAGCGGGCGGACCGTCCCCGGATGGCGCTGCTCCAGGATCGCGGCCGAGGTGCCGTAATCCTTCCGGCGGCCGAACCACCGGCGCAGCCGCACCCGGTGCTGATGCCGCATGGTGGCGGCCGGCTCGTAGCGCACCCGCCAGCCGGATGCGGCCAGCCGCCAGACGAAGTCGACATCCTCGCCGACTCGCATGTCCTCGGTGAAACCGGTCCCGGCCGCGTCCCGCCGCACGACCAGGGCCGCGCCGGGCACGTAGGGCACCCGCGAGCCCGGCCGGACGATGCTGGCCCGCGCGCCCATGTCCAGGGTGGAACTCGCCCCCTCGTACCGGGCCAGCCAGGTACGCCCGGGCTCGTGGGGCACGATGCGGGGCGCCACCGCGCCCACCGCCGGGTCGGCGAAGTGCGGCAGCAGTGCGTCCAGCCAGCCGGGACCGGGGACGCAGTCCGAGTCGAGGAACGCGACCAGCGGAGTGTCCGCCGCGGCCAGGCCGGTGTTCCTGGCCGCGGCGGGCCCGCCGTTCACGGCCCGTCGCAGGACACGCGCGCCCGCGCGGGACGCGGTCCGGGCCACCGCGGCGGGATCATCGGACCCGTCATCGACCACGATCACCGGCGGCACCCCGGTCAGCCCGGCGCGGTCGGTCAGCCCGGCGCAATCGGTCAGCCCGGCCAGGCACCGGGCCAGCTCGGCCTGCCGGTCGCGGACCGGGATCACCACCGTGACGTCATCGGGACCCCAGGTGGCGGCGCCCGGCACGGGATGCGCGATGCCGGTATCGAGCAGACGCCGCGCCAGGGCCCGGGCCTTCTCGTGCCCGGGTACCGGTGTCCCGGACCACCAGGCGGCCACCTGACGGGCACCGGACGCCGTGAGCTTTAGAACTCTTACCGGGGAACCGCCAACCAGAAGCGTTCCCTCCGCCAGCAGGCGTGATCTCGGGTCCGGGCGCAGCCGGAGACCGGCGGGAGCCAGCTCACCGGCTGATCCGGGCCCGGCCTGTTCAGCCGAACCCGGCCAGCGGGTTCTCATCGCAGGCCCGCTCGGGCGGCCGCCGGCCGATCGTCACCGGGACCCGGCGGTGCGAATGATCGGCAGCCGGGCGGGGCCGTTCGGCCCGCATCACGGTCAGGGCCGTCTCGCCGTGGCCGCGCACGCATTCGGGGTCGGGTCCGTCCAGCGGCAGGCCGGTGAAGAACTTGGCGGCCATGCAGCCGCCGCGGCACGAATCGAAGGATCCGCACGAGCGGCAGGCTCCCCCGGTCTGCGGCTCGCGCAGGTCGGCGAACAACCGGGACTCCCGCCATACGCTCGCGAACCCCCCGGGTTCCCGGACGCTGCCGGCCAGGAAGTTCTCGTGGATCGCGAACGGGCAGGCGTACACGTCGCCCACGGGATCGATGAGGCAGACCACGCGGCCCGCCCCGCACATGTTCAGCCCGGGCAGCGGCTTCCCGTACGGCGACAGGTGGAAGAACGAATCACCGGTGAGCACCTGGTCGCCGTGTGCGGCCAGCCAGTCGTACAGTTCCCGCTGCTGGGCCGCGGTGGGATGCAGTTCGGGCCATACGTCGGCGCCGCGGCCGGACGGACGCAACCTGGTCAGCCGCAATTGCGCGCCGTGCTCGTCAGCGATCTTCTTGAACGCGTTCAACTGCGAGATGTTGTGCCTGGTCATCACCACGGAAACCTTGAACCCGCGGAAACCGGCGGCGGCCAGGTGCGCCATGGCCCGGGTGGCTGTCTGGTATGACCCAGATCCGCGTACCGCGTCGTTGACCTCCGCCGTGGCTCCGTCCAGCGAGATCTGCACGTCGATGTAGTCGCTGGCCGCCAGCCTGCGTGCGGCCGCGGGGTCAAGCTTGATCCCGTTCGTGGAGAACTTGACTCCCACCTGGTGAGCGGTGGCGTAATCCACCAGTTCCCAGAAGTCCGGGCGGACGGTCGGCTCGCCGCCGCCGACGTTGACGTAGAACACCTGCATCCGCTGCAGCGTGTCGATGACCGCCCGGCACTCGGCCGTGCTCAGCTCACGCGGGTCGCGGCGGCCCGAGCTGGACAGGCAGTGCACGCAGGCCAGGTTGCACGCATACGTAAGTTCCCAGGTCAGACATATAGGTGACGTCAGGCCGAGTTCGAACATGTCAGTCAGTCCCGAGCGACGCCCGGCCGGGCCGGTTTCCTCGCCGGCAGTCCTACGGAACGCCGGCGATGACACCGGTGGGGCCGTGCACCGCATCCCAGCGGGACCCGCCGGAATGATCATTTGGGAGCTTGCCAGCGTCGCTAGCGCACGGCTGTAGGTGGGTAGCTGAGGCTCGGTGATACCTGCGGCGGCGCACGCCGCTCGGGCGGTCGGCTCAGCGGCCAGGTTCTGCAGGACCTTGAGGAGGGTGGGGCTTTTGAGGAAGGAGAGGTTTCGGGTGCCGAAGTGGTAGAGCATGGCACCGAACTGTTCCGGGCGGATTGCCGCACGATCGTCGAGGCGCCAGGGGCGGTCCAGGTCGAAGGTCGACCTCAGGTCAGTAGACACCGCACATGCCGTCGATCGAAACCTCCTCGACCAGGAGTTCCTCAGTGGCGAGCGGCTCGGCCTCGACCTCGTCCGTGTCGGCGGCGGTCGGCGGAACGGTCACATGGTCACCCATGAGTACCTCCTGTCTCGCGGCACTGGGTGCCATCGTAACGGCACCGAGTGCCACCGATCAAGGCTGGCGAGCGTGAGCGGACGTAAGATGGCCACCATGCTAGGGGCGACAACACCGCCTGCAGCCTGGAGTGATCCACCGGAGGGCGGCGGCCAGCCGGGGCGGCGGCGAGCCACCTCCCAGGCCGAGCTGGAGCACGTAGCGTTCGAGCTGTTCGAGGCGAACGGGTTCGAGCAGACCACGGTCGAGGACATCGCGGCGGCGGCCGGCATCGGGCGCCGGACGTTCTTCCGCTACTTCCCGTCCAAGAACGATGTCCCGTGGGGCATGTTCGAGCTGGAACTCGAGCGCATGCGGGCCCGCCTCAAGGCCTGCCCGCGCGACGTCCAGCTGATGGATGCCATCCGGGTGGCGCTGGTCGACTTCAACCAGATTGAGCCCGCTCAGGTCCCGCGGCACCGACGGCGGATGGAACTCATCCTCCGCGTCCCGGCCCTGCTGGCCCACTCCACCCTGCGCTTCGCCGCCTGGCGCGAGGTGGTCGCGGAATTCGCCGCCGAACGCACCGGCCAGCGGCCGGACGCCCTCGCGCCGCAGGCCGTCGCGCACGCCGTCCTCGGCGTCGCCGTGGCCGCCTACGAGCAGTGGCTCGACGACGAGGACGCCGACCTCGGCACCCTGCTCGACGCCGCCATGCGCCAACTCGGCGCCGCCTTCACCACCCCCTGAGCCGCGCCTGCCGCCGCTCGGCGGCCCTCGATGCAGGTCGCTGAGTCATCCACCATGGAAGAGCGTGCACAGTGAGTCATCGACCCAATACCGGGGCTGGCCCGGCGCATGTTTGAGGACAGACTCATAGACGAATGCAGAGACGATTACGCCCAGGTGGGCGCCCGTCCGGGCGAGCTCTTTCTTGAGCTTGGCCGCCTCGATAATCCTGGACGCCAGGATTATCGCCTCTCCGGAAACGCCCTGCGGCTCGGATACGACCGGGCCGACGTGAAGGGCGACCCGGAGCTGGATCTGGGTCGCCGGCGTCGCCTGGCGGTTGTAGTGTCTCAGCGCGGCGGCGAGTCGGGCCAGAAGGGGATCAACGACTGACCGGGTTGGAGTACTCGGCGGAACAATGATCAGCGCGATGCGCTGGTATGTACCGTCGACTACCCCAGTACCTACCTGGGCAGCACGTAGCCATATCGCAGCTAGCATGGCCGCATGCCGGACGGGCCCGCATCGGAGCTGGAAACAGCTGAACTGGCGTCATCCGGACTGGGGACCTTCGAGCTGACGCGGGCGCAGTGGCCGGCAGTGGAACGCGGTGCGCGGCATCTGCTGGTGGCGCCGGTCGGCTCCCTTGAGCAGCATGGCCCGCATCTGCCGCTTGATACCGACACGCGGATCGCCGCGGCCGTGGCCCGGCGGGCCTGCGCGGGACGGCCTGGCGTGGCGCTGGCCCCGGCGCTGCCGATCGGCGCGAGCGGCGAGCACGCGGCCTTCCCCGGTACGCTGTCCATCGGCGCCGAGGCGCTGACCTTGTGCTTGATCGAGCTGGGCCGGCACGCCAGCCTGCACTGGCCGGCGCTGCTGCTGGTCAACGGGCACGGCGGGAATGTCGCCGCGGTCGAAGCAGCCGCCAAGCGGCTCCGCTACGAGGGCCGTGCCACCCTGGCCTGGCACGCCGCCCTGCCCGAGGGTGACGCGCACGCGGGCCGTTCGGAAACCTCGGTCATGCTCGCGCTGGCCCCCGGCGCGGTGCGATTGGACGCGGCCGAACGGGGTGACGCGCGGCCGATCGAGCAGATCCTGCCGCTGCTGCGCGAGCAGGGGGTACGCGCCGTAAGTGCCAACGGCGTGCTCGGCGACCCGGCCGGCGCGTCGGCGGCCGAAGGCGAGCGGCTGCTCGGCCGCCTGGTCGAGAGCCTGAACGTCACCATGGACCGGTTCCTCGAACGGAGGCCCGCATGACGGAGCGGCTGGCCGTGGTGACCGGGGCGGCCCGCGGGATCGGGGCGGCGGTGGCCAGGCGGCTGGCCGGCGAGGGCTGGTCGCTGCTGCTGGCGGACGCGTGCGCCCCGCAGCCGCCCGCGGACTACCCGATGCCCAGTCCCGAGGACCTGGCCACCGTGGCCGGCGACTGCATCACAGCCGGTGCCAAGAGCGTCGATCAGCTCATCGCCGACGTCGGCGATGGCTCGGTGCGCGATCAGCTGCGGGATCTGCTGGCCGGCCGGGCCCCCGCCGCCGTGATCGCGGCGGCGGGCGTGATCAGGGGGGACGCCGCCTGGGCGGTGCCTGACGATGCGTTCGAGCTCATGCTGCGGGTGAACCTGCTCGGCGTGCGCCACCTGGCCGACGTGTGCGTGCCGCCGATGATCGAGGCCGGTACCGGCCGGTTCGTCGCCGTCTCCTCAGCGGCGGCGCTGCGCGCCATGCCGCAGCTGGCCGCCTACTCCGCGGCCAAGGGCGCGGTGGTCAGCTACGTCCGCGCCCTGGCCGCCGACCTGGCCGGCACCGGGGTCACGGCGAACGTCGTCTGCCCCGGCTCCACCCGCGGGCCCATGCTGGCCGCCAGCGCTGCCGTCTACGACCTGCCGGACCAGGAGGCCTTCGCCGCCCAGGCCCTGCTCCGCCGGCTGCTCGAGCCCGGCGAGGTCGCGGCGGCCGTGGCCTGGCTGTGCGGCCCCGACTCCAGCGCCCTTACCGGCGCGGTCCTCCCCGTGGACGCCGGCCTGACCACGTAGGCCGGGATCGTGGATCGTTACCTCGCTCTGAACGGCGCTCTGAACGGGGTTTGTATCCACGATCTCGGCTGACCCGCTAGTAAAGGTTCCTTGACATCATGGATAGGTAAAGCTACCTTTACATCTATGCGGAACCGAGTCCGCGAACAGCGCATCCAGCGGGAGCTGTCACAGGCCGAGCTGGCCGCCGCCCTGGGCGTGTCCCGGCAGACGGTGATCTCGATCGAGAACGGCCGCTACCTGCCGTCGCTGCCGCTGGCCTTCCGGATCGCGCGGTTCTTTGACCTGACGGTCGACAAGATGTTCGACCCGGATGACGAGGAGACGGGGTCATGATGAGTCCCATTCCGCCCAGGCTGCGGGCGCCGGTCTACATGCTCGTGGGCGGTGGCGTGATCGACGTTATCGCGGGCGCGGCCTGGGGATGGGGAAGCCTGATATCCCTTGGGCCCATCACCGTGGCCGCGGCCGTCGGGTACTACGTGCTGGCCGGGAGGGACAGCGACTTTTCCGCGATGCTCCGCGACCAGGCCGACGAGCGGCAGGTGTACCGCCGCCTCAAGATACAGGCGCTGGTGGGGCGGGTCATGACCGCGGCCGTCGCGGTCGGCTACCTGGTCGCGGCCCTGGCCAAGGCCGCATTGTGGCCGTTCGCCATCTTCGTCGCCCTGGCTGGCGTCACGTTCCTGGCCGGATGGCTGGTCTACCGCGAGCACCCCGGCGCCGGGGGACAGCAGGTCGGGCACTGATTACTGCAGGTTGGCCGGGTTGCCGATCGGGTCGCCGACGTACTCGTGCATCGCGTCCAGGTTGTCGTGAGCAGGGTAGCGGGCCGCGGCGGGCCCGTCGGCGAACGCGCGGAGCACGTTCGCGGTCACCCGCTTGGCGAAGGCGGGCGTCTTCCCGCCGATGCCGTGCGGCCGGTCGCCGTAGATCGCGCCGACCCAGCGCATGGTGCCCGAGTTGAACACCCCGGCCCCGCCGGAGTGCGTGTAGTAAGCGGAGTCGGCGAAGCTTGAGGCGCCCTGGCAGGTCAGCGGCGAGTGGGACAGCACCTGGATCGGGCGCGGTACCGGGTAGGCCGGGTTGACCCGGTCGTACTCGATGCCGATCAGGTTGTGGAAGCTGGCCCCCTTGGGCACTCCGGTCCCAGCGAACAGCCAGCTCTTCGGGGATACCACGACGTACGGCGCGACCGCGGGATAGCCCTCGTAGATCGTCCCGATCAGCGAGGACTCCGGATCGGGGTCCGGTGCTTCACGCCAGTCGCTGGTGACCAGCGCATTGTCCTTCCCGTACTCGGGGTCCTCGGTGTAGCTGGTCTTGTAACAGATGACCAGCCGTCCGCCCTCATCCAGCCTGGTCCGCCGGAACATCGCGTTGGCGCCGAGAAAGGCCAGGTTGACCCCGGCGTCCCGGGCCGCGGTCACGTGCGAGCGTTCGGCCGGCGTCCAGTACTCGTCGTGCCCGCCCGAGATCAGCGCGCTGGCCCCGTCCAGCAGGTGCGCGTCGGCCGCGATGTCCATGCCGGTTACGTAGGCCGGGGACAGGCCCAGCGCCTCGGCCAGCACGACCATGTTCCGCTCGTAGGTCAGGAACATGTCCGCGCCGTTCAGGTCGTACGGCCGGTCGAGGCTGACCGCCAGCGACCGGTTCGCGTACGACTGACCCGGGCCGATGTACAGGTCGTAACCGCCCCAGGTGTTGTAGGCCTGCCAGGTCGAGACGGCCGCCTTGAGCACCACCTTGCCCGCGGTGCTGGCCGAACGGACGGTCACCGGGACGTACCGCTGCGCGCCGGAGTCCGCGTCCAGCCGGAGCAGGTAAGCGCCCGCGGGCCAGTCGTCGGTCGGCACCTCGACGACCGGATCCCAGTCGGTCCGCACGGTGTTGGTCGAGCCGGTCAGGGCCGACGCGTTCTGCCGGCGGCCGCGCAGCGAGGCGGACTGCCAGACCTGCCGGGCGCCGTCTCCGCCGTACCAGCCCAGCCGGAAGGCACGCACCCGGAACCCCGACGAGGTGGTCGAGACGAACAACGGGAACGACTGCCCGGTCAGCACGCTGGCCTGGCCCGCGTACCCCGTGATCGCGTCCGCCGCGCCCAGGTGACGGATCTCCCAGTGCGGGTCACCGGGCAGCGAGTTCTCCGACACCAGCCGCCGGCCCGTGCTGGCGCGCGGGGTCGCGCTGGTGGCGGCCGATCCGGCCGCGGCGCTACTGCACCCGGCCGCCGCCGCGGCCAGCCCGAACGCGCCCGCGCCGAGAAACGCCCGCCTGCTGGTCCCGGCCTGAGGACTGCTGCCGTCCCGGGTCATGGCCGACAGAATGCACCCGCCGGGCGGCCCGCGCAAGCAAGACGCGAGGTCTCGCAGGTGAGACCACGATCCGTTCGGCTCAAAAAGAGGGACAGCGGCGGTGACGGCCGGACAGCGGCGCGCGCGCCGGCACCGACCCATGAAGGTGAAATCGCGCTAGGTTGTGCCCAGTCCCTACTTTGCGGTCGCGGAGGATGACGATGACCGAGACGATCTCACCAACCGGGCCCGCGGCCGGCTAAGCGAGCGTGGACCGGTCCAGGCTGGAGGCGTTCAGCGACGGCGTCTTCGCGGTCGCGATCACCCTCCTCGCGCTCAACATCGCGGTGGCCGGGCCCGGACCCGGGCACCCCGAGCTGCTGGATCAGCTGAGCGCGCACTGGCCGGCGTTCGTGGCCTACGCGATCAGCTTCTTCACGATCGGCATCATCTGGGTCAACCATCACGCGCTGCTCAGGTCGGTCAAGGCCGTGGACCGGACGCTGCTGTTCGTCAACCTGGTGCTGCTGCTGTTCGTCGTGCTGATCCCGTTCAGCACCGCGACGGCGGCGGAATACCTGCACCACGACAACTGGAACGCGCGGGTCGCGGTGGCGGTGTACGCCGGGGTGTTCCTCGGCATGTCGATCGGCTTCGGCGCGATCTTCGAGTGGACGCTGCACAGCAAGAGCGTGTACCAGCCGGTGCCGCCCGAACGGCGCTGGGCGGCGCGGCTCCGGTTCGTCGGCGGCGCGGGCTTCTACGTGGCCGCCGTCATCATCGCCCTGTTCAGCGCGTACGCCGCGTTCGTGCTGATGGGCCTGGTGGCCGTGTACTACATATTCGAGCGCACACCTGCCCCGGACTCCCCGGCCGAGGACACGACGGCCGGCTGACGCTCGTCAGATAAATAGTTGCCATTAAGCAAGTGTTTCGCTGTAGACTGGGTTAACGTGCGGCGAAGCGTTGACTTGAGTCATGTGAACGGGACAGCGGGCGACGGGCGGCCTGACCGGTACCGGTGGATCGCGCTGTCCAATACGACGCTGAGCATGACGATGGCGACGATCGACGCGTCGATCGTGATCATCGCGCTGCCGGCCATATTCCGCGGCATCGGCCTGAACCCCCTCACCCCGGGCAACGTGACCTACCTGCTCTGGATGATCTTGGGGTACCTGCTCGTCCAGTCGGTGCTGGTGGTGACGCTGGGCCGGCTGGGCGACATGTTCGGCCGGGTGAAGATCTACAACCTGGGCTTCGTCGTTTTCACGCTGGCCTCGATCGCGCTCTCGCTTGATCCGCTGACCGGCACGCACGGCGCTCTGTGGCTGATCGGTTTCCGGTTCGTGCAGGCGTTTGGCGGCGCGATGCTGATGGCCAACTCGGCCGCGATCCTGACCGATGCGTTCCCCGCGAACAAGCGGGGCATGGCGCTGGGCATTAACCAGATCGCCGGGATCTCCGGGCAGTTCGTGGGGCTGTTGCTCGGAGGCGTGCTGGCTGCGGTGAACTGGCGCCTGGTGTTCTGGGTCAACGTACCGATCGGGGTATTCGGCACCGTCTGGGCGTACAAGAGCCTGCACGAGATCGCGACCACTCGGCGTGCAAAGATCGACTGGATCGGGAACATCCTGTTCGCGGTGGGCCTGGGCATCCTGCTGATAGCCATTACCTTCGGGATCCGGCCCTACGGCGGGCACCCGACCGGGTGGACCAACCCCTTGATTATCGGCGGGCTGATCGGCGGCGTCGTGTTGCTGATCGCCTTCTGCATCTTCGAGACCAAGATCGCCGAGCCGATGTTCCAGATGGGCCTGTTCAAAATCAGGGCCTTCGCAGCGGGCAACGCCGCCAGCCTGCTCGGCTCCATCGCTCGCGGCGGGCTGCAGTTCATTCTGGTCATCTGGCTGGCGGGCATCTGGCTGCCGCTGCATGGCTATGACTTCACCGTGACACCGCTGTGGGCCGGGATCTACATGCTCCCGCTTACCGCGGGCTTCCTGATCGCCGGGCCGATCTCAGGCACCCTGTCCGACCGGTATGGGCCCCGCCTGTTCGCCACCTCCGGACTGCTCCTGGCGGCCATCTGTTTCGTCGGGCTCATGCTCCTCCCGGTGGACTTCCCCTACCCGCTGTTCGCGTTGCTGATCTTCGGCAACGGGGTAGGTTCGGGCCTGTTCGCCTCGCCCAACACCTCCGCGATCATGAGCTCGGTACCGGCCGGGCAGCGAGGCTCCGCGTCCGGCATGCGGTCCACCTTCCAGAACTCCGGCATGTCCTTGTCCATCGGCATCTTCTTCTCGCTGATGATCGCCGGGGTGGCCCGGGCTCTCCCCCATACCCTGACCAGCGGGCTGCGCGCCCAGGGCGTGCCGCTGTCGGTGGCCACGCACGTTAGCCACCTGCCGCCGGTCAGCACGTTGTTCTCCGCCCTGCTCGGCTTCAACCCGGTGCAGAACCTGCTGGCGCCTTCCGGCGTCCTGGCCAAGCTCCCCGCGCACAATGTCGCGGTCCTGACCGGCAGGCAGTTCTTCCCAGAGCTGATCGCGGCACCGTTCCATCAGGGCCTGGTCATCGTGTTCACCGCCGCCGCGATCATGTCGGTGCTCGGCGCGCTGGTCTCGCTGCTGCGCGGCAAGCAGTTCTACTACGATGACGCCCCGGTCACGGCAGGTCCCGCTGTCACCGTCCCGCCCGCCCCGGCTCCGGGGACCATTTCGCCGAACGGGCCGTCCCTCACCCCCGCGAACGGTGACTCCGCGCCCGGGGCCGACGCCGCGCAGCCTGGCGGCCGGCGGACCGGCAGGTAGGATAGCCCCGTGCCACGCTATGAGTACCGCTGCCGCGCCTGCGGCGACACGTTCGAGCTGAGTCGTCCGATGACCGAGTCATCGGCGCCCTGCACCTGCCCGCAGGGTCATGACGACACGGTGAAGCTCCTGTCCACGGTCTCGGTGGGTGGTCTCGCGTCCGGCCGTTCGGCCGCAGGGCCGGCCTCGGCCGGCGGGGGTTGCTGCGGCGGGGCCTGCGGCTGCCGTTAAGCGCCTGGCCTGCGTCACATGACACAGCGGTGCTGGCTCGCGTGCCACAACACGCTTCCGGCACGCCTGCTTGGCTTAACTCGGAAAAGAGTTGAGGGGCAGGTGCGGAGGCAAGCGCGATGGCCCTGGTGATGATCGACAGACCATCCTGGCCTCACCGGCCGGCGGCGCGACACGATCCCCGCGGCCGCGCCCGGCCTGATCGTGCACAGCTAGATCAGGGGCCCGCCCAAGAGATCATCGGCCAGATGGCATGGCTGCTCCGGTGGCTGCTCCGTGACACGCGCGGCAGCATGCTCTTGGGCGGAAGCTGGATCGTCGTGATCCTTCTCGGCCTGTGAGGGGGCCGAGAAGGATCGTGTCACCTCGGGATTTGTCAACGAGCCGCGCAAGGCTCATTGTTGGAACCAGTGTCGGCTATTACCCGCTTGCCGCCATATAAGGCATTTCCGACGGTGATACGAAGATGCAGCAGAGGATGGGACCTGGGCAGGGATTCTGGACTCTGCTCTCTAAAGATGAACAGGGCGCCCTGTCGGGCATCGGCTTGCCCAGGCACTATTCGCCTGGCACGATCATCTGCCATGAGGGCGATCCCGACACGCATCTGTACATCTTGACCAACGGATGGGTCAAGATCCGGGCCGCGACCGCGGACGGGCATGAAATCGTGCTCGCGCTGCGCGGCGACGGCGAGATCGTCGGTGAGGTCGCGGGTGAGACCACCGGACGCCGGAACGCCACGATGCAGGCCATCGATGCGGTAGACGCGCTGATGGTGCGGTATGACAAGTTCAGCTCATTCCTCGACGCCAATCCGGGAGCCGATCGGGTCTACCGGCGGGTCATGACGCGGAAATGGAACGACACGGACACGACTCTGCGCAGCCGCACCGGCACCACCGGCGCGCAGCGGCTGGCCAGGATCCTGCTCGACCTCGCGGACCGCCGCGGCCAGGCCGTGAACGGCGCGATCCACCTGGCGTTGCCGCTGACGCAAGATGAACTGGCCAGCCTGGCCGGCACCTCCCGCGCCACCGTGACGCGCGCGTTGAGCAACTGGCGCAAGCGCGGCTTCATCCGCACCGCTCACCGCCACGTCACGATCGTCGAAATGTCGGCCCTCAGACGGGTCATGGGTCCGTCGGCCTAGCCCGCGACCCGGCTCGCGATAATTCCCGCTCCCCCGTTCAGGAAGCCTGGTGTCAGCGACGGCAGGGTCATCGGGATTCCGCACGCGTACGGGAGCTGAACCCAGCCTTTCCGGCGCTGGTCGCCGACGTTCACGGTCACGAGCGGAAGGAATTCCTGCTCAAAGATGCCTTCGTAGCCGTGACGAATGACCGTTTGGTAGATAGTGTCCGAGGCGACCAGGGCCAGGGGCACCGTCGCGCTCTTGAAATGGGTCTTGAAGCGCGGCGCGTCCAGTAGGCGGAAGGCCACGTCCAGGTCCTCGCCGAAGGGCCCATTTTCGTCGTGGTGCACCTCCCCGGCGTGGATGACCGTACGCAGCCGCATCATGCGCGGCTGGTCGGCCGGGGAAATGCTGCTGTTGTGGGCGACGAGCAAGCTCGCGAGAATCGGGATCAGCCGACTGAGCAGCAGCGGCTTCGGAAGTTCATCCGCGGGCCGCAGCAAGACCAGCACCCCGTCGCCCCGGTCGGTAAACGGGTCGTAGTGCCGGCTGTCGATCCCGGCTACGAAGAGAGCGCTCACCACGAGCCGGTAGATCTCTTCGCGTAGCTCTTCCTTGACCGGGTTGGTCCGCTGGGTGGAGCCCTCGATGTCGACGGCCAGGATGCTCCGGTAGACGGGAAGCGACGTCGCGCGGCGTGGCCGCTTGCCATTTCGCGGCGCTGTGTCACCGTTTGCCTGGAGAGCGTCGGCTGGCCTGCCGACGTAGGGCAAGATCGTCGGCGTCACCATATCGGCCGCCTTGGCCGCCGCCAAGGTCCAACCGAACACAGTCGTCTGCAGGAGGGGTACCGTCGCGTCGCTGCTGCGTAGGCACATGTGGTCCGTCGTCGGACCGGGTGGTGAAGATGCATTGTGTGCCTCCTCAGCGTCCCAGATGCCGCCTATGCCTCTGACTGCCTTATGCGTCTTTGCGTAAAGTTTCGTCGGCCTTGAGCTGGTTTGCTCTAGCTCGCATCGTTCCCGTCGTGTTTGACGTAAAACACGTTGAGGTCGTGAAAATCGCGGAAAGTTCAGGTAAAATTTTGGTAAGGGTCCCGCGGGCCGACTGCGCGACGGCGGCCGAAGGTGGTACAACGGACTCATCCCGGCAACCCGTCGGTCATGCCCGTCAGACCCTAGGTATTGACGTCACCTGGTGCAGTAGGCGTGATACAGGTCATGGCCCCGTAGTTCAGATCGCTCTCGTCGCGTTTGACGTCAAACGCGTTGAGACCGTGAAAACCGCAGCAACGCATGGTAAAGTTTCGGTAAGGTCCTGCGGAATCTCTACATGAGGGTGGCCGAAGGTGGTAGAACCAAATATCCCGCAGTCGGTCAGCCGTGTCCGGTGGTCACGTAGAGCACGGGAGCCACAGGATGGAGGACAGATGGTTGCCGGTCGCGGCCACGCGTCCATTCCGGCTCGGATACTCTCCGAGCGCCTGCGGGAACTCCGGGAGCGGGAGTTCAGGCCGCTTACCCAGAAGCAGCTGGCCAAGGCCCTGGGCGGTGCGGGGTCGCTCAGCATCTCGACCGTCTCCCTCTGGGAGAAGCCAGGCTCGGATCGGCTGCCGCCACCGGAGCGGCTGGCCGCCTACGCCCGGCTCTTCTGCACGGAGCGATCGCTTTCCTCCGGGGCGCCGCGCCTGCTGCGCGACGAGGAGCTGGCTGATCAGGAGCGGGCGAGGGAGGCCGAACTGTACGAGGAGCTACTCGATCTGCATGAGCGCGCGCAGTCGACCGACCTTGTTGTCAGCTCGCCTGAGCCATACTCAGTCGAGCAGCGCCGCTCACTCTGGCGCTTCCCCGACGAAAGCGCGATCAGCATCGTCTGTTCCGACGCACCGCCAGAAGACCGCCCGTCATACGCTGACCAAGACCACCTGAACTACAGCCGCTATGCCAGGCATGCCGACCTCGACGCGCTGATCGAGGTCCACGGGCAGGTAAAAGCGGACAACCCGGGTAGCTGGATCCGGATCCTGCCGCCGCATTCTCTGGAATACGATTTCGCTCTCAACCATCTCGTGATAATCGGCGGAGCGGCCGTTGACGATGCGGCGCCCTGGTTCACGCAGGGCGTTACCCTGCCGACGGTTCACGAGTCGCAGGACACTCACATCTTCAGCTATGAGGTCGATGGCGAGGTCCGCGAATTCAAGTCGACGCGCGATAGCGATGGAACCATGACCTACGATGTCGGTTTCATCGCCCGGGCTCCACATAAAATCGTTCCCGGACGTGTTGTCATCGTGCTAGGCGGCATTACCAGCCGCGGCGTACATGGCGCTGCGCTCACTTTTACTGATGCGCATGTCAGAGATGCTAATTTGCAGTATCTCACTGACACATTCGGCGACGCTGAAGCCTTTTGTATCCTCATGCGCATTCCGGTCCGCAACAACGCAGCCCTACCGCCCAACCTTCAGGACGAGGATGTTCGCCTATATGAATGGTCCCCCGGGACGGGGGTGCGCTGGTGATTGAGGCGGTTGAATATAACGTGCAATTTAGCGACACAGATGAGAACGGAGATCTGCCGCGCCCTTTCGAGATCTCCTCGTACCTGGACTTGCTTCAATTTACCAATATTCCGGCTACTGGCAGAGACATACCATCTGGCAAGCGAAATATTTCCACTCCTGTCGTAGATGCGATAATCGTTCCGACCTTCCGCTCGGCAGAACAGATCAAATGCGCCGTGGAACTCGCCTCGCAGGCGAGATGCGAGCTACTTCTGCTCTATACCGACGAGTTCCCGCCCGGGCTGCCTGAGGTACTGGCCGGGCTCAAGCAGGGCGAGGCGATCCCGCTCATGCTCCGGTCCGGAGTGAGGAACCGTCACCTGCTAGACCTCGGGGCGGACCTGCCGCAGAGCTTCGCCTCACAGGCCGCGCTGGACATCAGCCGGAAACGCAATCTCGGCCTGCTGATCGGGCGTATGCGCGGGTGGACTCGCATTCTCCTGCTCGACGATGACATCCGCAGGCTGAACATCGAGAAGCTGAGCGCGGCAGCGGCACTGCTCGACAGATACCCGATTGTCGGGCTCCAAGTGCGCAAATACCCAGATGCATCAGTGGTGGGCCACGCGCGCCGCCGGACCGGGCGCAGACAGGAGCCCTTCATTTCAGGCGGGTCTCTCCTGATTGATCCGCAGCAGCTCGACGGATTTTTCCCGGCTATCTATCACGAGGACTGGCTCTGCGCCATCAACCACCTCAGGCTACGCGAAGTTGCGATAGGCGGCACGGTCGGGCAACTGCGCTATGAGCCTTTCGCCTCCCCGGAGCGCGCCAAAAACGAGGAATTCGGAGACATCCTGGCGGCCGGCCTGCTCTGGCTGGTTTATACCCGCAGAAAAACGAACGCCGTCGCTATTGCGGAGAGCGAGGCCGATTACTGGCAGGAAGCAATGCGGCCGGACTTCTGGACGCAGCTCCTCCAGGAGCGCACGGCACTGCTGGAAGAGGTCGCGGAGCGCCATAAAACGCAATATCCGGATAACCTGCTCGCACACCAGGCTCTCGAGGTGGCACGGAAGTGGTGCGGCGAGCTGACAGCAGACGAATTCGTCGCGGTTATGAAGCAGTGGCTGAGCAACCTTGACCTGTGGCGAGAACGGCTTTCCTGTCTCCCTCGGGTGGATTCCGTCGAAAAGGCACTGGCCGAGCTCGGTGTCCTGAATATTGTTCACTCATACCACTGGACCTCACCGCAGGCGCCAGCAGAAATCGCGCGACAACGGCGGGCGAAGCTCTTGGGAGCAGTGATCGTTACCGCCATCCTCGGAGCAGCGTTGGGCCTGGTCAAGAAGTGCGTGCCTGGCGCCAGCGGCCCGGCGTTATCACGGGGTCATGATCGGGGCTCTTGGCTCCGTCGCGTCGTACCTGGCCGCCGTGCGGGCCGCGGTCCGCAGCGCCCAGCGGCTGTTGGTGACGAGAGCCAGCACCATGATCGCGACACCGCAGCCGACCAGCAGCAGCCAGTCGGCGTGACTAGCCGGGACGAACCGGGCCCGGAGCGCGCCGTGGAGGTTCGCGGCCAGGATCGAGCCGGTGATGGCCACGCCGAGCGACGTGCCGATCTGGCGGCTGGTCGAGGCTATTCCTGAGGCCACGCCGGCCTGGGCGAACGGCATGCCGGACACCGCGGCCTGGGTGATCGGCGCGTTGACCATACCAGAGCCGAGGCCGAAGACGGCGAACGCGATGACGATCTGCAGCGTGGACCATGACGTGCTTATCCCGGAGAGCAGGATGCTTCCGGCGGCGATTCCGGCGCCTGCGATCAGCGTCGGCAGCCGACCGCCCCAGCGGGCCAGCATCCGGCTGGAGGCTACCGCTCCGACGGCCATCACCGCCGCCATCGGCACCATGTGCAGGCCCGCGTTCAGGGCGGACATGTCCCGCACGTCCTGCAGGTACAAGGTGGCCAGGAACAGGAAGCCGCCAAGAGCGGCGAAGGCGCTGATCGCGGTCAGCACGGCCCCGGCGAATGGCGCGCTGCGGAAGAACCTCGGGTCGAGCACCGGCTCGGTGCGGCGCGCCTCGTAGGCCACGAAGAGCGCAAGGCTCGCCGCCGCCACCGCGAACAACGTCAGGATGTCGGGTGAGTGCCAGCCGTAGGCGGGGCCCTCGATGATCGCGTAGGTAAGCGAGCTGAGCATGACGATGAGGAGCCCCTGTCCGACCGGATCCGGCCGCCGGGCCTTGGGGGCCCGGGATTCCGGTACGAACCGCGCGGTCAGCGCGATGGCGGCCAGCCCGACCGGAATGTTGACCCAGAACACGCCCCGCCAGCCGACCGACCCGACCAGGAGCCCGCCTAGCACCGGTCCGAGCGCCACGGACAGGGCGAACGTGCCGCCCCAGGCTCCGAGGGCCCGGGCCCGTTCGGCTCGGTCGGTAAAGGTGTTGGTGATGATGGACATCGCGACCGGGTTGAGCATCGACCCCCCGATCGCCTGCACCATGCGGAACGCGATCAGCCAGCCCAGCCCCGGCGCCAGGCTGCATAGCCCGGAGCCGACCGTGAACACGGCCAGGCCGACCTGAAAGGTCCGGCGGCGGCCCACCCGGTCGGCGGTCGCGCCGGACAGCATCAGCAGGCTGGCCAGCACAAGCGTGTAGCCGTCGATGGTCCACTGCAGTCCGGCCACCGAGGCATGCAACTCGCGGCCGATGGAGGGCAGCGCGACGTTGACGATGGTGCTATCCAAGCCGACGATGAACAGGCTGAAGCAGCAGATGACGAGCACCAGCATGCGGCGGCGGTGGCTGAGCTCTGGCACGTGGTATCACCTGGATCGGCGGCTTCGTGAAGGTACTTGCCTTACGGCAACTAACTACACTCGCCCCCTAACTATTTCCGCTAGCCCGGCCGCACAACGCCGGACGGCTGTGAGAGATTCGTCACGCGTACGGCGGACGACGCGCCGCCCGAATGATGAACTCAACGTGATGCACCGATTACGCTTCGCCAGACGGAAGTTTACCTAAATTATGTTGAGTCGCGTAAAACGCCGTAAAGCCTCTTTCCGGGTGATTGGCTTTTGTGTTAATGCGCAAGTCTCACTCCCGGAGAATGTAAATCTTGCCGTGAAAATTACGCAAGGGGTGTAACGCATCACCGTCGTCTTGTCAAGCCGTCGGTTGCAAATATATATCCTGTTGTTATGAAAACGTGACCACATGACACTTATCGTGCTTCTCAGATTCCGGAATGAAAACCCGGTACACCACGGGAAGAAGACTCCAACATCGTTTTCCCGCCCAGAGATGAAGAGCCTTGATATGACCGTACATGGTGATCAGGATGCCCGCCAAGTTTCCCAGCCTGCGTAACAGCACCCGCTTGCCGGCTTCCGGCCCTCAGGGTATCCAGTTGAGCAACAGGACGTTCTCGATCGGCCGATTGAAGCTCGAGATTGAACGAGTCGGTAACCCCGGACCTCGATCCCTTGAGGCGCAAGTGCGTCCACTAGCTCATAATAGAGTCCGCGACGCATTTCGGCCCGTGGCACCGGGTAGTTGGCGGGAACTCCGTCCGAGCCTGCGTAATGCACCCCGAGGAGACGGTACCGCCACACTTCTCTCGGAAGAGGCCGGGCTCCCCAGGCGGATCGATCCCTCGACGGTTGGCTTCCGGGAGGAACTGCGCCAATCGAGCGGCGTTCGTAGGATTCGGTCCATCGGCCCTTGGCCGCTGACTGGCCAGAATTGCACGGTCTTGCTTACCGACGTAGTCGGATTCAGCTCCCCGGGCCGCAGTTATGAGGATCGCCGCGCCATCAGGGATGCGCTCTGTGACATGACCGGCATGATGCTGCAAGGCATGACGGATGCCTGGTCAGAAAGCCGCGGCGATGGCATATTGACGGTCCTGTGGCCGAGCATTCCTACTAGGGTCGTCATCTATCGGCTGCGCGAGGTATTGCTCCCGGCGCTCATGCGCCATAACAGTACCCAGTACGGTCCAGCCCGGTTCCAGCTGCGAGCTGCCCTCGGCGTCGGGCCCCTGTTCAGCGACACCATGGGTCCATCCGGCGATGAGATCAATACCATCGCCAGGCTGGTCCAGGCCCTGCCCCTCAAGAAGGCCATGGAGACAAGCGGAGCCAGCCTTGGCATCGTCACGACCAGGTTCATCTACGAAACAGTCATCGAGCATGATCGGAATCTGCGCGAATACCAGCCCATCCAGGTGGAAGAAAAGACATACAAGGGACCGGCATGGATGAACGTTATCGACACCCCGGTACCGGCCCACGGCGAGGCCGGCCCGGCGCTGGCCTGCTGATCGGGCGCTGCTCGCTCATTCTCCCGGTGGGCGTAATCGGTATAGGCGGGAGGCGGTGGCCTTGGCCCACTGGGTGGTGCACAACAGGCCGAGCAGGAGCACGACGTAACCGCAGCCCGTGAGGATCCACCAGCCGGCGTGCGCGGCGTGCACGAAGCCGTCGTGCATCGATCCGCGGATGCTGGCCGCCAGGACCGAGCCGACGATGGCCACGCCCAGCGACTGGCCGAGCTGGCGGCTGGAGGAGTTCATGCCGGACGCCATCCCGGCCTGGGTCTTCGGGACGCCGGACATGACGCCGTTGGTGATTGGCGAGCTCACCATGCCCGCCCCGATCCCGAACAGGGCGTAGGTGATGACCAGGTACAGGTGCTCCGTCGTGCCGGTCAGCCGGGACAGCGCCGCGCTGCTCAGCGTGAGCGCCGCGCCCGCGATGACGAAGGGGACCCGGGGGCCGCGCTTGGCCACGATCCGGCCCGCCATCGGCGCGCACAAGGCCATCACCACCGGCATCGGCAGGATGGTCAGGCCGGCCTGCAGGGCGGACAGGCCCCGGACGTCCTGCAGGTACAAGGTGGACAAGAAGAGAAACCCGGCCATCGCCGCGATGGCGCAGACCGCGGTGAGGTTGGCGCCCGCAAACGGCACGCTCCGGAAGAACCGGAAGTCGACCATCGGGTCTGCGCGGCGCGGCTCGTAAGCGAGCAGAATGGCCAGCGCGGCCACCGACAGCGCGAAGAAGCCGAAGATCTCCGGTGAGCGCCAGCCGTAGGCAGGGCCCTCGATGATCGCGTAGGCGAGCGAGCCGAGCATCACGATGATGAGGAACTGCCCGACCGGGTCGGCGCGCCGGGACCGCGGTGCTTTGGAGTCCGGCACGAACAGCGCGGTCAGCGAGATCGCGGCCAGGCCCACGGGGATGTTGGCCCAGAAGATCCCGCGCCACCCGACCGCTCCGACCAGTACGCCGCCCAGGACCGGTCCCAGCGCCATGGACAGGCCGAATACGCCGTCCCAGACCCCGATCGCGCGGGCCCGTTCGGCGCGGCCGGTGAAGGTGTTGGTGATGATGCCGAGGGCAGCCGGGTTGAGCATCGAACCACCGACCCCCTGCAGGATCCGGAAGCCGATCAGCCAGCCGAGGCTGGGAGCCAGGCTGCACAGCCATGAGCCGAGGGTGAACAGTGAGAGCCCGACCTGGAAGATCGTCCGGCGGCCGATCCGGTCCGCGACCGCGCCGGAGAACATCAGCAGGGCCGCCAGCGCGATGGTGTAGGCGGCGATCGTCCATTGCAGGCCGGACACGCCGGCGTGCAAATCACGGCCGATGGACGGCAGCCCGACGTTCACGATCGTGTTGTCCAGCCCGACCATGAACAGGCTCAGGCAGCAGACGGCCAGCATGAGGGCGCGGCGCGCGTGCACCGTGGCGCCGGTGACCGCATGCGGACCGGTAGCGGCGTCGTGTCCGGCGTCCAAGGGGAATTGTCTGGGATCGCGCGTCAGCGCTCCGGCGTCCCGGGTCAGCTCGAGGCTCAGGACAGGCACGGGTGTCCGTTTTGGTAGCCGATCGGGCACGCCGAGTGACCTCCAGTCGGTGCCTCGTACTGGTGCCTGCATCGGCCAACCCCTCGGGGGACGTACTCGCCGCGGACGAGTACGGGGCTACTTATGTCACGCTTGGCTCAGGGCCGTGGTTCGGAATCACAGCGGATGAGCCTGACCAGGTGATCGGGAGCTTGTCGATCCCGTAGATGCCCTCGACTCCGCCGAGTTGCGGCGGTCCGTCGAGGGCGAGGTCCGGGGTGCGCGGCGCCAGGAAGGCCAGGGCCTCCTCCAGTTCCGCACGGGCCAGGTTGGCGCCCAGGCAGTAGTGTGTCCCGGCCCCGAAGGTCAGCAGCCGGGCGTCGCGGGCCGCGGTGATGTCAAACTCCTCACCCGCGTCACCTTCGCGGTTCGCCCGTTCGGCGCAGACGGCCACGATCGTCCCGGCCGGGAAGATCACGCCGCGGTGTTCGACCTGCTCCAGGCAGATCCGCGCCGTGAACGGCGTGACCGGCTCGAACCGCAG
>Ga0335073_10003332_pt1 | contig 22331 bp, 24 predicted proteins | sample Lox_Sample_22_FD_207093 | JGI IMG/M metagenome (GOLD analysis project Ga0335073, IMG submission 207093) | Soil microbial communities from Loxahatchee National Wildlife Refuge, Florida, United States - Lox_Sample_2.2 | ecosystem: Environmental > Terrestrial > Soil > Wetlands | place: USA... | reverse complement strand
GTGCGCGCCGTCCCGCAACATCCCCGTGAACTCCTGGAGCGCGCCGTGGAGCGATCCCATTCGGCATTGGTCAGGCACAGTGTAGCAGTGGTTCTTGATGATCCGGACCGGATCTGCTGGTTCGATCCTCAGTTGCTCGCCCGCGTGCTCCGGCATTTGTTGGAAAACGCTGCGCGATATTCTCCGCCGGGGAGTCGCATCGTCCTGCGCAGCAAGCGTGACGCAGCAAGGTTGCAGTTCTCCGTGGAAGATAATGGCCCCGGCGTCGATCCTATCGACTTGCCGCTGATCTTCGAAAAGTTCTACAGAGGCAAAAAGAGCGCCGGTAAGGGAACTGGAATGGGGCTCGCGATTGCACGTGCTATTGTTGAGGCGCATGGGGGCGAAATCGAAGTGACAAGCACGCCAGGGCACGGAGCAACATTTCGTTTTTGGATACCTCTGGCGGAGAAGGAACCCACAGGTACACAGAAATCAGAATAGCCATCCCCCGGCTTTCCTACTCTGGTACTGCACTCCAGTCGCACTCCACGTCGCGGTGTGCCTTTGAACTCTCAATCGCATACTCAAGAACGCGCGACGTGCGCCACGCGTCGATTGCCGGTACAGGTGAAGGGCCCTTGCCGAGCAATGTGTCACGAACGGCTGCGTAGTATCTCCGATAGTCGCCTGGAATCGATTGCAGTGGTTCAGCCGACACCTCGCCATTGGTTTCCACACTGAGCGTGCCCCAATGTTCTGGGCCCTCCTGGCCCCAGTCAGGCGAATCAATGCGGGTGATCTTGCCCAGTGCATCTTCCTGCGGGTCGAGCCCCCACTTCCAGTAGTTGCCCCGTGTGCCGCGCAAGTGAAAGCGCGGACGGGCGAGTGTGGAAAGGCAGTTTGCGCTCAACGTGACCGACAGACCGGTGTAGTAGTGCAGCCGCAGGGTAAATGAATCCTGCGCGCCCTCACCGTCCCGCTCGCGGCGCACTTCCGCGCCTACAGTGTCTGGGAAACCGAACAGCACCAGCGCCTGGTCTACGATGTGTGTGCCAAGGTCATGGAGCAGGCCACCCTGGTCCGGTTCTTCCTTCCACGCACGGGCAGATAGTCCCGGCCGCCAGCGGTCGAAAGTTGACTCGAAATTTACCAGGGAGCCCAGTGTTCGTTCATCTAATAGTTTCTGTATCGTCTGGAAATCGTTGTCCCAGCGCCGGTTATGGAAGGGGATGAGCTGTAGGCCAATGCCGCCGGCAAGCTCCATCAGTTCCGCGATTTCCGATGAGGTCATCGCAGCAGGTTTGTCGACAACTACGTTACGTGCTGCCTCCAGCACGCGCAGCGCAATCTCATAATGCGTGGCGTTGGGAGTTGCTACAACGACGAGCTTAATGCTCGCGTCGGCCAGTAACTCATCGACTGAGCGGTAGGTCGTGATACCCGGATAACGAGCGGCGGCGTTGTTTGTGTTGCGTTCCACGACCGCGGCCAGCTCCAGGCCTTCAACCGACGAGATAAGCGGCGCGTGAAAGACGCGCCCTGCCATGCCGAATCCGACGAGCCCGACTCGGATCATTCTTTACCCCCTGATGCACCGCACTGTGATTGCCAGCTTGATCAGCCTTCGAGTTTATAACGAGTTTCGGCAAGGCGATAGAGCCTTCTCCAAACAAGTCGATTGACAGTAACTACAATCATCGCCATGAGCACCGTGGCCATCAGCAACTGCGGGAACTGCCCAGCGTCTGTGGCGGCGCTGATCTGCGCTCCGAGGCCGAGCGTCTGCAGGGTCCGGTTCTGGATGTGGTAGTACTCGGCAAAGATAGAAGCGTTCCAAGCGCCGCCGGATGCCGTTACCAGGCCCGTGATGAGATAGGGAAAGATGCCGGGCAGAATGAGCGTGGTCCAGCGCTGCCACGACGTGAACTTGTACAGCGATGCAGCTTCCTTTAGATCCGAAGGAATGGCCATTGCGCCTGCGATCACATTGAAGAGGATGTACCACTGCGTACCGAGCAGCATCAGAATGATCGAGCCAACTCCCAGCCCACCGCCAATACGGATCAGTGCGAGCAGCAGGACGGGGAAAAGAGCAGTGGCGGGGACAGATGCGATGACCTGCGTGATCGGCTGCAGAATCCTCGCCAGCTTGGGATTGAAGCCGATACCGACACCGATTGGAATAGTCCACGCTGCTGCGATGGCGAGTGTCAGTGTAACCCGCGCAAAGGTCGCTGCCGCCCCAAGAAGGAGAAATCCGACTTCGGAGAGGGAGACTCCGTGAAGAATCTTGTATGCCTCGATCGCTCCCCAGAACCCCAGCAGCAGGGCGAAGGTGGCAACTCCGATCTGCAGCATACGCCCGCTATGATTTCCGTCTTCGTCGACTGGCAGAACGAGCCGGCTTTGGCGGCTTCTGGCAAACCGGCGGTAGAGCTTCTCGTCCACCGTCTCCCAGATGCGTCCGGGCAACCGTGTGAGGAAGCTCGAACGCGTCAGAATGGCGAGGATCGGCGACGTAACCCGCGACGTCGATTCCACTTGCTCAAATTTGAATTTGTCGCTCCACGCAATCAACGGCCTCCAGAGCAGCTGGTCTGTGGCAACGATGATCAGGACCAGTGTGACGAGTCCCCAAACCAGTGCACGGGTATTGACAGGATCTGATGATGCAGCAGTCTGCAGGTAGCTGCCGAGGCCCGGAAGCCGGAAGAATCGGTTGCCCAGAGGAAACATCTCGCAGGCGATCAGGGCAAACCACCCCCCGGCCACAGAGACTATGGAATTCCAGACCAGCCCGATGGCCGCAAAGGGCATTTCGAGTTGCCAGAAGCGTTGCCATGCGGAATAGCGGTAGATACGCGAGGCTTCAATCATCTCTCGCGGAATGCTCTTGAGAGACGAATAGAAGCTGAAGGCCATGTTCCAGACCTGCCCCGTAAAGATCAGCAGGATCGACCCCATTTCGATCCCAAGCTGGTGGCCGGGCACAAGAGCCATCATCGCCAGCATCACTCCCGGCAGAAAGCTCAGCACCGGGATCGATTGCAGGATGTCGAGAACCGCGATCATCCAGCCCTCGATTCGAGGATTGTAAGCGGCGATGTAACCATAGCTGACTGCAAAAATCAGGCTCAGAATGTATGCAATCCCGATACGAACGATCGAGTTCAGCGCGTAGAACGGAAGTGCCGAGATCGAAAGTGAGATTGGGACGGCGGGAGTCGGCCGCCCGAGCCAATAACTGCCCAGATGCATGATGCCGAAAAATGCTGCCAGGCAGCAGGCTCCGACCGTAAGGTCAGTAAAGAAAGGCCAGCTCCGCACCGCAACCAGCGAGCGGCCAAAAGTGTTCTGAATCTTCAACGATCTTCCTCGTCGGTGGCAGCGGCCTCTTCCAGCGCGTCCGGCATCACAAAACGCCGACGCCCTGCATCGAAGTCAAAGAGCTCGGCGTAGCGGCCCCAGTTCACTGCCGTCTCTATCTGTCGCTGACTCTCCTCTTCGCTGAATTGCTCATCGAGCATGTCAAGGAAGAATTCTTCGGGCACAGTATGGTCGCTCTTGGATTCGAGAGCGCGCCGGATCTGGCGCAGCAACAGCACATGCCCGATGGCCGCATCACGGAAGAGCTCCTTTTGACGCAGGATTTCGGAGTTCGCGTACTCAGCTCCTGGGTCAGTGATCGCCGCGTCACCTTCTTCGATTTTGAGAAAGCCAAGAAGTTGAGCCGCATCCACGATCGGGAGCAGATCATCGATCTCGAATGCCAGGTCATCCGCCAGCCTGTAAATGTCGTCCCTGCCGCCCTTGTCGAGCAGTAACTCGAGCAACCCAGCAATACCGCCGGGACGTGCGTGAGGCAGCATCTGATAGCGCATCTGGCGCTGGTCGCGGGGCCGTGGGCCGGCCTGTTGCTCCGGAAGTTCCGAAGGCGCGACATCGGGACGCGTGAGAACCTTGTAGATGAAGTCGACCAACTGTGTGAACGGCTCTGATTTGCGGTCGCGGGGCTGCGGAATCTGCACTTTGAAGTCAGTCCGGATATGCCCGGGGTTACGCCCAAGAACGATGATGCGGTCGGCCAACAGAACGGCTTCTTCAATGTTGTGCGTAACAATAAAGACGGACTGTGTGGGCATCGTCTTCTTTGCCCACAGTTCCAGAAGCTCGGAACGCAGGTTTTCGGCCGTCAGAACGTCCAGGGCAGAAAATGGTTCGTCCATAAAGAGAACTTCGGGTTCTACGACAAGTGCCCGGGCAAAGCCTACACGCTGGCGCATCCCGCCGGAGAGTTCCTTGGGATAGGCTGCCTCGAAGCCATCCAGCCCGACTGTGTCGAGCATCTTCATGCTCCGCTCATGCCGTTCGGCCGATGGCACCCCGCGAGCTTTCAGCGGAGCCTCGACATTCTCGAGGACTGTGAGCCAAGGAAAGAGCGCAAAGCTTTGAAAGACGATTGAGACATTGATTTCGGCATCGGTGATTGGTTTCTCATGCCAATAGACCTGCCCGGCCGAGGGGCGAGAAAGGCCCGTTAGCATGCGGAGCATCGTCGACTTGCCGGACCCGGATGGTCCCAACAGTGCAACAATCTCTCCAGGAACGATCGACAGGTCGGTCGCCGAGATCACCTGGATGCGGTTTTCGCTCGGTTGAGAGTAGTACTTTTCAATCTTCTCAGCGCGGATGATCGGTGCCGTCTGGGAACCCGCGATTTGGCTCTGGGGTGCTGCTTCCTGCATGCATGGATCTCCGGATCGGGGATTTCTTGAGTTCTGTCAAAGAATCTGCTCAGAATCCTATGAGAGTCGGTTTGCTGCAATATGAATCGGAAACCGCTCGCCCGGTCAAATGCAATAACTCAGTTCCTCGAGCGACTCAGGGTCTGCCAGGGGCGATTTATCTTTGAGTCGGCCGAAAGACGCGACTTGGGCCAACCCGGAGGTACCAGATAATCAGATGCAGCTTTCGTATGCAAGTGTCCGTATCTCCCATATTCTGTCTGTTGCTGTCGCGTGTCAGAGCGTATCATTAAGTGAGAAATTTTCGTTAGCTGTTTGTTGCTACTGAGCTTCCCTCTCGCAGCACCACGTGGTATCCAACTTGTGAACGGCAGTTGAGTCACCTACGCTGCGCGCCCAGGAGAGTATGTCGGAGAATCGTCACAAACCCAAGGTCCTTGTCGTTGATGATGAGCGCGTGATCGCCGACACGCTCGCCATGATTCTCAACCAGAGCGGTTTTGACGCAAAGGCGGTCTATTCGGGCGAGAAGGCGGTTGAGCTGGCGCCAACCATGGCGCCCGACATGCTCATCACCGACGTGATTATGGCCGACCTGAATGGCATCGATGCCGCGATCATGATCCGCTCACTGCTTCCCAACATTAAAGTTCTGCTCTTCTCAGGACAGGCTGCAACCGCTGACCTGCTGGAAAAGGCCCGTGCAAGGGGCTATCAGTTTGAAATTCTGGCCAAACCGGTTCACCCGCAGGACCTTTTGAGCCGTTTGCAGGCCTGAGCAACTGGTGTTCGTCCTGTCGCGCGATCAAAGCTCGCGACGGCCGTCGAGGGCGCGTGCCATCGTCACCTCGTCGGCGTACTCAATGTCGCTCCCTGCGGGAACACCCGTGGCAATTCGAGTGATACGAACCGGAAATCTCCGCAAAGCGGTCGCCAGCCAGTTGGCCGTCGCTTCACCTTCCAGGGTGGGGCTCGTCGCAAGAATCACCTCATCTGCCGCGCCGCTTTCCACGCGAGCCAGCAGGGACGCGGTTCGAAGCTGGTCGGGTCCTACTCCATGGAGCGGCGACAGCGTTCCATGCAAGACGTGATATACGCCGTTGTAGCCGCGTGTCCGCTCAACTGCCTCAATGTTTGTGGGTTCCTCCACCACGCAAATCAATCTCTGGTTGCGCGAAGGGCTGGCGCAGTAGGCACACGGGTCGACATCGGTGATGTTGTTGCAGATAGAGCAGAGCCGCAAGTTGACCTTGAGTCCGCGAATGGCGTCGGCCAGAGCTGAGGCATCGTCCTCCGACGAGCGCAAAATATAAAAAGCGTAGCGCTGTGCGGTCTTTGACCCCACACCAGGCAGCTTTTTCAGCTCTTCGATCAACCTCGCCATCGGCTCGGCATAGCGTGACACAGCGGGTCCTCCCGGGCGATCTAATACGTGATGTCGGCAGGCATGGCGGTTGACGCAGTACGCTCTGCCAAAGGATGTTCAATACTGCCGGAACAGGGCGGAAGAAGCTTTCAAATCAGAAGAATCGCACAGCAAACCGATGGTTAAATGCTCACAGGGCTGATGCTAGCTTAGTCCGGGGATCTTCAACCCACCAAGTATGCCCTGTACGCTCGATTGAATAGCTTCGTCGGCTCTGCGGCCTGCGTCATTAACCGCCCCAACGATCAGGTCCTCGAGCATCTCCACATCAGGCTGGCCTCCGCTCAGGCTCATCGCGGCTGCGGGATCGATGTGAATCTTAAGCATCTGCTTCTTTCCGTTCATTGAGACGGTTACCGCGCCTCCGCCTGAAGAACCCTCAACCACCGTCTCAGCCAGCTTGCGTTGGACCTCTTCCTGCATTTGGTTTGCCTGCGAGAGCATCTCAGCCATCTTCAACGGATTCATCATTGACTTCCTCCTCGCAACCACGCGCTTATTTGGCGCGAAGATCGACCACACTGCGAATTTCTGCGTTGAAAAGCTCTTTTGCCCGCTGAACCAGGGGATGTTCCATTGCCTGTTGCTGTACGCTGCCTGTGGGAATCGCTGCGGCGGCCTGAGGTGGTCCTCCGCCCGCTCCTGGAACCACCATGAAGCGGGATGGCGCTCCCAGCTTCTGCAGTTCCTGGCGGATAATCTTCTCCGCGGCGGCATTGACTGTCAGGCTCAGCATCTTCTTACCCATCGATCCGACTTCGATGCGCAGGCTGGTTCCATCCAGTGTCCACATGCCGTTGCTCAGGAGACTGGAAGCGCTGGTGTGGCCCCCCGATGACAGGGCCGCGCAGACGGCCTGGCGCAGCGGTTCGGCGCCGCTTGCCGGCTCCGAAGGAGCGACATCTGACGATCCTGGACCTGCAAGCGCGGTGCCCGCTGGATCTGAATCTTCACTTTGAGTTGCGGGTTCGACGAAACCAATCGCCAGACCATTCGTGCCGGGCGCGGGAGGTGGTTGAACCGAAACGGGCAGTACTTCAACCATCGTCGCAGCGGCCGGTTCCGGCGGAGCCGCCACTGGCCGAATTGGCGTGGTGGATGACGCCCAACCACTACTGAAACCGAATGGCGAAGCCGAGGAGGCAGGCGTCTTGCCGGGAGCTGCCGGCTGCGCCGCGCGTGTGGCCGGCAATGGGCGTGAAACTGCTGCGGATGCCGTATTCCGGGCCGAAGCACCGCTGGCGGCGCCGCTAAGTAGCTCCTCCAACGGCAGCAGACGTTGCGCATGGATGAGTTTCAGCAGGCCAAGTTCGAGATGAAAGCGTTGCTCTTGCCGATAATTCAAGTCGTCGAAAGTGCGCAGCACGATATGCAAGTTACGGGTGAGATCTTCTTCCGAGAAGAGCAGGGAACTCCTGGCTGCCCTGGCTCGCTCGTCTGCTGAGATCTGCAACAACTCAGTCTGCTCACCTCCCAGCTTAGCCATAAGGGCGTTACGCAGGTAGCGAACCATCTGGCGCGCCAGCGACGAAGGGCTGTGTCCAGCGTTCAGAAGCACATTTAATTGCTCCATCAGCTCCGAGCTCTGACCCTGAGCAACGGCCTCGAGCAGTCGCTCAAATACCGCATTGGGCACAGAGCCCATCAGCTCTCGAATCTGGGTTGCGGCAAGCCACGGCCTGCCATTCTGCAAAGGAGCAGATGCGATGGCCTGATCCATGATCGAAAGCGCGTCGCGCATCGAGCCGTCGCCGGCCTCGGCGAGGAGTGCAAGAGCAGCATCCTCTGCCTCAACCGTTTCTTCGCTGGCGATCATCTTGAGCTGGGCGAGAATGTCGTTGAACTTAACTGCATGAAAGCTGAAGTGCTGGCAGCGTGAGCGGATCGTCTGTGGAATATTCTCCGGCTCGGTCGTGGCCATCATGAAAATCACATGCGCGGGTGGTTCCTCGAGCGTCTTCAACAGGGCGTTAAATGCTGCCTCGGTGATCTGGTGCGCTTCGTCGAGAATGTAGATTTTGTATCGGTCGCGGGCAGGCGAGTAGCGTGCCGCATCCCGCAGCTCGCGAATCTCGTCGATGCCACGATTCGTGGCCGCGTCGATTTCGATGACGTCAACCGCGCTGCCACTCCGGATCTCGGTGCACGAATCGCAGACGCCGCAAGGCTCCGGCGTCGGGCGCTCAGTGCTGCCCACTTGGCTGCGGCAGTTCAGAGCCTGTGCAAGAATGCGCGCGATCGTTGTTTTGCCAATTCCGCGATGGCCAGAGAAGATATAGCCGTGCGCAGTCCGGTTCTGCTCCAGCGCATTGAGCAGGGTGCGGGTGACATGATCCTGGCCGGCCACATCGGCAAACCGCTGTGGACGATATTTTCTTGCCAGAACCTGATAACCCATGTGAATGTCTGCTCCTCCGGCTCAGTTTTCGATCACGAGCCTAGGTGGGATTGTATCGTTCCAGGGTGGCGTGGCGAAGCCGTTCCCCGGCTGTTTCCGCCAACCGCAAGGTGCTGAGTTATCCACAACCTGCATCTGGTTTTCCAGCATGACGCGGGGCCGCTCTCGCGGCGAAAATACGGCGAGGACATGTCGGAGACCCCCGTGCCAGGCAAGCTGGAGATGATCGTCGGCCCCATGCGGAGCAACAAGACCGCTGAACTGCTGCGCCGGATTGAAATCCGCCGCCAATATGCCAAGCAGCACGTCCTCCTCCTGAAGCCGAGCGCCGACACCAAGGCGGCCGCCGGGCTGGTCGAGAGCCGGAACCAGAACGGCTGCGGCAAGATGGAGGCTGTCGAGTTCCCGTCTGGCGATCCGTGGGCAGTTCTTCCGATGTTGAAATCGACTGAGCAGCGCATTGGCAAGCGCGTCGAATGCGTGGCGATCGATGAAGGCCAGTTTGTTCAGGACCTGTTTCTCTTCACCAAACGGCTTCTTGACGCCGGGTACGATGTGATGGTTTCAGGCCTGGAGCTCGACTTTCGTGGGCTGCCCTTCGGAGAGATGCTCGATCTCTCGTGGATCGTCCGTACTTACGCAGGCAATATCACCGAGCTTGTTGCCTATTGCAGTTGCGGCGCAAAGGCGCTTTATCCTCAGCGTCTGATTGAAGGCAGGCCTGCGCCCTACGACAGTCCGATTATTATGGCCGGGGACTTCTATGAGCCGCGCTGCGCGGAGCACTTCGTGCTGCCCGGCCGGCCGCACTAATACGATCTCCAGTCAGCACAAGACGCGCGGCGGCCGCTTGCTATACTTCCTGCGGCATCGCTGGGCGAATTTGCGCGGTCGACCATCGGTGTGGAGGGCCCCATGAATTTTTCCGCTTGCCGTCTTGCAACCCTTTGTCTTCTCGCCCTCTTGGCACTTCCAGCCTTCTCAGTGCGACTTCAGGCAGAACAAAAGCCGCCCCTTCCCGAGTTGTGGACCACACTGCAATCGAAGCTCGACTCGCGAAAACTGAAGGTCGGCGACGAGATTACTGTTCGTGCAAGCCAGAGCTGGGTCTACCTCACCTGCGGTGTCTCTGAGGGGGTCATCCTTCATGGTAGGGTCGTATCCAAATCCGATTGGTCGTCAAACTCAAAGTCCACGGAGCTGGCAGTACGGTTCGACGCGCCGTGTGAAAACGGAGTCAAAGCTCCGCTGGTTCTCATCGCTGTGTTCTATGCGTTAGCCCCGGAGAAAGACCAGATGGAGACCTACATGTCGATGCCGCAGGGGATCGGCCCCGGCGCGACCGGCAGGCAATCCACCTCGATTGACTCCCTGCCGAGTCCAGGCGTCGACGGCCAGCAGCAGTTACCGCTAGCCAAGCTGGGCGAAGTGAAACGAATGGGCCATCTGACTCTTGGCGTGGGAAAGGGGGCTCAAGGCAGTACAACGCTTTTTACCAGGGACAAGCGGCTGCGCCTGGAACAAGGAACCCGGCTTGCATTCGTGCCGGTGCCCCAGACGGATTGACCTCCAGATTGCTGCCGGCTAGTGTGCAGCTTGATTTGTTGACGTCCGGGTCTTCTTCCCAGGCTTCCGCGGTCGCCTTGCGGCCGCCTCATTGACCTTGTGTTTACGGCGGTGGACCTCCTCGCGCGAGTACATCGTGCCCCGGCACTTCGCTGCCCCGCAGTTGCACGTCGCTTCATCGTCGCCGCCGTCATAGAGGCAGTAGTCGTAGGTGATCTCTTCGCCGGCCTTGATATTGCGGATTGCCTTGATCCAGACTCTGCCCCGAATCTCTTCCGTCTCACAATTTGGAGTGCAGCTATGGTTGATAAACATTGCCATACAATGGCCGTCTATGACGATTGAGCCATCGCCAAGTCCAAACAGATAGGTGATAGGCAGTTCGTCATAGCACTTGTCCGCTTTGCGCTTGGTGAGCCGCGGGCCGGTATACTCAGCGACGCGCTCACCCTTGCGAATCGGGGCAGTTGTATAGCAGCCTGCAGCGTGGATCGCTGATGAACGAATGATTAGTGTCATATATTGTTGCGGAGCAAGTCCGGGAAACTTGAGTGCAGTATGCTTTGCATCCTACCATTGAAGAGGCGATGAAACAGCAGCAACAACTCGGCCGGCACAGAATTGCATTGGCGGTTCTTGTTGCTTTTGTTTTGCCCGCCATCTCGCTGGCGCAGTCTCAATCGGGTTCAAGTGCTCCACCCAACCCAAAGACGCCGGCTGCGAATACTCAGAAGCCTCAGGGACAGCCGGACGCAAATCCTTTCCCGACAGACACGGATAACGTGCCGCTAATGCCGAATGCAAATTCTCCTGGAGCCGCCGCGCCGCCCACGGAGAACTACAGCAATATTCCTTTGCCAGGCGAAATGACTGATCCTGTGCGCAGTCCCGATGACTCCGGACCGGTCACAGGTGATACCTCTGACTCCAGTTCAAGCAGTGCAGGACTCGACAATCTGCTCAAGCCGCCACCGGACACCGGCAAGCACGGCCGTCATCGCGACGACGAGGATGCCGACTTTGGCCCTGAGCATCCCGCGAGCGCTAAGGAAGATGAGAGTGTGGGGAGCTACTATCTCGATCAACACAATTGGAAAGGTGCTCTCTCGCGCTTCGAGTCGGCGCTTGTCCTTGATCCTGAAAACCCGGATGTCTATTGGGGACTGGCCGAAAGCCAGAAGCATCTCGGCGACTATGCGGATGCACGGGCAAACTATCTCAAGGTCATCGAGTATGACCCTGACAGCAAACACAGCAAGGATGCCAAGAAGGCGCTAAAAGAACCCGAGATCGCCGGTGCTCCGGGTGCCTCGTCAAACAAGTCCAACATCGCCACGCAGCGGTGATTCCAGCAATTGCACAGAGCCATGGAACCCACGTCTGGCGGCTCCGTTGAGCACGTCCGCGAGCTTCACTCATCTGGAGGAGGGGGAGTGGATGATTCGTGGGGGAAGGGTGATTGAAAAAAACAGGCGAGGCCCATGCACAGGGAGAAAGTCCGTTGCGACTCCGGAACGCCTGCTCCGTTGTCGCAACAAAGCTCTCAGGGCCTCGCCTGAGGAACAACTCGTTGAGCAGCCCGCGATTGGGGCCGTCGAGGATTAGTGAATGCGCACGTCGCCCGAGCCGGTCTCAATCCTGACGGTTGGTCCGCCGCCATGAACTCTTCCCACGATGTGATGGCGATTAAACGAACCCTGTACCGCCATCTCCTGATCCGTGTGCACGCTGCCAGAACCCGTTGATGCATCCAGGTTGAAGCCGCTGTCGCCCGGCCAGAACTCGATGGAGCCCGAGCCGGTTTCCAGCTTCCAGTCCATAGATGGCGAACCGGCAACCTTGATATCGCCCGACCCCGTTCCCGCACGGAGCGCGCCATGCAGGTTCCGTAACTCGATGCTGCCTGAACCGGTCTGCGCCTTGACGTCGCCATCGCCCACCTGGTCCGCGTAGATGTCGCCAGAACCTGTGTTCACGATGAAGCCGCCATGGAGTCCCGTTGCGTGAATGGTGCCCGAGCCGGTGGTGAGCTTGGCGTTATCGCCCACGCCGTCATCCTTGATATCGCCGGACCCCGAGCCGGCTTCAAGAAACGCATCGGCTGGAGCCTGAATCTCATAGTCGATGCTGATGTTGTGCAGATTTTCGTGATGCATGCCGATGCGGATAATGTTGCCTGTTTGCTCGATCGGCGGGTTGGCAGCGATCTCGCGAACGCGGGCGTCGTTTTCGCCCCATCCGGAGTGGACGCGCCCAAATATGTGGACTTGGTTGCCAGAGCCACGCGTGATGTGAATGTACCCAGAGCCGGTTGATACGCTGAGCTCAACCCTGCCGCTGACTGGGAGATTTCGATCGAATGTGGACTCTGAGGCAAGCGCTGGGAGCGTCGCCAGCGCGAGTACCACCACTGCTGCGGGATAGAGGTATTTCATATGTTCCTCGATTCGGCGTTAGGGCCTGCCGTACGGCGATCGTTGTCGTTCGTCCAGAGGCTGAAAACAGGGAACAGTAAAACTCGACATCTTGAGTTGCATCCGGGTCGCCAAAGCAACGGTGGTCAGAACCCCAATGAATTGCGTCAGGTAGCGAACGCCAACATGACTCGGAACGTCTCTCTTGTGTCCGCTTTCGGACACGACAGTGCGACCCTGAACAGTCCGCGTAGCGGCGGCGTTTTTCTATTGCTGTAAAACGACCTGATCGCCTTCCTTCAGACCGTTGGCAATCTCCGTGACCGATCCATTCGACAGGCCCACCTTAACCGGCGCCTTGCGAAATCCTTCCTTCTGATTCCGGTCGGGCACATCGACAAAAGCGTTCTTTTTGCTGTCGTAGGAAACTGCATTTTCGGGCACGGTCAGCACATTCTTGTGCTCGTCGAGCAGGATTTCGGCGTTGGCCGTCATGTTGGCCTTCAGTTCGCCGCCGGGATTATCGATTGATACACGGACCTCGAAGGTTGTTACATTGTCTTTTTCCACACCCAGCGGCGCAATCTTCGTGACCTTCCCGTTGAAGATGCGGTCACGGAAGCTCTCCACCTTGATGCGCGCCGGTTGGCCCATATAGACGTGGGCGATGTCTGCCTCATCCACCTTGCCCTGCACGTACACCTGGCTCGTGTCGCCCTCCGTCATGATGAGAGTCGCCGTCGAACCGAGCACGAGAATCGAGCTGACTGCGTCACCCATCTCCACATCGCGCGACAGGATGACACCATCCATGGGCGCAACGATTGTCGTGTAGCTCAGTTGCTCTTCGAGCTGTTTAAGGCTCGCCTGGCTCTGCAGGACTTCGGCGCGGGCCTGCCGCAGCTTCGCGGTGTCCACGCCGATCTGTGCCTTGGCCGCATCGCGCTTGTTCAGAGCCGCAAGATAATCGCGATTCGCATCGTCGAGCGCCTGGCGACTCACGACTCCTTCTTTTTGCATCTCACGATTACGATCCAGCGTGGCCTTGTACATCGGAAGATCCGGTGCCGACGCGTTCACCTTGTCCTGCTCAATGTTGGCCAGATAGGTTCCAACGTTCGCTTCCGATGCGGCCAGCTGGGCGCGCTGCGCTTCTACCTGTGCTTCAATCTCCTGCCGGTCGAGCTGCGCAAGTTCCTGTCCCTTACGGACGCGATTATTGATATCGACAAAGAGCTTTTCCACGATGCCCGAAGCCTTCGATTTGACCTCAACCTTCGTGATGGGCTGGATTTTGCCGGTAGCGACGACCGATCGCGCAACATCTCCGCGCTGCACCTTGGCGATACGGTTCGGGTCGATCTGGGTTCCGCGTACGAGGCGAGCCGCCACAATGCCTAGCATGAAAAGAACGACAACGACGGCAGAGCCGAGCCAAATCCAAAACCTCTTGCGTTTCTTTGATGCAGCCACTTCAGCCTCCCACGGGCCAGGCTTCGAAACCGCTGCCCGAGTACGGATGCGTGTCTCGCGGATGTTGGCCCAATGCGACCAGGCGAGCACCTGGGCCGAAATTGGGCCACTAGCATGTGCGGCCCGGCCGTCGCACTTTTGCTGACAGCACCTTCAACGGCCGCCATCATCCTGTACGCAACCCTCGCGAAGTTGGTTCCGCGGATATCGGAGTTCGCTGCCGCGAGTGCTATCCTCTCTGCGAGATGCACGGTCTGCCACTGCTGCAATTCGTCGCCGTGGCCTTGCTGATTCTGGTGAATGCCTTTTTTGTGGCTGCCGAATTTGCAATGGTCAGTGTTCGTGATACCCGGATCGAGCAGATGGTGGCCGCTGGAGTTCCGGGCGCGCGGGCAGTGCGGCGGCTACAACTCGATCTGGACAACTTTCTTCCTGCTGTCCAGCTCGGTGTCACCCTATGTTCACTGGCCCTGGGCTGGATTGGCGAGCCTGTAGCAGCGGCGGTTGTTCTGGGGTGGCTGGCACTGCTGCCAGCTTTCCCGGTTCATGCGCTGCTCTACGCGCACCTCGTGGCCGTCGTGGTGAGCTTCGCCTTGATTACCTACTTCGAGGTTGTCCTTGGCGAGCTCGTTCCCAAGTCCCTGGCGCTGCGTCGGGCAGAAGCACTGGCTGTGGCCGTTGCCCCGCCAATGCTTCTCTTCATGACGGTGGCGCGCCCGGCCGTGCGGTTCCTTCGGAGTTCGGCGGCTCTCGTCCTTCGCGGCTTTGATGTGCCCATGACCGATCGATCCGCTGTCCACTCCCCAGAAGAATTGAAGATGATCGCTACGGCGGCCCGCCGCATCGGGATTCTGCCGAAGTACCAGGAGACGCTGGTCCATCGGGCGCTTGAGTTAGACGATGTGCCAATTCGCGAGATCATGACACCCCGCCAGAAGATCTTTGCTCTGCCTTCCGCAATGCCTATCGAAGAGGCTAGCGCCAAAGTGATAGACCACATGCACTCGCGAGTGCCGGTTTACGACGAGAGTCGCGGCCCCGAACACATTGTCGGCGTGGTGTACTCGAAGGATCTTGCGCGTCTGATGTTCTTCCGCCCTGCCAATGCAGTGGTTCCGGCCAGGACCGGCACTGTCGAACGGCCAGGCCAGCCTTTTGTCGAACTGAGCCTGCGCCAGGTCATGCACGATGTCCTGGTGGTGCCCGAGACCAAGACGGTGCTCGATCTGATTCGCGAGTTCCAGCAGCGCCGTCGCCAAATGGCGATCGTCGTCGACGAATATGGGTCCACAGTGGGCGTGGTCACCGCGGAAGACGCGATCGAGCAGCTGACTGGGGAACTGGAAGACGAGTTTGACGATCCGGCGCGGCCGATTGTGACGGCTTCCGGCGGTGCGCTCTTGCTCGACGGAGGCGCCAATCTTCGAGACCTTGAGACCCAGATGCAGTGGAGCCTCCCCCGCGACGGAGGAGTGGAGACTTTAGCCGGGTTCATGCTCTTCAGTCTCGGAAGGATTCCGAGAGTGGGCGACAGCATTGTCTATGAAGGTCGTCGTCTGACGGTAGTCGAGATGGAGGGACGCCGAATCAGCAAAGTGCGTGTCGAGCCTCTTCCGCAGGAATTGAACGGTGGCGAAAATTCGTCGAAAAACAAGCCAAAGAACGAGAGTGCATCGCAATAGGCCGACCCACGTCTTCTCTCCTCTGCGGACGAAAGTGTTATTACTTTCGTTAAAAATCCACAGCATTACTTTGGATTCAGCAGGAGGCGCATTGTGTTACGCTACGCGCCTAGAGACACACGGGAGAGTGTATGAGACAGGACGTGTTTCGCGTCGCGTACGAAGAGGCGAGTTCTGAACTGCTCGATATTACCGTCAAATTTGAACAACTTAAGCAAAGAAAAACGAAGCTGGAAGGAGTCATTGCTGCGATGGCTCCTCTGGTCGGTCAGCAACCGTCGCAACCCATCCAGGCCCCGGCACTCGAGCTGGTCGAACAAGGGGCAGTGACGCCTCAGTCGGCCAAGGCAAAGACCGCGGATCCAATGAACTACACATTTAACCAGGTGCCAGTTCCGCTGCCTGAACTTGAGGAAACCGGAGGCGATCCGTTCCAGCGCCGAGTGAAAAATGCACTCCGCTTTGGTGTGCTAAGTGAAGGCAAGGGCCTGCAAACCGCCGTTTAGCGGGACCGTGCATAACCCAATCCTCCCCAATTTTCTGCCCACCGGGCAGGTACAAACCCGAACCTCCGTGGAAGAGTGAGCGCCGCGGGCTCGGATATTGAGCCCAGTGCTTTTCTCAGCTGCCAAGGAGTCTAAACCATTACCTTTGTACTTTTTAGTTCATTACTTTAAAGATTGATTCCTTGTACCTTCGTGCTAGTCTACGCCCCTGGAGTCACCATGACACAAGAGAACTACCGCATTGCTTTCGAGGAAGCAAACACCGAACTGAGAGAGATCGCAGCACGGTTTGACCAGTTGCACTCTCGCAAGGAGCAGATGGAGCTGATCGTGGAGGCGTTGCGTCCCCTTCTATCAGATGAACCCCTGGTGAGTGTCGAACAGAGCATCTTGCATTCTGAGCCTGCCCCGCAGTTGATCCAGACGATGCCCGAGGTGATTCACGAGCCTGTGCCTGAACCTGTCCTGGTTGATACAGCAGAGGAGCCCGTCGAAGATCCGGTGTTCGCTGCCGACGTGTCAGACGATCCGTTCCAGCGCCGGATCGACAACGCGCTCCGTCACGGATTCGGCCCTCGCGAGTCGCGGATTCTTCCCCGCGCCTTGAACGGTCTCCTGTCACGCGCATAAGCAGCTTCACATCGGTCAATTAGTTCTCGTCGAGCCAACCTGAGATCCAGAGAAGACTGTGGTTGACTCGGCTTAACCATAAAATATTCGGGCAAGGGGTTGGCATGGGGACTAGAACACAAGGTCTGTGAGCGAACTTGCCCATACCGATCCAGTCGATGGAATGTTAAGCGGAATAGTTCGGGGCTACTCTTGAATGATGGGCGGATCAGGTAGTGGCCATCCGAAGAAAAGTAAAAGAGCAGCAATACTGGCAGTGGCAGAAAAGTTGTAGTTGAATTTAAGCTATCTCAAAAAATGATCATGCTAGACTACCGGCCTGGAGGAACGATGAAACAAGAGGTTTATCGGTTTGCTTTTGACGAAGCAAATGCAGAATTAGCGCAGATTATCGGCGAGTTCGAGCAGCTTCGGTTGCGCAAGGATCGCATTGAGAAGGTTGTCGAAGCCCTCAAGCCCATTGCAACGGCCGAAACTCAGGGTGCGCCGCAAGAGCGCAAGAGCGCGGAAACACCAACCTATTCCTATTAAGTAGAGTACGAATGCGGTCCGCGCCACCTCTGTAGTGCGGACTACTAAAAATAGACCGGCGTTATCAATCGTCGTCTGCTGACGCGCCGGCATAGCTGCTACACCGATCGACGGAGGCGTTCTTCGCGAAGTATTTTGCGCGCGGAACGCTGACCGCGGCCGCGTTCCGGACGGGTCCAGCCCAAGAAGGGGCGCCTCGCCCCCATGCCGCGCCTCCCGATAATCCGAGCGAAGGTCTGGTTCGATCCGGGCAGCAATTCGAGGCAAATCCTGCCTCCGCAGGCAACAAACTCAAATCCATATGGCCAATTAGTAAGGTTACTGGCCTTAACGAACGTTACATCTAAATGTGACCATTTACTGAGAGTTTTGCGCAGCCCGGTGCGTGAGAATGGTGTTGGCGTTCAGTCAGAGAATTGGCCGGAAAGTGTCTGGGAGTTGCAAAATTCCCGAGTTTTTTGCCCACGTTAGACGAGACGCCGGGAGCGAGCATGAGACAGGAAGTGTATCGCGTCGCGTACGATGAAGCGAGCGCCGAGTTGAGCGAAATCCTCGGCAAGTTTGAACAGCTGCGCCTCAGAAAAGACCGGATCGAAAAGGTCGTAGAGGCTCTTAAACCCTTGATTGCTGTGTCAGAAGTCGCGGTCTCTCCAGAGAGAAGTGCCGTGCAGGCGGAGCGGCCTGTTCCTGCAATCGAACAAGCTGTCTTTCCGGCTGCCGCACAGGCGGCGCCCACTCCCCTTCCATATCCGTTGCAGCACCCTTCTCAACCGGCCGCAGAGGAAGGGAACGATCCGTTCAGCCGCAGGGTCGACAATGCAATCGGCATCAGCTCGGCGGCGAAAGATGTGCGAGAGTATAGCCGGCTCTTCAATACCGGAACTTCGCGCTGATCATCGATTGGTCACAAAGGGCTCAGGGCTGCCGAAGTGGCGCTCTGGGCTTTCTTGTTTCTCGTTACTGGTTTTGGGTCGGTTAGTGCTTTCAGATAGCCTGGACTCTCAGCGCTTCGCTTGGGCGTAGTTTATCGTGAAGACGAGCGATGAAGCAGATCCTGACGCGACTTCTCCTGACAATTCCGGTGGTCTGGCTCGTGGTGTCGCTGGTCTTTCTTCTCATTCATCTGGTGCCAGGTGATCCAATCCTGCAAATGCTGGGCGATTCCGCCACTCCGGCCGACATCGATGCGCTGCGGCATCAGTATTATCTCGACCGGCCGCTTGGTGCACAATATCTCCATTATTGGGCTGGGGTGCTTCACGGCGATCTCGGGGTCTCGATTCGGCTTCACGACTCCGTCGCGCACCTGATCGTGGCGCGGTATCCATACACTCTCGCGCTCGCTGTCACGGCGCTTGCGATTGCGCTCCTCCTCGCGCTTCCCGCGGGGATGCTTGCATCCGTCAGCCGCGGGCGATGGGTTGACCAGACCCTGTCTGTGGTCAGCCTTTTTGGTCTTTCGGTGCCCGGAATCGCACTCGGCCCGGTGCTCATACTGGTCTTCGCGATTGTTCTCGGATGGCTGCCGGTTTCGGGAGCCAACAGCGGCGGAGCGCACTCAGGCATCGACTGGCACTACCTCATCCTTCCGTCTGCCACGATGGGTGCCGCGCTTGCAGCCATTCTCACGCGCATGATCCGGACAGCGATGCTCGAAGAACTGGGTCAGGATTACATTCGCACGGCCCGTGCCAAAGGACTCTCGGAGACGGCAGTTGTGTGCCGCCATGCCTTGCCCAATGCGCTCGTGCCCATCATCACCGTCGTAGGCCTGCAGTTTGGGGCGCTGCTGGCGGGTGCAATCGTCACCGAGAAGATCTTCAGTTGGCCGGGGCTCGGCCGACTCGTCGTCGACGCAATCTCAAACCGCGATTACGCGCTGGTGCAGGGCTGCCTGCTTTCGATCGGGCTTACCTACGTGCTGGTGAATCTGCTGACCGACCTGGTCTACCGTTGGGTGAATCCGCGCATCAGGGCATAGCGCCTCGCAAGAGGCTGGTCATTCCACTGGCAGATGGACAATCTCGGGCCGGAGTTCCTTGCCGGTCTCGAGGTGCAACAGACCGATTGTGACGGGAAGCTCGAAACGGCGCGGGCCGCAGGAACCGGGATTGAAGTAGAGCACGCCCTTACGGTGTTCGATGCGCGGTTTGTGCGAGTGTCCGTAAAGCACCGCCGAGAACTTCGCAGCGGCCGGATCAAGGCGCAGTGTCCCGAGATCGTGCAGCAGGTAGAGGTAGTGATCCTCGAAGAGCAGGACATCGGTTTCAGGCAGGCGGCTTGCGGGGCCAGTGCGGTCGATGTTGCCGCGGATGGCGTGGACGGGGGCGACCCGTTCAAGCTCGGCGAGAATTGAGGGTTTGCCCACGTCGCCAAGATGCAGGATGCGGTCTACGCCGGCGAGCACAGGCAGCACTTCAGGACGCAGCAGCCCATGCGTGTCGCTGACCACGCCGATCTTCATTCTCCGGAACCGAAGAACCGGCGCCAGAGGCTTTTCTGAGTCTTCTCTTCTTCTGCCGGATGGATGATGAAGGGATTCTGCACCTGGCGCAGATTTCCGGGGCTTTGCGAATCCTCCATTGCCAGGCAGTAGGAATCGGCCCAGTTGCCCTGCCAGTGCCAGCCGCGCGGCGCGCCAACCGTATGACGCTCGATGTGTTCACCGGCATAGGCGGGCGAGAGTGGCTCATGGCAGTAGAGGCAACGGGGCGAAGCGCCACTGCGGAATCTGCCGCCGCACCGGCAGGCGCGAATGAAGGGCTCCCAGGACGGATCGATCACCTGGTGTGGCGAGAATCCCTTCGGCATCGTGATCATCTTCGGGCTGGAGTAGCCGAAGGTCGCGAGGTATCCGCAGGAATCGCAGTAGGCGTAGGAATAGTCGCCGAAGGCAGCGTTGAGAAGTGCGTAGTGATAGCTTCGTGCGCAGTGTTCACAGTCGCCTTTTTGCAAGGAAAACATGGCTCATCATAGCTCGATTTGCAGGCGGGTTCGAGGGTCAAGTTGATCGCGCAGGGCATCGCCCAGGAAGTTGAAGCCCAGTACGGCAGCGGCAACGGCGGCGGCGGGAAACAGAACGAGGCGGGGCGAGTCGAACAGGTGGAGTCGCGCGTCGTTAAGCATCGAACCCCAGCTGGGTGAGGGAGCTGGAATGCCGAGGCCGAGGAAGGAGAGTGTGGCTTCGGCGAGGATGACGCCAGCCATGCCGATGGCGGCCTGAACCAGAATCGGCTGGACGATGTTGGGCAGGATGTGCCGGAAGAAGATGCGGAGCGGTCCTGCGCCGAGGGCGCGGGCGGCGTCGACGAACTCGCGCTCGCGGGCAGCCAGGACCTGGGCGCGGACGAGGCGTGCGTAACCGGCCCAGCCGCCGATGGCGAGAGCGAGGACGAGGTTGGTAAATCCGGGACCGAGAAAGGCGGCGAAGGCGATGGCCAGCAGGATTCCGGGAAGAGCGAGGAAGGTGTTCATTGCGATCGTCGTAAGGGCGATATCGATCCAGCCGCCAATGTAGCCGGCGGCACCGCCAATGGAGAGTCCGAGCGCGAGCGAGACAGAGACGACGCTGACCGAGACTGCGAGCGAGAGACGCGCGCCGTAGAGCAGGCGCGAGAGCGTATCGCGGCCGAGTTCGTCGGTTCCCGCGAGGTGAGCCGCGGAAGGCCCTTGCAGGCGGTGGACGAGATCGATGGCGCTCGGGTTGTAAGGCGCGAGCCAGGGAGCAGCGATACCGGAGATGACGAAGACGAGAAGCAATATCAACCCGATGAGAGCAAGCGGTTGATGGCGCATGAGTTGGCGGAGAGCGTGTTGCGTTTTTTGAGTACCAAAGGACATGCGCACAGCCAGAATAGCGCGACGAGCCGGCGAGAATGGTGTTGAGTTGAAGTATGGGCGTTATCAGATTTTGGGCGGTTACATGCTTGATTGCGGGGCTGAGCGCTGTTGGAGCGCAGGCCCAGAGGGGTTACGGACAGCAGGGGCAGGGGCAGTTTATGCCGGGCGCAGGCGAGCAGCTGATGGCGCTGGCGAACGAGGCGCGCGCGCAGGCGGGCGCCGGTCCGCTCAAGTGGGATGAATCGCTGGCGGCGGCGGCGCGGAAGCACTGCTTCAGAATGGTGGCCGAAGGGCCGATTGCGCATCGCTATGCCGGGGAGGCGGATCTTTCAACCCGGGCGGCAGATGCAGGCGCGCACTTTGATGTGATTGAAGAGAACGTGGCCGTAGGTCCGTCGCCCTCAGAGATCCACGAGGAGTGGATGAACTCGCCGGGGCACCGAGAGAACCTGCTGAGCCGCGACGTGAACAAAGTCGGCATCGCGGTGGTGGCGGCGCGCGGAGTGCTGTATGCCGTTGCCGACTACTCGCACGGCGTGCAGACACTTGACGCGGCGCAGGTGGAGTCGCGCGTGGCCAGCCTGATCCGCGTGAGCGGGGTGCGCGTGCTCAGCGATCACGAGCAGGCGCGCATGGCATGCCGGACCGACAGCGGCGTTCCGGCTGCGCGCGGCGGCCTGCAACCCATGTTTGTGATGCGCTGGCAAGATTCCAATTTGAGCGAGCTGCCGCGGGCGCTGGCGCAGAAGCTGGCTTCTGGCCAGTATCACCAGGCCGAGGTCGGGAGCTGCCCGGCCCAGAACGTAGAAGGCGACTTCACTGCCTATCGCGTGGCGGTGCTGCTGTACTGAGACTGAGACACAGTGATCCGTGGACAGTGGTCAGTAGTCAGTGGGCAGGAGTTCACAGTTTCACACTTACACTCGATTGTTTTTGCTGTGTTGTGCGGGATGAGTTGAGATGTGGAATGAGCGAGTTAGCAGGCAGTTCACACTTACACAGGAACACAGAAACTGTGCGAAGTGCAGGGCATAGCCACCCCAAGGACGAGGACCTGTCCTTGGGAACCCCGGCGGGAGTAGGGAATAGGGACCAAGGCTCGGCCGACGGGCCGGTTCGGCGGCGGGTGGCGGGTTGA
>Ga0335073_10003331_pt1 | contig 22337 bp, 19 predicted proteins | sample Lox_Sample_22_FD_207093 | JGI IMG/M metagenome (GOLD analysis project Ga0335073, IMG submission 207093) | Soil microbial communities from Loxahatchee National Wildlife Refuge, Florida, United States - Lox_Sample_2.2 | ecosystem: Environmental > Terrestrial > Soil > Wetlands | place: USA... | reverse complement strand
CTGCAGAGTGCGCGGTTGTGGGCCGGGAGCCGGTTCATTTATTCTGGGATGGCACGCGGGCAAGTTTTATCTACTGGGATTTGTGCCGCAGTCTCCTTGAGGTTCTCCGATGACCCTGACCCGCTTTGTCGGCAAGAACGCCTTTCGCAACAAGCGCCGCAGCACGCTCACGGTGCTGAGCATCGCTTTTTCTTTGCTTTTGCTGACTCTGATGATGACGATCTGGCGGGCGTTCTATCTCGATCCGGGAAGCGCCGAATCGGCGGAGAGACTGGTGGTGCGTCATCGTGTTTCGTTGACCTTCAGCCTGCCCAGTTTCTACCGGGAAAAGATTCGCGCTGTGCCCGGGGTGGTCGCGGTGGTTCCGGTTTCGTGGTTTGGCGGCATTTATAAAGACCAGAAGCCGGAAAACTTCTTCGCTCAATTCGGCACCGATCCCGATGAATTCTTCAAGGTGTACCGGGACTTCAAGATGCCGGCCGATCAGGTTGTTGCCTGGCAAAGGGATCGCCAGGGAGTGATCGTCGACGATACTCTCGCCCAGAAATACGGATGGAAACTTGGTGACCGGATTGTGCTGCAAGGCACCATTTATCCGGTCAATCTTGAGCTCTACATTCGGGGTATCTTCCATTCCGACCCGGACAACAAGTCCGTCTACTTCAACACGAAATACGTCGAAGAAGCGGTTTCTTGGTTCAAGGGGCAGGCAGGAACATTCAGCATTCTGGCGGACTCTCCGCAAGACGTAAGTCGCATCGCCAGCACGGTGGATAGTATGTTCCGCAACTCACCGCAGCCGACGAAAACGGAAAGCGAAAAAGCCTTCGGGCTGGAGTTCGTGGCCATGCTGGGCAACGTAAAGGCGTTTATTCTGGGAATTTGTGCGGCCGTGGTATTTGCGACACTGCTGGTCTCGGCCAACACGATGGCGATGTCGATCCGCGAACGGACGCGCGAGGTTGCTGTGCTCAAGACCCTTGGCTTCACGCGGAACAGCGTTCTGGGATTGTTTGTCAGCGAGTCGGTAGCTCTGGCGTTGGCCGGCGGTGTGGTCGGAGTTGGCTTAGCTTATCTGCTCATCTTCGGCGCCAGCAAGTCGCCTTTTTTCACCTTCTATCACTTGAAAGTAACGCTGGGAACTTGGCTCATTGCATTGCTGGTTGCAGGGGTAGTCGGATTGGCGAGTGCTCTGATTCCTTCCTATCACGCTTCGGAACTGAACATCGTAGATGGATTGCGCTACATCGGTTGAGTTTATGACACTGGGCAGTTTCGTGGTGCGCAACACGTTTCGCAACAAGCGGCGCAGCCTGCTGACGATGATAAGCATCAGCTTTTCGCTCCTGCTGCTGACGTTGATGATTTGCATCTGGCGATCCTTCTATATCGACCAGGTTGCGCCCGAGGCAGCACGGCGCTTAATCACCCGCGACCGGGTTTCCCTGGCATTTTTCCTGCCCGCGTATTATCGCGACAAGATACGAGCGATTCCCGGCGTGACCGCCATTGCGCCCCTGACATGGTTCGGCGGACGGTACATTGACGACCGTCCCCAACATTTCTTTGCGCAGTTGGCCACCGATCCTGATGAATATCTGAAGGTCGCTTCTGACAAGATCGTTCCACCGGACCAGCTCGCCGCCTGGCAACACGACCGCGCTGGCGCGCTGGTTGACGTCACGCTCGCCAACAAGTACGGCTGGAAGATTGGCGACCACATCACCTTGCAGGGAACGATCTTCCCGGCAAATCCGGAGTTGACGATTCGCGCCATTTACCACCGCGATCCGCCGCAGAATTCTCTTTATTTCAATGCAAAATACTTGGAAGAGGCCGTGCCGTGGTTCAAGGGTCAGGCCGGCTGGTACGCCACCCAGGTTGATTCCGCTGACGATGTGGCGCGCGTCTCCAAAGAAATCGACGAGATGTTCCGTAACTCGCCGCTGCCGACCAAGACGGAGAGCGAGAAAGCGTTTCAGCTCGGATTTGTCGCCTCTCTGGGCAACGTAAAGGCATTCATACTGGGAATCTGTGGTGCGGTGGTCTTCACCATCATGCTGGTTTCGGCAAACACCATGGCGATGTCGGTTCGCAGCCGCACGCGCGAGGTGGCCGTGCTCAAGGCGCTGGGCTTCACCCGGCAGGGTGTGCTTTCGATTTTCGTGAGCGAATCCGTGGCGTTATCGCTGGCTGGCGGAGTGCTGGGAATCCTGACAGCGATTCCACTGATCGCCCTGTTAACGCGCGGTTTCATCGGTTTGGGGATTCCGCTCAACATGAGAGTCAATGTCCCTACGGCGGTTTTGTCGCTGTTGGTCGCGGTGAGCCTCGGGTTGGTAAGCGGATACCTGCCGGCTCAGAGGGCGTCGCGCATGAATATCGTGGAAGGGCTGCGTTATATCGGCTGAGTTGCCGGAGCTTAGTTCTTGAGTTCATCTTATGGCCATACCGATCAGTTATAACGTTCGCAACCTGATGCTCCGCAAAGGGCTCACTGTCATGACCGCGCTTGGCATCGCGCTGACGGTAACCACCGCCGTGTTTCTCATGGCGCTGTTGTCGGGACTGCATCGTGCTTTCGTCTCGAGTGGCGATCCATTGAATGTGCTGGTGCTGCGCAAGGGATCGGAGGCCGAGCTTTCCGGCGGCTTTGACGCTTCGCTGTTTCCGATTCTCACGACCCTACCTGGAATTGCCAAAGACAGCCACGGTCAACCCATGGCATCCGGCGAGTGGGTGGTGGTGATCGTGCTGCCGCGCAAGGACGGCACCGGCGAAGTGAACGTCACCGTTCGCGGAATGATGCCCGATGGGCTGGAGCTTCGTCCCAGTGCCAAACTGATCGCCGGGCGATGGTTTCGCACCGGTCAGCGCGAGGTAGTAGTCAGCAAATCCATTCGTGACCGCTTTGCCCACGCAAATATTGGCGACACCATGGAGTTCGGCAAGGGAAAATGGACGGTGGTGGGCGTCTTTGACGCAGGCGGATCGGCTTACGAGTCAGAGATCTGGGGAGACGTCAACCAGATGGCCTCCGATTTTGACCGCCAGGGCGGATACGCTTCGGCTTACTTGCGCGCAACCGATCCTGTGGCTGCCGACGCGCTCGTGCATCGCGTCAGCGACGACCAGCGGTTGAAGCTGGAAGGAATGCTGGAGACGAATTACTACGCCAAACAGACCAGTTCTGGCGCGCCCATCAAGTACATAGGAATCGTCGTTGCGGTCATCATGGCGATTGGGTCGAGTTTCGCCGCCATGAACACGATGTATGCAGCAGTCGCGTACCGCGGACGCGAGATCGCGACGCTGCGCGTGCTGGGCTTCTCACGACCGTCGATTCTGACTTCGTTCGTGTTGGAATCGTTGATGCTGGCACTGCTGGGCGCAATCGTGGGGATTCTGCTGATGCTGCCGTTTAACGGAATGGAGACGGGAACGTCCAATGCTGTGACGTTCAGCGAGGTGGTATTCAGCCTGCAGATTACCCCATTGGTGGCTGCGGTAGCCATAGCGTTCGCGCTGGTGATGGGCCTGGCGGGCGGCTTTGCTCCGGCGTGGCATGCGGCTCGGCAAAATATTCTGAGCGCTTTGCGCGGATGAATTTACGGGTGGAAACTGCAAAGCGGAGTGGACTCATAGGTAATTCATATTGGTGATTATGTCGATCGATGCCAAACATCACGATTTGCAGAGCCTGCGGATCGACCGCACGGGTGGCAGCAGGGGCGATGGCGAGCCTTCTGCCTGGGCCCGGCGATACATCATCATTGGCATCGCAGCCGTTGCTGTTCTTAGCCTTTCTGCCCTGGCGTACCGTCTTTTTTCCGCAGATGTGCCCGAGGTCGAAGTGACGCGCGCCCTCGCGCAGAACAGCGACGCGGGCGACGTGGTGCTTTCGGCGACCGGCTATATCGTGGCCCATCACACCATCAATGTGAATTCAAAAGTCACCGGACGGGTGGCGTGGATTGGCGTGGAAAAAGGCGACAAAGTGAAGGCCGGCCAAGTCCTGGTGCGCCTGGAGGATGAAGAGTTTCGCGCCTCCTACGAGCAAGCCAAGGGCAGCTATGAAAATGCGCGCGCCTACCTGGAAGAACTTCAGCACGGCTCGCGCCCCGAGGAAATTCTAGAAGCGCAACATAATCTGGACGAGGCCCGGGCCACTCTGGTGGATGACAGGCTTACGCTCGACCGGACCAGGCAGCTGGCCTCTGGAGGCGTGGTTTCGCGCCAGTCGCTTGATGACGCGACGGCCAAGTTTCAGTCCGACCAGGAGCGAGTAAATTCTCTGCAGAAGGCATTTCAACTGATGAAGATTGGGCCGCGACCGGAAGAAATCGAGCGGGCCAAGGGCGCTTTGGATGAGGCTAAGGGGCAACTGGACTACGCCAGGTCGCAACTGGATGCCACCGTCATTCGGGCCCCGGTGAGCGGGACAATTCTGGATCGCACCGCCGAAAAAGGAGAGCTCATCACCGCGCAGTTCGCCAGCGCGGCCGCGGGGGGGCCGCAGGGCTCGGTCGTTTCGCTCGCCGATCTGAACGACATTCAGGTCGAACTGGATATCGCGCAAGCGGATTTCGCCCGGCTAGGCCCGAAGCAGAAAGGCATCGTCAGCACAGACGCTTATCCGGACAAGACCTACAACGGGGAAATTGCGCAAATCTCTCCTGAAGCAAACCGCCAGAAAGCCACGGTTCAGGTAAAAGTTCAGGTGTTGAACCCGAATAAATATCCCAACATTATGTTGCGGCCTGACATGAACGCAACGGTGAAGTTTTTGGCCAACGATCAAAAGATCGGAAGTGCGCAACCGGCCGGCGCCGTGGTTCCGGCCAGCGCTGTCCGCGATCATGATGGCAAGAAGATCGTTCTGGTCGCTTACGACGGAAAGGCAATCGCGAGAGAGGTGCGGGTCCTGAGCCAGCGCAGCGACGGTTTGCTGGTGGATGGCTTGGTTGGTGGCGAGAACGTGATCCTGGGCGGTCCGCAGAATCTGAAAGACGGAGACAGAATAAAAATCAAGGGGCAATCATGAGCACTGCGATCGAAAACCAAGTGGCAACCGGAACCAAGGTTGTACAGGCCCGCAATGTCAGCAAGATCTTCAAGCGCGACGCTTTCGAAGTGAAAGCGCTGGATGACGTCTCTATTGATATCGCCGCGGGAGAATTCCTGGCGCTCATGGGACCGTCGGGCTCGGGCAAAACCACGCTGCTGAACATGATCGCGGCCATCGACCGCCCAACCTCGGGCGAATTGCTGGTGCAAAATCAGAACGTATTCCGCTTCAGTGATGCGCAATCGGCGCGCTGGCGCAACGAGCATATCGGGTACGTGTTCCAGACCTTTAACCTCATCCCCGTGCTCACTGCATTTGAAAATGTTGAGTTGCCGCTGCTTTTGACCCATCTGAGTGCGAAGGAAAGGCGCGACCATGTGTTGACGGCGCTTAAATTGGTTGGTCTGGAAGAACGAGTGAATCATCTGCCCAAACAGCTTTCGGGAGGGCAAGAACAGCGCGTGGCTATCGCCCGCGCCATCGTAAGCGATCCCACGCTAGTGCTGGCCGACGAACCTACGGGCGATCTGGACAGTCACTCTGCCACTGAGGTGCTGGAAATTCTGAAGCGCCTGAATGAGGACTTCCACAAGACCATCGTGATGGTTACGCACGATCCTCACGCCGCGTCGTACGCGCACGTTACTCGACACCTGGAGAAGGGCATGCTGTTGCCGCCGGCGTAAGAAAGTGGGAGGCGGCAGGCAGGGGAACCACGGCCGCCTAACTGTTTTCAGCTCACTCGCGCTCTGGCTTCTGCTGCGGTGGCCCGCGCAGTTTCCAGTCCGGCATCGGCAATCCATTGCCACGCTCGTCTGCCATTATCCAGCACTACCGGCTTGGCCTCTCCATACTCGACCAGGCGGTTGAGAACGGTTGTAACCGAGGCCATGGGATCCTTGTGCCGCTCCAGCATCGCTGGAATCCGCTCTCGAATCTGGTCGCACACGTCGCGGGCACTCAGCGCGCGATTGGCTTCCATGAGAATCACGCGGCAAGCCTTAGTGAAACCCGGCTGGCGGCCGTTGCTCTTTCGGTCCACCAACTCCAGCAGTTCGTCGCTCAGAACGTCTTCGCCAAAAAGGTTAGCCAGACCGGCAATCGTCTGCTTGACCGTACCGATTCGCCGCATCACCTCGGAACGTTGTTGCAACAACTGACGCAATTCCTCGTGCGCCTGCCTAACCACCTCCTGCACATGTCCATTTCGATTGGAGTTGGCCTTGACCGAAGCGGCGTTTTCCGTATTTTCCATAGGTCCCCCTTGGCGCCGATGCCCGCACACACTTTTACCTGCTAAGCAATACGCAGAAACTCTCGCTGGAGTTCCGCACTTTTATCGTCCGCTCCCGGTCCAGTCCAACTTTATTGCCTGCCAATGGCGCTTTCGGCGTTAGACGGGCGAGTTCAGAGTTGGTCAACGAGGAAGCAAAATGTGCGGAGAGAGTTTCGTCGGCCTGCACGCGTGGGCGAACATATGCCTACAAACTCGATATAACCAAAGATCGCTTTTATTGCAGGAAGATCACCAGCAACCGTCCGTCGGACTGGTAGGTGTCCCCGGTTGCGTTCTTTGCATCCTTCACGCCGTCGGATGGCAGATAGTAATACAGACTTTTCACTTTGCCAGCTTTCTGCAAGCTGATTCCGATATTGTCGCGTTCGCCGTCGACCCTGGGATCGATCTTGTGCGTGATGCTCCCGTTGCGCTTGTCCTTGGCAAAGCCGATGTCGTGTGTTCCGGCTCCCACCCACACCTCCTGCCCCTTCCAGACAAACGGAGCCTTCCAAATCCGAAAATGATGCCGGCTGGCCACCATCGCGATCGGCTCGGCCATTTCATAGCCAAAATCCTGGGCGCGGCCGAACAAATACAGCGTGCTCATCGGCATGGCTAGATAATCTTTGTTCCCCAGCGTTGCCTCCACTGCATTGAGGACAGCATTACGATTGCCTGAGTCGGCGGGATGCCAGTTGGCCGCATCAAGTGCGCTTTGCAAGTCCTTCTGCGATCCCACAATCACAAAGTTCACCATGTCGCCGAGGTTCTTGAACTGATCGTTTACGCGGCGCGGCAAGCCCTCAAGATCCTTGCGCAACTGCGGGTCGAGCGGCGCGTCTGGAACTTTGAGCAGAGGCGCGGCGCTTGCCGTATCTGCGGAACCACCGCCGGCAAGATTCGATGAACCGCTGGCATCCTGCTTCCCAACGCCAAACTGACCTTGCATGAAAATCTGCGCCGCTGTCGACAACTGTGACTTGAGCTGTTCGCCTCGCGTCTCGGATTGTTTAGACCCGTCCGACGAAACCCCGCCGGAAGAAGCCGAAGTAGGGCTGGCTGTTGCCGCTGCTGCAGAGGGCACACGATGGACCTTCACCAGAAAGCTCCCCTGGCAGGGTGGCGTTCCGCTCGAGTTGACGCCCAGGAACAGATGAGACGCCTCTTTGATAGGTACCTCGCTACTTGCCCCGATCAGGAGGGGCGCAGTCCTTTGGCCGTGTAGCCGCGCAATCAGCGCGCCGGCCGGCGCGGTGGGTAGTGGCAGAGCGGATTCGGACGCTTCACCGCTCGCGCCCCGCGGGTCGCATCCGGCAGCGCTGGCCGAAATCTGAAGCAGGTCGCCGCTTTGCAGGTCCAAGCCAGTGTCAGTCCATGCCTGGCCTGTTGTGATGGTGTAGGTAAGATCCTGCGGCCCGGTTTGTCCCGTGACAAGCCGAACACTCAAATAAAGAACCATGAGCAAAACAGGTGCACGACTTCGCCGCAATACGCCCATAAACGCTATGCCCGCAACTCGGAAGAACGCATGATTATTATCCTCTAATCTCCCGGGAAAGAGCCACTTGGCTCGGCGACGAGCATCAGTGCAGTTCGCATCCTGAACTGGACTCGCTTCCAATCTGGGATTGGGTCGCAACGCGATATCCAGTCTACGTTTTCACGGGCCCAACCTTGAGTCAAACCTGCACCGATGAAGTGTAGGAGCTTTTTTGTGGTGACCGGCGCCAAGCCCGAAGTTTTTTCTTCCTCACTTCGCGTTCTGCTGGTGAGCAGCCGGGAGGAGGATTTTTTTCTGATTCGCGAGATTCTCGACCGCAACCGCTGGGATCTCCGAGCTGAACTGGATCACGCGGGCTCCATACAAGAGGCAAAAGACATGTTGGCGCAGGAGAATTATGGCCTAGTTCTATTCGATCATGCGACGGGAAATACAGCCACGGTGCAAATGCTCTCGGGGTTCCTGCGTTCGGGAGTGAACGTACCCTTCGTGCTGCTGACTGAACAGGCGGACGAGAAAGCCGTGGCCGAGATTATTCACGCCGGGGCATTCGACTGCATGGAAAAATCGCAGCTCAACGGCGCCAATCTGGCCCGCACCCTTCGCTGTTCCGTAAATCTGCATTCTTCCCAGCGGCAGCAGCAGGCGGCCGAGGAATCGCTGCGCAAGCTGTCCCGTGCCGTCGAGCAATCGGTCGATACCGTTATGATCACCGACCTCAACGGTGTGATTGAATACGTGAACCCCGCGTTTGAGGCGGTAACCGGTTACTCGCAACGAGAGGCCATTGGTCAGACGCCAAGAATTCTCAAGTCTGGCGAACAGGATGCGGAAACCTATCGCCAGCTTTGGCAAACCATCCTCGCGGGAAACACCTACCGCGGGATTCTTGCCAATCGAACCAAACGCGGAGAGATTTATTACGTCGAGAAAAATATCAGCCCGATCCGCAATGCGCAGGGACGGATCACGCATTTCGTGGCCAACGGCCGCGACCTCAGCGAACGCCGCCGTTTGGAAGCGCAGTTGGTACAGGTGCAGAAAATGGAAGCCATCGGCCGCCTGGCCGGCGGCGTGGCGCATGATTTCAACAATCTGCTCACTATTATCACCAGCTACGCCGAGCTTGCTCTGGATGCGGTGATTCCGGGAACGCCTCTTCGGGCCAAAATACAGGAGATTCTCTCCGCCTCGCGCCGGGCCACCGAATTGACGCGTCAACTGCTCGCCTTCAGCCGCAGGCAGCCACAGGCACTGCGGGTCGTCGAGCTGAATGCGGTGGTGGGGGGCATAATCAAGAGCCTGCATCGCCTGATCGGGGAAGACATCGAGCTCGATTTTATTCCCGGCAAGGACTTGGGCCAGGTTCGTCTCGATCCGGTTCAGGTGGAACAAATTCTGATGAACCTGGCCGCCAATTCGCGCGACGCCATGCCGCAGGGCGGCCGCTTCTCGATTGAGACGTCAGCGGTTTACCTGGACGATCAATACATCCAGCAAAAACAGGCGGCGGTTCCGGTTGGGCATTATGCTCGCTTGACGGTCAGCGACAATGGCGAGGGGATTCCACCGCAACATCTGCAGCACATCTTTGAGCCCTTCTACACCACCAAATCAACCGGCCAGGGCACGGGGCTGGGCCTCGCCACTGTTTATGGCATCGTCAAACAAAATCACGGCTTCGTCTGGGTTTACAGCGAGCCGGGCATGGGCACTGTGTTCAAAATCTATCTTCCCTGTGTGGAGAAACGTGAAGTGGGCGCCGAGCCGGTTCACAAAAGTCCGGGGGTCCCCCTTCCAGGAAACGAAACCGTTCTATTGGTGGAAGATGAGGAAGCCGTGCGCCGCGCCTCGGCGGAATATCTGGGCCGCTGCGGGTATACGGTGCTGGAGGCCAAAGATGGCGTGCATGCTCTATCGCTGGCCAGGAACCATGCATCGCCCATCCACCTGCTGGTTACCGATGTGGTCATGCCGCGGATGAGTGGAGGCCAACTGGCGGGCGAACTGGAGACGCTGCGCCCTGAAACCAAGGTGCTCTTCGTCTCAGGTTATGCCGGCAAAATGGTGGCCGATCATAAGGTGGCGGACCTGGATTCGAATTTCCTGCAGAAACCGTTCACCTTGCGCCAACTCGCCAGCAAGGTGCGTTCGGCGCTTGGCGACACAACCGGCGCGTCTCAAGCGTAGGCAGCCGCGCAGGGAACGCCCCGTAATCGTATGATCTCTCATCGGCTGATTGAGATTCGATTTTCCTTTCTCCCTGAATGCTGCGAAATCACTTTTTTTCCGGCCAAAGTATAATTGCGTGTTTTTCTGTCCGATTGCCCATGCGCCAAAACGCCCGGCGGGATTTTATCGGGCGGTTTGCTGCTGCCTCTGAGGTCCGAAACGATTGACCATCGTCTTGTTGCTGCTGTTGGTTGGTTCTCTGGTTTATTCGCTGCTGTCGATCGTGGCTGCAAAGCGCTACCTTTCGGTGCGTCCGCCGGCACTGCACACGCCTGAGCCCGTCAGTATTTTGAAGCCGTTGGCAGGGTTGGACCTTGACCTGGAGTCGAATCTGCGAACTTTCTTTCAGCAGGATTATCCAAGGTACGAGATTCTGTTTGCGGTCCGTAATGCGGAAGATCCCGCAGCGGAAGTCGCCGACAAGCTGCGGCGGGAATTTTCCAACGTGCCTTCGCGCCTTTTGATTACCGGGGACCCTCCCTATCCGAACGCTAAGGTTTTCAGTCTGGAGCAAATGATGGCGGTCGCGTCCAACGATCTGCTGGTCATGAGCGACAGCGATATTCGCGTAACACCGCTTTTGCTGCGGAACGTAGCTGCCGAATTTCAGGATGCCCGCCTTGGCGTGGCGACCTGTCCCTACCGCGCTGTGCCCGGCCGAAGCTTGTGGTCGCATCTGGAGGCCACCGGCATGAACACAGATTTCTGGGCCGGCGCCCTGGTCGCCAGAATGATCGAGGGAGTGCGCTTCGCGGTGGGACCGACCATAGCCGCACGGCGCCGGGTGCTCGAGTCGCTCGGCGGCTTTGACCGCTTCAAGGACTATCTGGCTGAGGACTTCGTTATGGGCAAGTTCGCGGCCGAGGCCGGCCACCATGTGATCCTCTCGTCCTACGTAGTCGAACATCATATCGGCAGCGCGAAATTGCTCCAGAATGTAGCCCATCGCCTGCGCTGGGCCCGCAGCACGCGGCGGTCGCGGCCGGCCGGATATATCGGCCAGTTGTTTACGATGCCCTTGCCGTGGGCGCTTTTTCTCTGTGCCATCAGACCCGCCTGGTGGCCACTGCTATTGTTCGCGTTTCTTCTGCGCGCTTTGGCTGCTTACGTCGTTTCAGCTCAGGTGCTGGGTGCGAGAATCAACTGGCTGTTTTTGCCGGTCGAGGATTTGATGGGATTTGTTTTCTGGATCGCAGGTTTCTTCGGCAATACAATTTTGTGGCGCGGACGCCATTATCGGTTGTCCCGGGATGGCCGATTCGAAGTGCTCTCTTCTTCAAAGCAAGGAGGGTGAGCGGCCGCCCGGAACGATTATTGCGCCATGCGAATCAGTTTTCCGTTCTTCAAGCAGAAACGATTGCCCCTCCAGATCACTGTTTTTCCGAACGAACCGGCCATCCAAATGAAAACTGCAATGACATCCCGCACTGGAATCAACCAGCAATATTTCAGAACTTGCCGGTCGCCAAGGGCGATCAGGCCGACGATCAGGGCCTCGGCGATGCGAAGAAACAAGATGATGCCCAGAACTCCCCACGCCCATAACTCTCCTCTGCTTGCCATAAGAACAAGCAACGCCCAAGCAAGCCCAAAGGTGGAGATGAGGCCGAAATATCCGCCGGGACGAGAATCGCGAACGCCGCGCACCCACCGCAGTTGATGGGCAAGAAAATCGCGCAGTGGATACGCGGGCAGGATGGTGTCAACGACGGCGTCGGAGAGCCTCACCTTCATGCCAAGATCAGAGATTCGTTTCCCAAGTTCATAATCATCGGCGAGATAGTCGGCCACCGCAGCGAAACCGCCGATCTTTTCAAGGTCTGCACGCCGGAAGGCAAGTGTCGAGCCCAGTCCAAAACGAATACCTTCCAATTGGCGCGCGGCCAGCACCCCGGCGCAAAAATCCGTGCTGATCCCAAGGGCTTCCAGGAGGGAACCAAGCGACCCGGCCGCGATCCCGCGATAGAGACAGGTGATCAGTCCGATTTGGGGTTCGGTAAGCGCAGGGATCACTCGCCGCAAATAGTCGGCCTCGACCCGAATGTCGCTGTCATTAACGATCAGGTGTTCATACCGCGCTCCGGCCAGCATTTGAATCAGATTGCTGACTTTCACATTCGCGCCAAGAGTCTGTGGGCATACGACAAGCTGAATTCGCAAATCCGGAAACTCACTCTGGAGCCGGAGGACGCTCTCAATCGCCGGATCGTCGGCCTCATGCACGCCAAAGATGAGTTCGTACTCCGGGTAATCCTGTAGACAATGGCTGCGAAAACTTTCGGACATGCCCGGGTCTGCGCCTCGAAGGGGTTTGAGAATCGAGACCGGCGGCCACTCTTGCTGCGAGCGGAGGTTCTCAGCTCGCGTGCACTCGCGCGTGAAAGCGACCGCACTCCATAGGCAGAGGAGATAGTAGATGGAACTCGAAAAGCAGCCGAGGACCGCCACAACCTCGATGATTCGAAGAATGGTATGAATCATGCGCGGCCGAGAGAGCTATTCGTATCGCAATGACTCGATGGGATCCAGATTCGCTGCCTTCCATGCTGGATAAATGCCGAACACCAGGCCCACGCCGGCGGCTGCGGTGAAACCGCACACGGTCCAGAACATCGACATGCGGGCGGGCAACGAGGGCCACACCACCGGAATGATCCAGGCCACGAAAGCTCCGAGGAGAATTCCAATCAATCCCCCCACCGCCGTCAGGATGATCGCCTCCAACGTAAACTGCAAGAGAATATCGCGCTTGCGGGCTCCGATGGCCTTGCGCACGCCGATTTCGCGGGTTCGTTCCGTCACGCTCACCAGCATGATGTTCATCACCCCCACGCCGCCCACGATCAGCCCCACGCTGGAGATGGCAAACATGCCGACGAAAAGCGCTCCCGTCAACTGGTTCCACACATCAGTAAGCGAGTCAGAGGTCAAAATCGCGAAATCGTCGGGCTTGTCGGGAGGAACTTTACGGCGCCGACGCAGCAGTTCGCGCATTTCGTCCATCACCTTAGGCATGTCGTCGTGCGAGTCCGCCTTGACGCTGATCCAGTGATCTTTCAACTCGGGATGAAGCGTCTTAAATGTGCTCAAGGGAAAGAAAATCCGATTATCGTTTGGGTCCTTCCCGCCTCCGAAGACCGACTTGATCTTCTCCATGTCGCCGATGACGGTGAAGAGCCGGCCGTCGATATTGATTTCATGTCCCAGCGGGCTTTGATTGGGGAACAATTCCTCCGCCGTGTCGTGGCCAAGAACGATCACGGTCGCGCGGCGGTCGTCATCGATATCACTAAACCACCGTCCTTCGTTCATCGGCAAATCAAATACATCTTTAACCGAGGCAGTGTCCCCCTCCAGAATCGTATTCTTGACCTTGCGATCCTGATATTTGACGACGTAAGAACCCACTCCCAGTTCAGGCCGGAAATAGCGGATTCCGGCAGATACAGCCACCACGTGAGGCAAGTCTTTGATGGCTTGTGCATCTTCGAAGGTCAATTTTTTGCGCATGCGCATTTCCTGGGTCATGCGCCCGAAGGTAAAAGGCTCCAGATGATAGGCAAAAATTATGTTGGAGCCGATGCTGGCAACCAGTTGGCGCACGTTGTCGTCGAGTCCGTGGCCAATGGAAGAAACTCCGATCACCACCGCGACGCCAATCACAATGCCGAGGACGGTCAGAAACGAGCGCACCTTATTGCTGCGGATGGTGTCGGTCGCCATCTGCACGATCTCGCGAATCTCGCCTTTGTGCATCATGCGATTCAGCAGTCAACGCGCCACGGTCGTCGAATCCTACGTCTCGTATCGTAATGCCACGATCGGGTCGAGCCGAGCGGCCTTGCGCGCTGGATAGACCCCAAAGAAAATGCCCACGCTGGCCGCCACGACCAACCCCGCAGCCACAGCCCACAATTTGATCGATGATGGCATTCCAATCAGCCACGTGACCAGCAAAGCAAAACTGGCGCCGCCCAACACTCCGAGCGCTCCGCCGATCAGCGCCAAAGTCACGGCTTCGATAAGAAACTGCAGCAGCACATCTTCCCGGCGCGCCCCCAACGCCTTGCGAATGCCGATTTCGCGGGTACGCTCCGTCACAGAAACCAGCATGATATTCATGATCACGATGCCGCCGACGACCAGCGAGACGGCGGCGATTCCGATCGTCGCCATGAAAAACGTGTTGCTCAGTCCAGACCAGATGCCCAGCAGACCGGCATTGGTTTCGATTTCGAAGCTATCTTCGCCACCCGGACGGTCATGGCGACGCGCACGCAATGCGGAGCGCGCTTCATCGATCGCTTGATCGAGCGGCACTCCGGTTGCCATTGCCTTTCCCCAGATGCCGATGCTGTTCTTGTGCGAGCCATACTGCTTCAGAAACATGCTGATGGGAATCATCACGTAGTTGTCGGCGCTCTGCCCCAGGGTGCTCCCTTTCTTCTTCCCGACGCCGATTACCTGATAGGTCCAGCCATCGATCCGAATCTCTCGGCCAAGCGGATCGGCGCCAGCCATGAGGTGGTCCACAATATCGGTGCCGATGATAGCCACAGGCGAGCGATTGTTGAGATCTGTTTCGTTCAACATGCGGCCGGAGGACAAGTCGGTGTCCTGGATGACCGCCATAGAGGGAGTAATTCCCTGAATGGTTGTGTCGCTGATCGACTGCTCTGCGTACTTCACCTGTCCGCTGCCTCGAAGAACCGCCCCCACTGACTCGCAATGGCGGCAGGCGTCCAACGTGGCCTGATAGTCTTCCATAACCAGGTCCTTGCGTTTCTCGGCCGCCAGAAAATGATCGACGTTAGTCTCGACGGGTGACATCTTGGAAACAATGAAGACATCGGCGCCGAGGTTAAAAATCTTGTGCGCAACGTAATCATTGATCCCGGAAACAAAGGTCACCACTGCAATGACGGCGGCCACCCCGATGACTACACCCAGCAGCGTCAATACCGAACGCAGCTTGTTCGCCCAGAGCGACTGCAGTGCGATGCGGAGTGCTTCGGCAATGTTCATAAGCTCGGGCCTACGGTCTCGGCCTGCGCGAAAGGCAGGCGGTCTGACGTGTAAGTTTATCAGCCCCGCATGCCTCGCAGGCGAATCTCAGCCGCGGGTAATCGGATTGGGCAGTCGCATATAATGAGATGGTAGGCAGCTGGACCGGACGGCCGCCCCGCCGATTCGGCAGGTTTCAATCGGGCTGTAACGCAACTTGCGGAATCGGCGGGGAGGAAAGTCCGAACTCCACAGAGCGGTGTGCCGGATAACGTCCGGGACGTCAGGTTCAAGCCTGATGGACGGCTAGTGCCACAGAAAATATACCGCCCCGCCCGTTCGGCAGGTTCTAAGTCAGGTTGCTCGTAACTTGCGGAATGGGCGGGGTAAGGGTGAAAAGGTGCGGTAAGAGCGCACCGCCGCCACAGTAATGCGGCGGGCAGGGCAAACCCCACACGGAGCAAGACCAAATAGGGAGGAAGTTCCGCCGGTTCGGTGGGTTCGGCAGTCCGATGGCGGACTCACTGAACCGGCGGGACACATACCGGCTCGGCGTGTTAAACCTCCGGGTAGGTCGCTAGAGCCGTGCAGCAATGCGCGGCCCAGAGGAATGGCCGTCCTGCTGGGGCAACCCGGCGGACAGAATTCGGCTTACAGGTCCGGCTGCCAACATCTTTGCCAGCTCCTTCGACTTCACTTCATTCCCTCAGGATTTCGCCAGCACGCCCCCGCTTAGCTCATGCCCGCTACCCGGCTCAACTTACGGGTCCAGTTCAATAATTCTTATTTTCACTTCAATAACAGGAATCTTGAAAGGAGAACTGTTGGCGGGAGGGAATCCAATTCCAGCGTGTCAGGAGGTGCGCTGAGCCAACTCATGGAAGCGGGTTCGGGACTCTAAGAAACCTAGCCATGTTCGAAGAGCAACTCCACATTGCTTTTCCATGTACAAGAAGCGCAGACCCATCACAAACGAGTCGCTCCAAATAGCCTCCGCCTTGGCTTGAAAAGTTTGTGGCTCGACGCTGGGAACGTCGAACTCCACGATCACCACTCCTTTGAGCCTTACTGGATCGATCAGCTTGATAGCTAACCCGCCCTCGCTGACATTCTGCATCCGGGCGGTGAAGGATTGCCCAAGAGGATTCCGAAATCGTACTAGCAAATCAACGTCGTATCGGAAATACCTGCGATGTTCGCGCTCCATCCTAGGAATGGCAATATCCAAGATGGCACGCAAGCGAGTCTGCTCAACCGGTTTGCTGAGCACGAAGTCTGCTCCTAAATCGAGAGCTTCTTCAGTGCTCGTCCAGCCGTTTACGACAGTCAAAATGAGGGTTTGCTAGTCGCAGTCAATGAAGGTCATCCGGATTGAACTGATCGAGCCGCTCCTGCGGTGAAAAGTGGATTGCCGGCGGGATCCGCTGGCCCCAAACCGAATCGAATTCGTCTATATTGCTTCTTGTGCCGCGTCCTGCACTGCTTTCTTTGCTTCTTTGCCTCGCGATCATCAGTCCCGGTGAAGAGACCCGCAGTAATGTAAATGACTTCGCCGCGTACTGGACCGCTGGCCGGCAAGTACTGGAAGGTGGCGATCCCTATGCGGCCGGTCCGGTGCTCGCCCGGGAACAACGGATTGGGTTCTCCCAGCCAGTCCCGCTCATTATGCGGAATCCGCCGTGGGTCCTCCCTCTCGTAGTTCCCTTCGCTCTGTTCCCGTTCAGTGTTGCGCAGAAGTTGTGGTTAGTGGCCGGCCTCGTCGCGATTCTTCTTGCTGCTCGGTGGCTTTGGGAACTGTACCACTTTGAAGGGCAATCCCATTGGAGTGCGTGGCTGGTCACGGCCCTGTTCTTGCCGGTCGCGGTGGTGCTCGCCATTGGACAGATCGGGCCTTTCGTGCTGCTTGGTATGGCGGGATTTCTCCGTTTCGAAAAAAAGCAGAAGCTTATCCTCTCAGGCCTGTTTCTTTTTCTTGTCGCTCTGAAGCCGCACCTGATTTTTCTTTTGTGGATCGCTCTGCTGTTGTGGTCGACAGGTATGCGCGTTGGCAGACTCCTGGGTGCCCTTCTCTCGGTCACGCTGGTGGCCAGCTTTGTTGCGATCGCGCTGGATCACCTCATTTTTGCTCAATATTTCCATCTTCTCACCGGCGGAGAAGTGCTGACCGAACTCACTCCCACCGTGAGCGGCTCTCTGCGATTGTCGCTGGGGCATTATTCGCTGCAGTTTCTGCCGGCTTTTCTGGCAGTTCTCTGGCTTCTTTTCTATTGGAGCAGGTCTCGTGAGCAATGGAGATGGACCGAGCAGGTGCCTGTTCTCCTGCTGGTCTCGCTTCTTACGACTTCGTACGGCTGGTTCTTTGACCAGGTCGTCCTGCTACCGTGCGTGTTCCAGGCGACGGCGTGGGTTGCAAGACGTGGCGGCTTGACCTTGCTGCTGATGTCTGCTCTGTACTTGGCCACAAATGGTATCGTCTTGACCCTGATTCTGCGGCATTACACGACGTTCTCCTATGCCTGGACTGTGCCTGCCTGGTGCCTGCTTTACGCATTGGCATGGTCCACATCTCGAAGCCATTCGCCGACGTGAAAGCGATGTGACACGGGCATCAGATGGCTTGCAGACCCCACCGACACCCGTTTCGATTGTGTGACATGCCGGTCAGAAACATTCAATCGGACTATTCCATCTTTGGGTGTCTCTTGAGGCGGTCAGAAGTCGGAGTCTGATAGCAGTAATCCTCGCTTGTCAGTACCATGGATAAGCGTCGTTACTACCGTCGTCTGAAGGTTCGAACATGCTAAAGCACGTCGCGCTTGTCATTGCGCTGGCTATCACCCCGCTCGCGCAGGTTGACGTTCCCACCATTATCCAGCGTTCTATGGAAGCCAACGCAGCGGATTGGAAGGCCGCTCCGGAATACGATTGCATCGAGCGCGACCTGCAGCCAGGCGGGGGTACGAAGACATACGACGACTACATGATTTTGGGCTCACCATACCAGCGTCTGGTCGCCATCAACGGTCTGCCATTGTCGCCGGCGGACCAAATGGATGAACAAAGAAAGCTGGAAGCGGTGAGTGCCCGCCGGCGTGATGAATCTCCAGAGGAACGGGCCGATCGCATCGCAAAGTATGAGAAAGACCGCAGGCGCAATCAACTGATGATGGAGCAATTGGCAAAGGCGTTCAACTTCGCTTTGGCCGGCGAGCAGAAACTGGATGACCACGAAGTTTACGTGCTGAAAGCCACGCCACGGCCTGATTACCAGCCCCCTAACCTTGAAACACAGGCGCTTAGAGGCATGCAGGGAAAACTCTGGATCGATACGCAAACCTTCCAATGGGTCAAGGTCGAGGCACAAGTTATACACCCGGTTTCCATCGAAGGGTTTCTGGCGCAGGTAGAGCCGGGAACTCGCTTTGAACTGGAGAAGATGCCAGTGGAAGATGACATCTGGCTCGCCAGGCACTTCGCGATGAGGTCCCAGGCAAGGGTCTTATTCTTTTTTCACCACAGGTCGCAGGAAGACGACACCTTCTACGACTATCACAAAGCTACTTCCCGTACCGAACACGCTCCGTAGGTCAAACAGCGTGTTAACCGCTGAGACATCGACGCAGCCGGGTATCCCGCGTCGCGCCCCGTTGCCTGCGCGATCATTGGCACGGTAGAATCTGCTCCACTAAGGAGAAGCCCTTGGGGTAGGTCTGACAGGCCGGATATTGCGCATAGTTGTTTCGCTGGCGATGATCGCTGGGGTCGTGGCAGTGTGCATTCCCCTCCGTCATATCCACATTGCAACAGTAGTTCTGGTCCTTATTCTAGCCATCCTGATTATTTCCGGACGATGGGGATTCCTGGAGGGCAGCGTTGCGAGCGCTTTGGGAGCGGTGCTGCTCGATTATTTTTTCCTTCCGCCACGAGGCTTATTCATCGACTCCACCGAACACTGGCTTGTGCTCTTCACCTTCCTCTGTGTGGCCTTGCTGGCAAGCTATTCGGCGGCGCGGGCCAAGCGACAGGCCGATGAGGCAGTCGCGCGCCGCCGGGAACTCGAGAAGCTGTCTGCCCTCGCTCAGGGTTTGCGCCTCGAGGGCAGCCTCGGTTCTATCGTTGTGGCTTCGCTCGATTCGCTGATTCGTCTTTTCCAGGTGGAAGGAGCGGCATTTTACGACGTGGCCACAGGCGACATTACCCGCGCAGGCAGCAAGCCAGGAGCTATTTCTGAAGCTTGCTTGCGGGATGCCGCGGCACACCCGGAAGAATGCGGGCAGGACAGCCCTGTCAAGTCGGTTACTATACATTGCGGGGGCCAGGAACTTGGAATCCTGGCAGTTTGCGGCAGCAACATGTCGGGCCGAAGCTTTCGCGCAATCGCCGATCGCATCGAGGCCGAACTCGAAAAGGTTTACGTCTACCGGCAGTTAAGGCATGCCGAGGAAACTCGCAGAAACCAGGAATTGAAAACGGCGCTTCTGGATTCCCTGGTTCATGAAATCAAGACCCCTCTCAGCGTGATCAAGACAGCCGCAAGCTCCCTCATGTCGACCGATTCGGATGCCACCAGCCGGCGCGAACTTCTGACCATCATCAATGAGGAAACCGATCGCATGGACGCTTCAATCAGCGATGTTTTTTGGACGGCGCGCATCGAAGCCGGCGTCCTGCAGTCCGGGAAAGGCCCGCACGAAATCGGGCCGTTGGTCAACGAAACGCTGAGTGAACTCAAGCTTCTTCTTGCCGACCGCTGCGTGATCGTGTCAGTTCCGGATTTGCTGCCTCCGGCAAACTGCGACGCCCATATGATCAAGGGGGTATTGAAAGAACTGGTTAACAACGCACTGAAATATTCCCCGTCTCACTCGTCGGTGATGATCTCCGCGAAGAAAGTGGAGGCTGAAATCATCACCAGCGTATCGGATCAAGGAATTGGTGTTCCACCGGGCGAGGAGATCCGGATATTTGAAAAACACCATCGAGGTACGACGCGGGTTCCTGGAACCGGTCTGGGGCTGGCTATCGCCAAGACGATTGTTGAGGGGCACGGAGGTAGAATCGGGGTTGAAAGTCAGGACGGGGTGGGCTCGGTTTTTTACTTCTCACTCCCCATCTGCAATCGGGATGCCGCATGAGCGTAGCCAAGATTCTGGTTGTTGACGACGAGCCACAGATGCGTCGCGCATTACGCGCCAGCCTGACCGCCCATGGTCATGAAGTGGTCGAAGCATCCTCGGGCGAGGAGGCGTTGCGCCGATTGGACGCGCACGTATGTGACTTTGTGCTGCTCGACCTGAATATGCCTGGCCTGGGCGGAATGTCAACCTGCCGAACCATACGCGGCAGTTCGGACGTGCCTATCATCGTTGTATCGGTCAGGCATTCCGAGCAAGACAAAGTGGCGGCACTCAAAGCCGGCGCGGACGATTATGTCACCAAGCCGTTTGGCGTGCCCGAGCTTCTGGCTCGTGTCGAAGCGGTAGCGAGAAGGAAGCCCGCGCCACCCAAACCACCGGATGTGCTGGTTCTGGAAGGCGTAAGGATCGATTTTGAGAAACATAAGGTGATCCGACCGGGCAGCGAAGAACACCTAACCCCCAAAGAGTTTGAGTTACTTCAATATTTGGTTTCTCATTCCGGACAGGTCATTTCGCACCGCCGCTTGCTGCAATCCATATGGGGCGCGGACTGCGGCAATGAGGTCGAGTACTTGCGGGTCGTGGTCAGCCAGCTCCGCAGAAAAATCGAACCTGATCCGCATGAGCCCAAGTATCTTCTCACTGAACCCTGGGTGGGTTACAGCTTCGCCATGCCGCAGCACAGCGGCTGAGAGGACGCGCTTTCGATTCCCTGCTCGATCCACGCCCAGAAATGTCTCCCATCTTGCTTATGACTTCCTTATGTTTTTGTGCCTACCATCGGTTCGAGTTTCGGCCTTGGGTCCTCGAATACAGATGGGCTTCCAGAAACTGTTGGTCATCGACGACGATCCCCAGATGCGGCGCGTGTTGCGCGCCACTCTTGCGGCTCGCGGCTTCGAGGTTGCCGAAGCGGCTTCCGGTGAGGGGGGAATCGCCAGATTGAGAGGCGGGCATTTCGATTGTGTGCTCCTCGATCTGAATCTTCCCGGCTTGGATGGAATCGAGACCTGCCGCGTCATCCGCAAAAGCTCCCAAGTACCGATTGTGGTCACATCCATTCGCGATTCAGAGAAGGACAAAGCAGCCGCCCGTGCCGCCGGCGCCGATGACTACATAACCAAACCTTTCGGGATCGAGCAGTTGCTGGAGCGACTCGGGACCCTGAGCGGGAAGACAGCCAAGGGCGGCGACTGATAGAGTAACACTGACAATCGATCACGAAAGGACTCCTCATGGCGGTTGAGCTCCGAGGTAGTGTCAGACTTCGCCGGGTTCTGGTTGTCACCACTATCGTTGCCGCTTTTGCATCTGTTTGCGGCGGGGCCCGAATGATTGCTGCACCGGAGGGAAAGAGGGCGGGAGCGGCTGCAAAAACCGTAAACAGTCCGGAGGTTATCGCGCGCGGCAGGTATTTAGTCGAGGACGTCGCAATCTGCGGGAACTGTCACAGTCCTCGAGATGAAAATGGACAGCCGGATCATTCGCACTGGCTCGAAGGTGGTCCAGTATTTTTTCAGCCCGCCAGCCCCATGCAGGATTGGCCGCTGGTGGCTCCTCGACTGGCCGGCACCCCTCCGGCGAGCGACGCTGCGATCATCACATTGCTCACCACCGGAATTTGGACGAACGGCAAGCCCCTCCGTCAACCGATGCCCCGCTTCCACATGACTCAGAGCGACGCCGAAGCCGTTCTTGCCTACTTGAAAGCGCTCTGACGGCTCCGTGAAAGTCCTTGCACCTGTTTGGAAGCCTCTAAGTCCGAGCAAGTTGGGTAGGAGCGTTTCCCTTGGTCTTGGAATCCGGCACGGCGCTGAGAGTTTTATCTTTGCAGGCTTTTCGAGAGTTGCCACAACAACGCGGCACCCGCCACGGCCGTTGCCAGTCCCAGGCCTGAACGCCTCATGGATTCCCGAACCTCAGCCTCCCGCTGCGCCACCAATTGGGATTCGGGATACGGCGCTGACTCTGTCCCTGGGCTGTCTTCTAGCGCCATCTGCAGCACATCTGCCAGATGGAGCGCACGGCGAAGCGTTCCCTGCGCGATTTGTTCCCGGCAGCTGAAGCCACCGGCAATGATGAGCCAGTCGGGCGGAGCGCGCCGGACGGCCGGCA
>Ga0335073_10003330_pt1 | contig 22339 bp, 33 predicted proteins | sample Lox_Sample_22_FD_207093 | JGI IMG/M metagenome (GOLD analysis project Ga0335073, IMG submission 207093) | Soil microbial communities from Loxahatchee National Wildlife Refuge, Florida, United States - Lox_Sample_2.2 | ecosystem: Environmental > Terrestrial > Soil > Wetlands | place: USA... | reverse complement strand
CAAAGAGAAGTTTGAGCGGACCAAGCCGCACGTCAACGTGGGGACGATTGGTCATGTTGATCACGGCAAGACGACGCTGACGGCGGCGCTGACGAAGGTGATGGCCGAGACCTACGGCGGCACGTTCATGGCGTACGACCAGATTGACAAGGCTCCGGAGGAGAAGGCGCGCGGGATCACGATTGCGACGGCGCACGTGGAGTACCAGAGTGCCAAGCGTCACTACGCGCACGTGGACTGTCCCGGGCACGCCGACTACGTGAAGAACATGATCACGGGTGCGGCGCAGATGGACGGGGCGATTTTGGTGGTCTCTGCAGCCGATGGCCCGATGCCGCAGACCCGCGAGCACATTCTGCTTGCCCGGCAGGTTGGGGTGCCCTACATCGTCGTGTACATGAACAAGGCGGACATGGTTGATGATGCGGAGCTTTTGCAGCTGGTGGAGATGGAGGTGCGTGACCTGCTCACCCAGTACGAGTTTCCGGGAGACAAGACCCCGATTGTGATTGGCTCGGCGCTGAAGGCCCTTGAGGGAGAGGACAGCGACATTGGGGTGAAGTCGGTGGTGCGGCTCGTTGAGGAGATGGACAAGTACATCCCGGTGCCGAAGCGCGAGATTGACAAGCCCTTCTTGATGCCGGTGGAGGATGTGTTCTCGATTTCCGGGCGTGGGACGGTGGTGACGGGGCGCATTGAGCGCGGGATCATCAAGGTCAATGACGAGGTGGAGATCATTGGTCTCAGGCCGACGGCGAAGACGATTTGCACGGGGGTAGAGATGTTTCGCAAGCTCCTCGATGAGGGGCGTGCGGGGGACAACGTGGGGGTGCTGCTGCGGGGCACGAAGCGTGAGGAGGTGGAGCGCGGACAGGTGCTCGCCAAGCCCGGGAGCATCACCCCGCACACGAAATTTGAGTGTGAGGTGTACGTGCTCACCAAGGAGGAGGGTGGGCGGCACACCCCGTTCTTCAAGGGGTATCGGCCGCAGTTTTACTTTCGCACCACCGATGTGACCGGGATGATCGAGCTGCCCGGGGGGACGGAGATGGTGATGCCCGGGGACAACATCAAGATGACCGTGGAGCTGATCAGCCCGATTGCGATGGAGGAGGGCCTGCGCTTCGCCATCCGCGAGGGCGGCAAGACCGTCGGCTCGGGCGTCGTCTCCAAGGTCCTCAAGTAACGGGAGGCCGACATGGCGAACCAGAACATCCGCATCCGTCTGAAGGCGTTCGATCATCGGCTGATCGACAACTCTGCGCGCGAGATCGTCGAGACGGCGAAGCGGACCGGGGCGACCGTTCGCGGCCCGGTGCCGCTGCCGACCAAGATGGAGCGCTTCACGCTCCTCGTCTCCCCGCACGCGGACAAGGATGCGCGCGACCAGTACGAGCTGCGCACCCACAAGCGCCTCATGGACATCCTCAATCCGACGGACAAGACGGTCGATGCCCTCATGAAGCTCGAGCTTCCGGCGGGCGTCGACGTGCAGATCAAGCTCAACTGACCGCGCGCCGGGGCGCCCTCGAGACGGGGGCCGCGCCGGCTTGTGGTCCCGGGCTTGTCGACGGGCCGGCCGCCCCGTATACTGCGCGGCCTTTTCGGCCAAGGCGCACCGCGCATCGGGCGGGCGCCGGGCCGCTAACACACCGCGCAAGCGGGCAATCGGGCGAGGTTGGGCCGTCTCGGCGGCGCCAAGACCACTCGAATATCACGAAGCCGCTCGGCGCCGTGATCTTCCGTCGTCTTGAACCTCGTCCACGTCGAGCCGGATGCGGCTCCTGATGGGATGCGAACCATGGCTGTAGGTCTGGTCGGCCGCAAATGCGGCATGACGCGCGTGTTCACGGAAGCCGGCGAGACGGTGCCCTGCACGGTCATCGAGGTGCTGCCGAACCGCGTCACGCAGCTCAAGTCCACCGAAAGCGACGGTTACCGCGCCGTGCAGGTGACCTGGGGCGCAAAGCGTCCGCAGCTTCTCACCAAGGCGCTCGGCGGCCACTTCGCCAAGGCGAACGTCGCGCCCGGCCGCGGCCTCGTCGAGTTCCGGCTCGCCAAGGAGGAGGGGGCCGACCTCAAGGCGGGCGCCGAGCTGCGCGCCGACCTTTTCAAGGCGGGCGAGGCGGTCGATGTGAGTGGGACGACCATCGGCAAGGGCTTCGCCGGCACGATCAAGCGCCACAACTTCGCCGGCGGCTATGCCTCGCACGGTAACTCGCTGTCGCACCGCGCGCCGGGCTCGATCGGCCAGCGCCAGACACCCGGCCGCGTGTTCAAGGGCAAGCGCATGTCGGGTCACATGGGCGTGGTGCGGCGGACCACCGAGAACCTGAAAGTGGTCGAGGTCGACGCCGCGCGCAATCTCCTCCTCGTGCGCGGCGCGGTGCCCGGGGCGGAGGGCGGCAACGTGATCGTGCGGCCCTCGCTCAAGGCGAAACGCCGTGCGGCGCGCAAGTCCACGATGCCCACGAAGGCTGGCGCGCCTGCGGGCAAGGCCGCACCCGCCGCGAAGCCGGCGGCCGCCAAGCCCGCGCCGGCGAAGAAATGACTATGAACCTCAAGATGGTCGGCGGGAGCGGTGAGCTCCAGGTGTCGGAGGCGGCGTTTGGCCACGCGCTCAACGAGCCCCTCATTCACCAGATCGTCACGGCGTATCGCGCGGGCGGCCGCGCGGGCACGAAGGCGCAGAAGTCGCGCGCCGAGGTGCGCGGCGGCGGCAAGAAGCCCTGGGCGCAGAAGGGCACCGGGCAGGCGCGCGCCGGCTCGAACCGCAGTCCCATCTGGGTCGGTGGCGGCAAGACGTTCGCCGCCCGGCCGCGCGATTTCGCGCAGAAGGTCAACCGCAAGATGTATCGCGGGGCGATCCGCTCGCTCCTGTCCGAGCTCGCGCGCCAGGAGCGGCTGCTCGTCGCCCCGCAACTCGCGCTCGATGCGCCGAAGACGAAGCTCCTCGCGCAGCGCCTGAAGTCCTGGTCCCTGGAAAGCGTCCTCATCGTGCTCGAGGCCGCCGACGAGAAGCTCACCCTCGCCGCGCGCAACCTTCCGCACGTCGAGGTGATCGAGGCGAGCGCCCTCAACCCCTTGAGCCTCCTCGGGCACGAGAAGGTGCTGATGACGGTGGCCGCCGTGAAGTTGATCGAGGAGCGCCTGCAGTGAAAGAGGAGCGGTTGATGAGCGTGCTGCTCGCGCCGCACGTGACCGAGAAGGCCTCCCTCGCGATGCAGGAGAGCAACCAGTACTGCTTTCGCGTGCGCCGCGATGCGACCAAGGGCGACGTGCGCAAGGCCGTCGAGCTCATGTTCGAGGTGAAGGTGCAGGCGGTGCAGGTGCTCAACGAGCCTGGCAAACGGCGCCGCTTCGGCCGGCTCGAGGGTCGCACGCAGGACTGGAAGAAGGCGTACGTCCGCCTGGCGCAAGGCCAGACGATCGACTACGAGGCGAAGGCGAAGACCTGATCGGCGCGGGGCAGGACACACATGGCACTCATCAAAATGAAGCCCACGTCGCCCGGCACGCGGAGCGTCATCAAGGTCGACCGCTCCCACCTGCACAAGGGCGGGCCGCACACGCCGCTCACGGTCACGAAGGACAAGACGGGCGGGCGCAATCATTTCGGCCGCATGACCACGCGTCACATCGGCGGTGGCTCGCGGCAGAAATATCGCCTGGTCGATTTCCGGCGGGACAAGGACGGCGTCGCCGGCGTCGTCGAGCGGATCGAGTACGATCCCAATCGCACCGCACACATCGCGCTCGTGCGCTACGCCGACGGCGAGCGGCGCTACATCCTCGCAACCAAGGGCATGGCGAAGGGTGATGAGGTGCGCTCCGGGGCGGAGGCGCCGATCAAGTCCGGCAACGCGATGGCGCTGCGGCACATCCCGGTCGGCTCGCTCGTGCACAACGTGGAGTTGAAGCCCGGCAAGGGCGGTCAGCTCGCGCGCAGCGCCGGTAGCTCGGTGCAGTACACCGCGCGCGAGGGTCTCTACGCGTACCTCAGGATGAAGTCGACCGAGATCCGCCGCGTGCACATCGACTGCCGCGCCACGATCGGCGAGCTGAGCAACGACGAGCACAACCTGCGCAGCTACGGCAAGGCCGGCGCCACCCGCTGGCGTGGCGTGCGTCCGACGGTGCGCGGTCTCGCGATGAACCCCGTCGACCACCCGCACGGGGGCGGCGAGGGCAAGTCGGGCCAGGGTAACCCGCACCCGGTGTCCCCGTGGGGCTGGAACACCAAGGGCCTGAAGACCCGCCACAACAAGCGCACCGACAACATGATCGTCCAGCACCGCCGCAACAAGATCAGGTAAGCGACTATGCCGCGTTCAACCAAGAAGGGGCCGTTCGTCGACCTGCACCTCGCGAAGAAGGTGCAGATTGCGCAGGCGAGGAACGATCGCAAACCGATCAAGACCTGGTCGCGCCGCTCGATGGTGGTGCCCGACATGGTCGGGCTCACGATTGCCGTCCACAACGGCCGGCAGCACATTCCGGTGCTCGTGAGCGAGAACATGGTCGGCCACAAGTTGGGCGAGTTCGCCCCGACGCGCACCTTCAAGGCCCACTCCGGGGACCGCAAGGTGGAGGCGGCAACGGCATGAGCCCCACGCAGCAGCTTGGATCGCGGCGGTCCGCGATCCTCCATTGAGAGAGAGGCCCGCCGTGGAAGTCACCGCCGTCCTGCGCTATGCCCGGATCTCGCCGCAGAAGTGTCGCCTGGTGGCGGACACCGTGCGCGGCAAGCCCGTCGGCAACGCGCTCAACACGCTCAAGTTCATGCCGAAGAAGGGCGCCCGGCTCGTGTACAAGGCGCTGTGGTCGGCCATCGCGAATGCCCAGGAGAACGCGGGCCTCGACGTGGACGAGCTCAAGGTGGCACGCATCCAGATCGATGCCGCCCCGCAGCTGAAGCGCTTCGCGGCGCGCGCCAAGGGCCGCGGCACGCGCATCGTCAAGCGCAACAGCCACATCACCGTCGCCGTGAGCGACGGCAAGAAGGACTGAAACAGCATGGGTCAGAAGGTCAATCCGCTCGGCATGCGGCTCGGCATCACCCGCGACTGGATGTCGAAGTGGTATGCCGGCAAGAAGCAGTTCCCGCTGCAGGTGCACACGGACTTCCGCGTGCGCGAGTTCCTGCACGGGCGTCTCGCCGACGCCTCGGTGAGCCGCATCCACATCGAGCGCGCCGCGAAGAAGGTCAACATCACCATTCAGACCGCGCGCCCGGGCATCGTGATCGGCAAGAAGGGCGAGGACATCGAGAAGCTGCGCCAGGAGACCGCGCGGCTGCTCGGCATGAGCATCGGCGACGTGCGCCTGAATATCTCCGAGATCAGAAAGCCCGAGCTCGATGCGCAGCTCGTCGCCGACAGCATCGCCCAGCAGATCGAGAAGCGCGTGATGTTCCGCCGCGCGATGAAGCGTGCGGTGATGAGCACCATGCGAAGCGGCGCGCTCGGGGTGAAGGTGCGCGTCTCGGGGCGCTTGAACGGCGCGGAGATCGCGCGCACCGAGTGGTACCGCGAGGGCCGCATTCCGCTGCACACGTTCCGCGCGGACATCGACTACGGCCTCTCGGAGGCGAGGACCACCTACGGGGTGATCGGCGTGAAGGTGTGGATCTTCAAGGGCGAGGTCTTCGAGAAGACCGAGCTCGAGCAGGCCGAGGCCGCCGAGGGCGAGCCCGCCGCCGCAGCGGTTGCCGCGACGCCCGCCGCCCAGCCCCCGGCCGCGGCGGCGCCCGATCCGGCGGTTTGACGGGACGAGGCCATGCTGCAACCCAAGCGCACCAAGTACCGCAAGCAGTTCAAGGGCCGCAACGGCGGCCTGGCGCTGCGCGGCAGCTCCGTCGCCTTCGGCGAGTTCGGGCTGAAGGCCACGAGCCGCGCACGCATGACCGCACGCGAGATCGAGGCCGCGCGGCGCGCGATGGCGCGCTACGTCAAGCGCGGCGGGCAGATCTGGATCCGTGTCTTCCCCGACGTGCCGATCACCAAGAAGCCGCTCGAGGTGCGCATGGGCAGCGGCAAGGGCAACGTCGAGTACTGGGTGGCACGCGTGCAGCCGGGCAAGGTGCTCTTCGAGATGGAAGGGGTCGATGAGGGCACGGCGCGCGAGGCGTTCCGCTTGGCCGGATCGAAGCTCTCGGTGTCGACCACCTTCGTGAAACGGCAGGTGCGCTGATGGACATGAAGGAGCTGCGCGCGAAGGCGCAACTGGAGCTCCAGGACGAGCTGCTGAAGCTGCGCAAGGAGCAGTTTGCGCTGCGCATGCAGCGGGCGACCGGTCAGGCCGTCAAGCCCGACCAGTTCGGCAAGGTGCGCAAGAGCGTCGCGCGGGTGAAGACGGTGATGCGCGAGCAGCGTGGCGCGGCCGGAGAGAAGAAATGATCGAGAGCGAAATGAATGTAGCCGGCTCGCCCGGCGAGCCGGCGGAGAAGTCGAGCGCAGCGCATGAAAAAGGCGAGCGCACGCTCACCGGGCGCGTCGTGAGCACCAAGATGCGCAAGACGATCGCCGTCGAGATCGAGCGGCTGGTGCGTCATCCGACCTACGGCAAGTACATCCGCCGCACCTCCAAGCTCCTCGCGCACGATGAGAACGGCGAGTCGCGCGAGGGCGACACCGTCACGATCACGCAGTGCCGGCCGCTGTCGCGGCGCAAGTCCTGGCGCCTGCTCACCGTGGTAGAGCGCGCACAGGCGCGCTGAGGCCGGAAGAGGGCGACATGATCCAACTGCGCACGATGCTCAATGCCGCCGACAACAGCGGCGCGCGCACGCTGATGTGCATCAAGGTGCTGGGCGGCACGCGCCGCCGGTACGCGACCGTAGGCGATGTGATCAAGGTGAGCGTGAAGGACGCGATTCCGCGCGGCAAGGTGAAGAAGGGCGAGGTGTACGACGCGGTGGTCGTGCGCACCCGGCGCGGCGTGCGCCGGCCGGACGGCTCGCTCATCCGCTTCGACGGCAATGCGGCGGTGCTCCTCACCAACAAGCTCGAGCCGATCGGCACGCGCATCTTCGGGCCGGTGACGCGGGAGCTGCGCACCCAGCAGTTCATGAAGATCATCTCGCTCGCGCCGGAGGTCCTATGAAGAAGATCCGCAAGGGCGATCAGGTCGTCGTGCTCTCCGGGCGCGACAAGGGCGCGCGGGGCACCGTGATCGAGGTGCACCCCGACGGGCGCGTCGTCATCGAGAACGTGAATCGGGTCAAGAGGCACCAGCGACCGAACCCGCAGGGCAACCGCCCGGGCGGGATCATCGAGAAGGAGATGCCGCTCGCCGCCTCCAAGGTCGCGATCTGGAATCCCGCGAGCAAGAAAGCCGACCGCGTCGGCTTCAAGACCTTGAGCGATGGACGCAAGGTGCGTTGTTTCCGCTCGAGCGGCGAGATGCTCGAGGCCTGAGACGGCGACGGACAACATCATGGCCAGACTGCAAGAACAGTATCGCGAGAAGATCGTACCGCAGCTCAAGCAAGCGCTCGGGCTCGCCAATCCCATGCAGGTGCCGCGCATCACCAAGATCACGGTGAACATGGGCGTCGGGGAGGCCGTGGCCGATCGCAAGATCATGGACGCTGCGCTCGCCGATCTCACCAAGATCACGGGCCAGAAGCCGCTCATCTGCAAGTCGCGCAAGTCGATCGCCGCCTTCAAGCTCCGCCAGGGGCTCGCGATCGGCTGCAAGGTGACGCTGCGCGGGGCGCGCATGTATGAGTTCCTCGACCGGCTGATCAACATCGCGATCCCGCGCATCCGCGATTTCCGCGGCGTCTCGCCGCGCTCCTTCGACGGCCGCGGCAACTACACGCTCGGGGTGAAGGAGCAGATCATCTTCCCCGAGATCCAGTACGACCAGATCGATCAGCTGCGCGGCATGGACATCACGATCACGACGACGGCGCGGGACAACAAGCAGGGCCGCGCGCTGCTCGAGGCTTTCAACTTCCCATTCAGGAGGTAGCGGGGCTTCTCAATATGGCGAAGACGAACATGGTCGAGCGCGAGAAACGTCGCGCGAAAATCGTTAAGAAATACGCGGCCAAGCGCGCTCAGCTGAAGGAGCTCGTGCGCAGCCCGAACACCTCACCCGAGGAGCGCGCCGCCGCGCAGGCGCGGCTGCAGTCGCTGCCGCGCGATGCGAGCCCCTCGCGGCAGCGCAATCGCTGCCAGATCACTGGCCGCTCGCGTGGGGTGTACCGCAAGTTCGGCCTGGCGCGCGCCAAGATCCGCGAAGTGGCGATGCGCGGGGAGATTCCCGGACTCACCAAGGCGAGCTGGTAAGGATAAGCCGCATGAGCATGACCGATCCGATCGCCGATCTGCTGACGCGCATCCGCAACGGCCAGAGCGCGCGCAAAACCGAGGTGAGCATGAACTCCTCGAAGCTCAAGACCGCGATCGTGCGCGTCCTGAAAGAGGAGGGGTACATCGCCGACTTCCGCTTGGACGTGGACGGGGCCAAGCAGACCCTGACCATCGGGCTCAAGTACTACGAGGGTCGACCCGTCATCGATCGCCTGGAGCGGGTGAGCCGACCGGGCCTGAGGATCTACCGCGGCAAGGACGAGCTGCCGAAGATCTTGGGCGGCATGGGCACCGTGATCGTCTCGACCCCGAGGGGTGTGATGACCGACCGCCAGGCCCGCTCGATCGGTCAGGGTGGCGAAGTGCTGTGCATCGTGGCGTGACGACATGAGCCGAGTAGCCAACGCATTGATCGATCTGCCGCAGGGCGTGACCGCGACGATCGCCGCCGAAGGGGTGACGATCAAGGGCGCGAAGGGGTCGCTCACCCTCGCGCTCACGAGCGGCATCAGCGTCGTGCAGCAGGAGAAGAAGCTTGCGGTCAAGTACGCCGCCCGCGAGGGCGCGGCGATGCAGGCGGGCGCGACGCGAGCGCACCTCGCGAACATGGTGCTCGGCGTCACCAAGGGCTACGAGCGCAAGCTCGAGCTCGTGGGCGTAGGCTTCCGCGCGCAGATCCAGGGCAAGACACTGAACCTCTCGCTCGGCTTCTCCCATCCGGTGAACTTCTCCGTTCCCGAGGGCATCACCATCGAGACGCCGAGTCAGACCGAGATCATCGTGCGCGGCATCGATCGGCAGAAGGTCGGCCAGGTCGCCGCGGAGATCCGCGACGTGCGCCCGCCGGAGCCCTACAAGGGCAAGGGCGTGCGCTACGCCAACGAGCAGATCACCCTGAAAGAGGGGAAGAAGAAGTGAGCGACGACAAGAAGGCACGCCGCCTGAATCGTGCTGCGCGTACCCGCGCCCGCATTCGCGAGCTGGGCGTCGCGCGGCTCACCGTGCACCGCACGCCACGGCACATCTATGCCCAGCTCACCGACGCCGCCGGCGCCAAGGTGCTCGCCGCGGCCTCCACGCTCCAGGAGGCGGCGCGCCAGGGCTTGAAGAACACCGGGAACGTCGAGGCGGCAAAGGCGGTCGGACGGCTCATCGCCGAGCGCGCCAAGGCGGTCGGGGTCACCAAGGTGGCCTTCGATCGCTCCGGATTCCATTTCCACGGGCGCGTGAAGGCGCTCGCCGATGCCGCCCGCGAGGGCGGGCTCGAATTCTGAGAGAGTACGCACGATGGCAAGACCCGAAAAAGCACAGCCGATGGACGAGCTTCTGGAGAAGCTGGTCGCGGTCAACCGCACCGCGAAGGTCGTCAAGGGCGGCCGCCAGTTCGGGTTCACCGCGCTCACGGTGGTCGGCGACGGCGCCGGCCGCGTGGGCTACGGCTTCGGTAAGGCGCGTGAGGTGCCGGTTGCGATCTCCAAGGCGATGGCCCAGGCGCGCAAGAACATGATCAGCGTGGCGTTGCGCAACGACACGCTCTTCTACGCGGTGCACGGCGACCACGGCGCGACGCGCGTGCGGATGCAGCCGGCCTCGGAGGGCACGGGCGTGATCGCAGGCGGGGGCATGCGCGCGGTGCTCGAATGCGTCGGGGTGCGCAACGTCCTCGCCAAGAGCTATGGCTCGCGCAACCCGATCAACGTCGTGCGCGCGACCATCAACGCCCTCGCGAGCGTGCGCTCGCCGGAGGACATCGCGGCGAAGCGCGGCAAGAGCCTGGAGGAGATCGCGGCATGAGCGCGGGTGCGGGCAAGAAGGGTGGCACGGCGGATCAATTGCGCGTGACGCTGGTCAAAAGCCGGCACGGCCAGCTCGCCAACATCGCCGCATCCGTCCGTGGGCTCGGCCTGCGCCGCCGGCAGCAGAGCGTCACGGTCGCGAACACCCCCGAGAATCGCGGGATGATCGCGAAGGCGGGGCATCTGCTCAAGGTGGAGGGGCTCTGAGGCCATGCGACTCAACACACTGAAGCCCGCTCCGGGTGCGCGCCGCGCGCGGCTGCGCGTGGGACGCGGCGCATCGGCGGGGCAGGGCAAGACTTGCGGCCGCGGCGTCAAGGGGCAGCGCGCGCGCAAGGGCGGCTACCACAAGGTGGGGTTCGAAGGCGGCCAGATGCCCCTGCAGCGGCGGCTTCCCAAGGTCGGGTTCCGCTCGGCGGTGAAAGTGACCCGCGCCGAGGTGCGGCTGCACGAGCTCGCGCTCGTGACCGGGGAGACGATCGACCTGCAGGCGCTCAAGGACGCCGGGATCGTGCCGCCGACGACGGAGCGGGCGAAAGTGGTGCTCTCGGGCGAGTTGAAGCGCGCCGTGACATTGAAGGGCGTCGGGGCGACGAAGGGAGCCGCGGCCGCGATCGCTGCGGCCGGCGGAAAGGTGGAAGCCTGACCGGCGCGGCGCCGGGCGCGTAAGGACAAAGCACGTGGCCAACACGACACTCAGCAATCCCGCAGCCGCGCTCGGCGAGGCCGCGCGCTTCGGCGAGATCAGGAGCCGCCTGCTGTTCCTGATCGGCGGGCTCGTGGTCTACCGCATCGGCTCGTTCATTCCGGTGCCGGGCATCAATCCGGCGGCGGTCGCGCGCTTTTTCAACGATCAATCGAACACCATCCTCGGCATGGCGAACATGTTCTCGGGCGGCGCGCTCAGGCGCTTCTCGATCTTCGCCATGGGGGTGATGCCCTACATCTCCGCCTCGATCATCATCCAGATGATGTCGATGGTGATGCCGTCGCTCATGGAGCTGCGCAAGGAGGGCGAGTCGGGCCGGCGCAAGTTGACCGAGCTCACCCGCTACGGCACGGTCGTGCTGGCCGCGTTCCAGTCCTTCGCCGCCGCCGTGGCGCTGCAGAACAACAGCATGGTGCTCGTGCCCGGGTTCGGGTGGCTCTTCACGGCCACCGTGACGATGACCACGGGCACGCTGTTCCTCATGTGGCTCGGCGAGCAGATCACCGAGCGCGGCATCGGCAACGGTATCTCGATGCTGATCCTCTCCGGGATCGTCGCGGGACTCCCGGGCGCGGTCGGCAACACCGCCGAGTCCGTGAGCACCGGCGAGATGTCGGGCCCGTTCGCGCTGCTCCTCATCATCATCGTGCTCGCCGTGACGGGGTTCGTCGTCTTCATGGAGCGCGCGCAGCGGCGCATTCCGGTCAATTACGCGAAGCGCCAAGTCGGTCGCCGGCTGTACGCGGGCCAGAGCAGCCATCTGCCCTTCAAGCTCAACATGTCGGGCGTCATCCCGCCGATCTTCGCCTCGAGCCTGCTGCTCTTTCCGGCGACCGTCGCGAACTTTGCGGGCAGCAGCACGAGCGGGTGGGTCGGCAGTACCCTGCAGGATATCGCCGCCGCGCTCAACTACGGCCAGCCGCTGCACCTGGTGGTGTATGCGGTGCTGATCCTCTTCTTCTGCTTCTTCTACACCGCGCTCGTCTTCAATGCGCGCGACACGGCGCAGAACCTGCAGAAGTCGGGCGCCTTCATCCCCGGCATCCGCCCCGGACAGCAGACCGCGGACTACATCGACAAGGTGCTCACGCGCCTCACGCTGTGGGGCGCGCTCTACGTGGCCGCGGTGTGCCTGCTGCCGGAGTTCCTGGTCTCCTCGCAGGGTGTGCCGTTCCAGTTCGGAGGCACCTCGCTCATGATCGTAGTCGTGGTGGTGATGGACTTCATGTCGCAGCTGCAGGCGCATCTGATGTCGCACCAGTACCCGGGGCTCCTCAAGAAGGCGAACCTGCTCAACTACGGCAAGGGCGGCCAGGGCGGCTGAGTGAGCCGCGCGCGCAAGGTTTTAAGGGGAGTTTCCTCGGAGGCGATGGCATGAAAGTACGTCCTTCGGTCAAGAAGATCTGCAAGAACTGCAAGATCGTGCGCCGCCGCCGCGTGGTCTACGTGATTTGCACGGATCAGCGGCACAAGCAGCGGCAGGGTTGAAATTCATCGACTTAGGCCCCATTTGAGGCAGGTTGGAATATGGCTCGCATCGCCGGCATCAACATTCCGATGAACAAGCACGTGTGGGTGGGGCTCACGCACATCTACGGCGTGGGTCGTGCGCGCGCGCTCGCCGCGTGCGAGAACGCGGGCGTGCGCCCCGAGACCCGCGTGAAGGATCTGACCGAGGCCGAGGTGAACGCCATCCGCTCGCAGATCGCGAAGTGGGCGGTGGAAGGCGACCTGCGGCGCGAGGTGTCGATCAACATCAAGCGCTTGATGGACTTGGGCACCTATCGGGGGCTGCGCCACCGGCGCGGGCTCCCGGTCCGTGGCCAGCGCACGCGCACGAACGCGCGCACGCGCAAGGGCCCGCGCAAGCAGGCGGTGAAGCTCAACGCGCCTCCGGGCAAGGCCTAAAAGGGGACACTCACGAACATGGCGGAGCAGAAGCAACCTCAAGCGCAGGCGACGGCACAGGCCGCCGCCGCGGCGAAGAAGCCGAAGAAGGCGCGCAAGAACGTGCTCGACGGGATCGCGCACGTGCACGCTTCGTTCAACAACACGATCATCACGATCACCGATCGCCAGGGGAACACGCTCTCCTGGGCGACGGCCGGCGGCTGCGGATTCCGCGGCTCGCGCAAGAGCACGCCGTTTGCGGCCCAGGTGGCGGCGGAGAAGGCCGGCAATGCGGCGCAGGAGCACGGGGTGAAGAACGTCGAGGTGCGCGTCGCGGGCCCGGGGCCCGGGCGCGAGTCGGCGGTGCGCGCGCTCAACTCCTGCGGTCTCAAGATCACGAGCATCGAGGACGTGACGCCGATACCCCACAACGGCTGCCGCCCGCCGAAGAAGCGCAGAGTCTAAGAGCGAGGTTCAGAGCGAACATGGCGCGATACATCGGTCCGAAGTGCAAGCTCGCTCGCCGCGAGGGCACGGATCTGTTCTTGAAGAGCGGCGTGAAGCCGCTCGAGAGCAAGTGCAAGTTCACCGTGCCGCCGGGCGGCATCAAGGGCGAGCGCCGCACGCGCTTGTCTGACTACGGCCTGCAGCTGCGCGAGAAGCAGAAGCTCCGCCGCATGTACGGCGTGCTCGAGCGGCAGTTCGGTAACTACTACACCGAAGCGGCGCGCCGCACCGGCTCGACCGGTGAGAATCTCTTGAAGCTACTCGAGTGCCGGCTCGACAACGTCGTCTACCGGATGGGCTTCGCGGCCACGCGCGCCGAGGCGCGCCAGCTCGTGAGCCACAAGGCGATCACCGTGAACGAGCAGACGGTGACCATTGCCTCCTTCCAGGTGCGCGCCGGGGACGTGGTGCAGGTGCGCGAGAAGTCGCGCAAGCAGCTGCGCATCCAGAGCGCGCTCAACGTGGCACAGCAGGTAGGGCTGCCCGAGTGGGTGGACGTGGACGACAAGCAGCTGCGCGGGGTCTTCAAGACGGTGCCGGCACGCGAGGACATCCTGCCGGACATCAACGAGAACCTCGTCGTGGAGCTCTACTCGAAGTAGCCGCTGCCGGGCCGTTTTTCTCTTTTTTCGGCCGGCTTGCCGCCGGCAAGGTGAGAGTCACATGCAGGGTTCCGTCGCAGAGTTCCTGAAGCCGCGCGTCGTGAAGGTTCAGCCGGTCGCTCCGCGCCAGGCGCGCGTGGTCATCGAGCCGTTCGAGCGCGGCTTCGGCCACACACTCGGCAACGCGCTGCGGCGCGTGCTGCTGTCGTCCATGCCCGGGAGCGCGATCACCGAGGTGGAGATCGACGGCGTGCTGCACGAGTACACGAGCATCGAGGGCGTGCAGGAGGATGTGGTCGATATTCTGCTCAACCTGAAGCTGGTCGCGATCCGCATGCACACGCGCGACAGCGCGGAGCTACGCCTGCACAAGAAAGGACCGGGCCCCGTCACCGCGGGCGACATCCAGGTCGATCACGACATCGATGTCGTCAATCCGGACCTCGTGATCGCCAATCTCACCAAAGCGGGCGAGCTCAACATGACGTTGCGCGTGGAGCGCGGACGCGGTTACCGCCCGGCCGCGCAGCGGGCCGCATTCGAGGAGCAGACCCGCCCGATCGGGCGGCTGCAGCTCGATGCGTCGTTCTCGCCGGTGCGCCGGGTCACCTATTCGGTCGACGCCGCGCGCGTCGAGCAGCGCACCGATCTCGACAAGCTCGTGATCGACATCGAGACCAACGGCACGATCGACGCCGAGGAGGCGATCCGTCGCGCCGGGGGTATTCTGAAGGACCAGCTCTCGGTGTTCGTCGATCTGCAGGGCGAGGAGGAGGCCGCGACCAAGGTCTCCGAGATGCAGTTCGATCCGATCCTGCTGCGTCCCGTCGATGAGCTCGAGCTCACCGTGCGCAGCGCCAACTGCCTCAAGGCGGAGAACATCCACTACATCGGCGATCTCGTGCAGCGCACGGAGGTGGAGCTGTTGCGCACGCCGAACCTCGGCAAGAAGTCCCTGACCGAGATCAAGGAAGTGCTGCAGAGCCACGGGCTGATGCTCGGCATGCGCCTGGAGGGCTGGCCGCCGGCGGGTCTGAAGCACGAGGAAGAGCGGGACGTTCTTTGATGCGGACCCGGAAGTAGATCATGAGACACCAACTTTCAGGGCGCCAGCTCTCGCGCAACAGCGCCCACCGTCACGCGCTCATGCGAAACATGAGCGTGGCGTTGCTGCGCCACGAGCGGATTCGCACCACGGTGCCGAAGGCGAAGGAGCTGCGGCGGGTGGTCGAGCCGCTGATCACGCTCGCGAAGACCGACACCGTGGCGCGGCGCCGGCTCGCCTTCGGTCGGCTGCGCGATGCGGGGGTGGTGGAGAAGCTGTTCGCCGAGCTCGGGCCGCGCTTCAAGTCGCGACCCGGCGGCTACACGCGCATCCTGCACATGCTGCCGCGCCCCGGCGATGCGGCGCCGATGGCGCTCATGCAGCTGGTCGAGCAGGCCGCCCAAGCGGCCGCGGCCGATTCGGCCGCGGCGCCGAAGAAGCGCGCGGCACGCAAGCGCAAGGCCAAAGCGGCAGCGGCCTGAGCTCGCCGCAGGCGTCACCTCGGGGGGAGTACTCATGGGACTCGCTGCAGAATTCAAGGAGTTTGCGGTCAAGGGGAACGCGATCGATCTCGCGATCGGCGTCGTGATCGGCGCGGCGTTCGGCAAGATCGTCTCATCGCTCGTCGGCGACATCATCATGCCGCCGCTCGGGCTCGCGATCGGTAGCGTCAACTTCTCCGATTTCGCGCTCAAGATCGGCACCGATCCCGCCGGCAAGGCCGTGCTGTTCCGCTACGGCGCCTTCTTCCAGACGATCTTCGAGTTCCTGATCGTCGCGGTCGCGCTGTTCGTGCTCATCAAGGCCATCAACCGCCTCAAGAAGCCCGCGCCTGCGCCGGCGGCCGCAGCGCCACCGCCGAGCAAGAGCGAGGAGCTCCTCACGGAGATTCGCGACCTGCTGTCGAAGCGCTGAGCCGCCGAGCGCGGCTCAGCGCACCGCGCGGAACGCATCGCGCGTCAGGTTCTCGGCACCGTTCGCCGTCACGGCGAGGTCGTCCTCTATCCGAATGCCCCCGTAGCAGGCGAGGCTCGCAACGCGCGGCCAGTTGATGCGCGCCGCGCGCGCATCGCCGCGCGCTTGGGCGAGCAGCTGCTCGATGAAATAGATTCCGGGCTCCATCGTCACGACGAAGCCCTCCTCGAGCACGCGCGTCAGGCGCAGGTACGGGTGGTCCTCCGGTCGCGGGATCTCCCCGCCCTCGGGTGAGCGGAGGTGTCCGCCCACATCATGCACCTGCAGTCCGAGCAGATGCCCGATCCCGTGGGGGAAGAAGACGCTCGAGACGCCGGTTGCGACCGCCTCCTCCGCATCGCAGTGCACGATCTCCGCATCGTGCAGAAACTCGGCTACGAGACGGTGCGCCGATAAGTGCACGTCGCGCCAGTCGACGCCGGCATGCACCCCCGAGCACAGCACCTGCTGCACCTCGTCGAACCGCTCGATGAGCGAGGCGAACTCGCTTTTGGCGCGGGCATGCGTGCGCGTCACGTCGCTCGCGTAGCCGAGCGACTCCGCGCCGGCATCGATGAGGAGCGAGCGCATCGGCGCGGGCGCGGCGCGCTCGAGCCGCTGGTAGTGCAGCGTCGCGCCGTTCTCGTTGAGCGCGATGATCGGGTTGTACGGTAGGTCCTGCTCGCGCGCGGCGCAGGCTTCGAGGAAAGCGAGCTCGATCTCGTATTCCGAGGCGCGCTGCCGGAAGGCACGCGCGGCCGCGCGGTGGCCGCGCGCCGCGAGTCGATTCGCGCGGCGCAGGCATTCGAGCTCGTAAGGCGTCTTCACGGCGCGGTCGTAGTCGAGCCGCGATAGCAGGGGAGCCGGATTGCTCGCGCTCACCTCCCACAGCGCGAGCTCGGGAAGAGGCGCGCCCAAGTAGGCAATGCGGCCGAGATTGCGCGGTAGCGCAGCGCGCGCCGCGGCGCGATCGGCCACGAGAATGACCTCGACCCGCTCGGTCCAGTAAGACTGCGGCGGCTCGGACGGCTTGTACCAGTAGTCGACGGGGCGGTGGAACAGCACGAGCGGCTTGCGTCCGGGCTCGTAGTAGAGGAAACAGTCGGGCGTATCGGTGACCGGCACCCAGGCCTTGAACCATGCGTCTGCGCGGAACGGATGCGTCTGGTCGTCGCGAAAGAGGGCGCTCAGGGCACCGGAGTGCACGATGAGTCCGTCGAAGCCACAGTCCGCGAGCGCGCGATCGAAGCGTGTGGCGAGCACCTGCAGGTGCTGCGTGTAGAGCGAGGAGAGGTCGAGGCTTTCATCGTCCATGGGCACATCCACGCGCGCCAGAATGGACCCGATTGTAGACACCGCCACCCGGTCAGGCGTCCCCAACGCACGACCGAGTCGATGCTGCGACGCAGCAGCGCACTGGCCGATCGCACCCGAGACGCGACCTCGCGATGCGGTGCGAGCGTCGGCGGAACCGACGCGCCCAACCGCTCCGCGGTGCACGCACGATGCAACGGCGCAGCGCGCGAGCAGTGCGCTCGCACAAGCGATGCAGATCGGTGTCAGCGCGATGACAGTTAAAGTTGCTTCATCCTTGTTTCAAAAGCGCGAGCGAGCCTATAGAATTCTGCGGTCCTTCGGGGCCTACGGCGGGACACGCCGGAAGTCACTGGATACCAAACTGGGTCTCTCACACCGTCGCTTCTTCTTTCGGGGTACCGCTAAATGAATACCAAGCTCCTTCTCAGTGCCGCGGTTGCCGCGCTCTTGCTCGCAGCCTGCTCCAAGCAGGAGTCGGCTCCCGCGCCCGCCGCGGAATCCACACCTCCGGCCTCGGCCTCGTCAGAGTCGTCTGCTCCGGCCGCCGCTCCCTCCTCGGAGAGTGCGTCGGGTTCGGCGAGCGCTCCGGGCGGTGCTGCGCCTGCGGCTCCCGCCGCATCGAGCTCGTCCAGCTCATCGTAAGGTCGAGGCTTACTGCTTCGAGCCCAGCGAGGCTCACAACACGGGCCCGGACCGGAGCGCAAGCGCCGAGTCCGGGCCTTTTGTTTGGAAGGCTCTGGTCGTGACCGTCAGCGTTCGTGACGCTTCCGCATCGCAAGCCGATCGGGAGTGGATCGCGCGCGTTTACCGCGACTACCTCGATGACCTGGCGCCGCTCAACACCGGGATCTTCCCCGTGCTGGGCGAGGTCGGTCACCGCGAGCCGGACCAGCTCGCGCGCTGGTTCGGGGATCCGAGCGCTCATCCGCTCGTGATCGCGAAATCCGCCGAGCCGGTGGGTTTCGCCATGGTCGTGCGCGCACCGGCCGCGGACCGTGGCCGCATCGACTACCGCATGGCCGAGTTCTTCATCGCCCGCGCGCATCGCGGGCTCGGGGTCGGCCGCGGCGCGGTGCAGCTCATCCTCGATCGGTTCGCCGGGCGCTGGGAGATCGTCGAGTATCTGCGCAACCCGGGCGCGGTGAATTTCTGGCGCCGCGTGGTCTCGGCATACACGGCCGGGCGCTACCAGGAGCGGGTGGTGAACGGCGAGGTGCACCAGCTCTTCCAGTCCGGCGTCCGCGCGCGCCAGGGGCTCTGAGCACGCAAGCAAGCCCGAGTCGTCAGCTGCGCGTGCGATGCTGACGCGGCGGCTTCGGCGCCCCCGCCGCACAGTCGTGGCAGCCGCCCGCGGCACGCGGTGCGAGCGCAGCGCGCAGCCGTATACGCCACGAGCGCGGCACGCCGCCACCCGCCTCGCTCCTGGCGCCAGCGGGTGGCGCGGCGAGCCACCCGATGAGCTTCATGCGCGCGCGCGGCGTCGCCAGGCGCCAGCCGGCGTAAAGCGCACTCGCAAGCACGATGAGCGCGGCAGCGATACCCTGCAGGAGATTCGCGCTCATCGGCTACCCGAGCCCCCACCACGCGGCCACGTGATAAGTTGCGAACGCCGCTCCGTACGCGAGCGCGAAGAGATAGCCGAGCATCGCGAGCGGATAGCCCCAGGAGTTCGTCTCGCGGCGCACTACGGCGAGCGTCGAGAGGCACTGCGGCGCGAAGACGTACCACGCGAGCAGCGCGAGGCCCGTCGCGATGCTCCAGCTGCCGGCGATCACCGGTCGCAATGCGCCGGCCACGTTACTGCCGGCCGTCGACATCGCGTACACCGTCCCGAGCGCACCGATCGCGACCTCGCGCGCAGCGAGGCCCGGCACGAGCGCCACCGAGATCTGCCAGTTGAATCCGATCGGCGCGAACACCACCTCGAGCGCGCGCCCGAGCATGCCCGCGAAGCTGTACTCGATCGCCGGGCCCGCGGCGCCCGCGGGTGGTGCGGGAAAGCTCGCGAGGAACCAGAGCAGGATCATGAGCGCGAGCAGAATGGTGCCGACCCGCGAGAGAAAGATGCGCGTGCGCTCCCACAGGCCGAGCAGGAGATTGCGCACGTTCGGCCACTTGTACTCGGGCAGCTCGAGCAGGAGCGGATGGTAGTCGCTGCGCATCAGCGTGCGCTTGAGGAGGAATCCGACCGCCATCGCGGCCACCACGCCGGCCGCGTAGAGTGCGAACAGCACCACACCCTGCAGGTTGAAGATGCCGATCGGGCGGCTCGGGATGAACGCGGCAATGAGCAGCGCGTACACCGGCAGCCGCGCCGAGCAGGTCATGAGCGGCGCGATCATGATCGTCGCGAGCCGATCGCGCGCCGAAGGGATCGTGCGCGTCGCCATGATGCCGGGGATCGCGCACGCGAAGCTCGAAAGGAGCGGAATGAATGCGCGCCCCGAGAGGCCCATCTTGCCCATGAGCCGATCGAGCAGGAACGCTGCGCGCGGCAGGTAGCCCGAGTCCTCGAGCGCGAGGATGAACGCGAACAGGATGAGGATCTGCGGCAGGAAGACGAGCACGTTGCCGGCGCCTGCGAGCACGCCGTCGACGATGAGATGCTTGAGCGGCCCCTCGCTCAACGCCCCGCCGATCCAGCCGCCGAGCGCACTCACGCCCGACTGGATCGCATCCATCGGCAGCTTCGCCCAGCTGAAGACGGCCTGGAACATCAGGAAGAGCACCACGGCGAGCAGCGCCGGTCCCGCGACCGGATGCAGTACGAGCGCATCGAGGCGCTCGAGGAACGCAATCCGCGGCGGAACGCGATAGCCGATCTGGGTGAGAATCCGGCGCACCTCGCGCTGCGTCGCCTCGATGTCCGCGAGGGTGGGTGCGCTCAGCTCCAGCCGGCCGATCCGCGCGGCGCGGCGCACGCTGTCGGCCTCGCGGTCGATCGTCTCGATGAGCGCGCGCTCGCCTCCGGGACGCACGGCGACGGTCTCGACCACCGGCACTCCGATCGCGCGCGCAAGCGCCGCGCGATCGAGCGTGTAGCCCCGGTCGCGCGCGAGATCGCTCATGTTGAGCGCGACGATCATCGGGCGGGCGAGACGCTTCAACTCGAGGACCAGGCGCAGGTTGAGACGCAGGTTCGTCGCGTCGACCACGCATACGAGCAGATCGGGCGGCTGCTCGGAGCCGTGGCGACCGAGGATCACATCGCGCGTGATCGCCTCATCGAGCGTCGCCGGCGCGAGACTGTAGGCGCCCGGCAGGTCGAGCACGCGGTAAGCGCGGCCGGTATGCGGCCCGAGGAAGCGCCCCTCCTTGCGCTCGACGGTCACGCCGGGATAGTTCGCGACCTTCTGGCGGCTGCCGGTGAGGCGATTGAAGAGCGCGGTCTTGCCACAGTTTGGTACCCCGACGAGCGAGAGCGACAGGCCCGGCGCGGTGGCGGCCTCGGCGGTCATGATCGTGCGGCGAGCGGGGACACCCACACCGATTGCACTTCGCGCCGGCGCAAGGCGAGCGTGGTGCTGCCCACGCGGATGACGAACGGATCGCGCCCGGGTCGGGCTTCCGCGATGATCTCGATCTGCTCGCCGTTCACGAAACCGAGCTCCAGCAGCCGGCGCTCGAGCGCGCTCAATGTCCCGTGCTCGGTCACCACCGCGACGACCGTGGCGCGGCTGCCCGCACGCAGGCTGCTCAACCGCACCGCCTCCGCGCCCCGCGCGGCCGCCGTCGCTTCGAGGAACTCGATCGTCGCGACACTCTCCATGATGCGAGTATGGATGAGAACTGTTCGCATTTGCAATGCGATGCGCAGCGGTTGCGACCGGCTCGATGAGTCAAGGGCGCCCGGGGCGGAGGCGCGATTCGCCGATAGCGTAAGCGTCAACTAGGCTGCAAATGACTGGACGCCCGATCGGGCCTACCCGCCCCCGGCCCGGCGCGCGCCGGCCGCCCCGGAGAGCAGGGGCGCCAAGTACTGGCCGGTAAACGATTCGCGCCGCCCCGCGACCTCCTCCGGCGTCCCTGACGCGACGAGACGCCCTCCGCCGGCCCCGCCCTCCGGCCCGAGGTCGACGATCCAGTCAGCGGTCTTGATGACATCGAGGTTGTGCTCGATGACGACGATCGTATTGCCCTCGTCGCGCAGCCGATGCAGCACGCCCAAGAGCGCGGCGACATCATGGAAATGCAATCCCGTCGTCGGCTCATCGAGGATGTAGAGGGTGCGCCCCGTGGAGCGCTTGGCAAGCTCGCGCGAGAGCTTGATGCGCTGGGCCTCCCCGCCCGAGAGCGTGGTCGCGCTCTGGCCGAGCTTCACGTACGAAAGCCCCACGTCGCTCAAGGTCTGCAGCTTGCTCGCCACCGCGGGGATGTTGCGGAATACCTTGAGCGCATCCTCCACCGTGAGCTCGAGCACTTCGTGAATGCTCCGCCCGGCGTAGCGGATCTCGAGCGTCTCGCGGTTGTAACGTTGCCCCTTGCAGACATCGCACGGCACGTACAAGTCAGGCAGGAAGTGCATCTCGACCTTGATTACCCCATCGCCCTGACAGGCCTCGCAGCGCCCGCCCTTCACGTTGAAGCTGAAGCGCCCGGCGTCGTAGCCGCGCGCCCGGCTCTCGGGCACGGCGGCAAAGAGCTCGCGGAGCGGCGCGAAGAGCCCGGTGTACGTCGCGGGGTTCGAGCGCGGCGTGCGCCCGATCGGGCTCTGGTCGATGTCGATGACCCGATCGATGTGCTCGAGGCCATCGATCCCCTCGCACGGCGCCGCCTCGGCGGTGGTGCCGGCGAGGCGCGCCGCGGCGTGCGCAAACAGCGTATCGATGATGAGTGTCGACTTGCCGGAGCCGGAGACGCCGGTGACGCAGCTCAACAGTCCGACCGGAATCGAGACGGTGAGGCCCTGCAAATTGTTGCCGGTCGCCCCGCGAATCACGATCTGCCGCTCCGCGTCGCGCGCGGTGCGCGCCCGCGGCAGCGGGATCGAGCGCCGGCCGCTCAAGTACTGACCGGTGAGCGAGGCGGCATCCGCGAGAATCTCGCGCGGCGTGCCCTCTGCCACAACCTGTCCACCGTGAATGCCCGCGCCCGGACCCAAGTCGACGACGTGATCGGCGGCGAGAATGGCCTCCTCGTCGTGCTCGACCACGATCACGGTATTGCCGCTGTCGCGCAGCGTCGCGAGCGTCGCGAGC
>Ga0335073_10003329_pt1 | contig 22361 bp, 32 predicted proteins | sample Lox_Sample_22_FD_207093 | JGI IMG/M metagenome (GOLD analysis project Ga0335073, IMG submission 207093) | Soil microbial communities from Loxahatchee National Wildlife Refuge, Florida, United States - Lox_Sample_2.2 | ecosystem: Environmental > Terrestrial > Soil > Wetlands | place: USA... | reverse complement strand
CTATGTCGGCGAGGACAGCGTGATGTTCTGCAAGCGCGATTTGCGGTAGTGTGAGATGACTGGACGCGGTTGATATGTTGGAGATGTCGGAGTAGTAGCCAATTTTGTCGATTCGGAACCACTGCGACTTTTTGCGGAGAAAAAGGCGAACGTATAAAAACATGCTTTCATCTAACAATTAATTTTAATTTTGGGGGGACGTACAAGGAAGACTGCGATATACATTGATGGTGTTCATTTCTTCGGGTGAGAAGAGATGGCCTTCCCGTTCGATTACGGTGTCGACGGCGGTGTTGAAAGCTGTGACGTACATACTTTCGCGCGGCCGCTCCCAGACTTCGTCCTCCTCTGTTTTTTCCACTTTGACCCTCCTTTGTGAGTCTTGGGGATCATTGTCAAAGGTCAACGATCGGGCAACAGAGACTGTTCGTAGATGTCGAGCGTCTTCGTTTTTTGGCGAGAGCAGAACATGAAGACCGAGTTCCCCGAGTTTGGCGGGCGAAGTATGGGGCTCCTCCTCGAAGGACGGAAGTCTCGTGTTGTTCGGAGCATCTACTCTTCGCCGTTTACTGGGAGGCGTGGTAGGAGATGTTGATGGCGGGATGTTGCCGTCCATGGGTGACAGCATGGACGTTGGCCGTTTGTGACAGAATCTGCAAACCAATCGCGAACGCGTGGATCGACGGAAGTCACAATCAACGAACTCAATTCAAATCTAGCTTATTCCTTTCATGGAGATAGAAATTTCATATACATTTTATTTTTTCTTACTAAAGAATAAGTGAAGCTTCTAAAAGAAAAGTTGCTATCCTCATTGAAAAGATCTGGACGTCTGAACTACCTGCAACACTGATTATCATTGCAGTAAACTGTGCCATATACATATTAAGTCTCGATCACGTCACCATTGAAGACGGCACTATCCGAATCAGGAGAAGCGGGATAGCTAGGAGGCGTTCCTTGGCTGATATCAAGAAACACAGTCGTCGGTAGTTATGCCAGTAGCATCCATTGAAGTTGGCGGTTTTGAACGAGATCAAGTGAATTCATATCCCTACACAAGAATCAGCGAAATGTCCCTCGAAATCAAGCAAATAAGAGGGAATTGAGGTTCAGGGGTTTGATTTGATTGATCTTTTTCGTCACTGACGAGCCAATGTAAAGAAGTCCCGTCTTGGACTGGTGCACAACATCGTTCATCACAACAAAACAATAATTTAGGGGACAAAATTACCTTTTGATGAGGGGGAGCACATTTTGTGTTTCTGGTTCGAAATGATGCCAACTCATCGTCCAAGTGGGGACGAGACGTCGGCGATAGTCGTCAGTCTACCCGAGCAAGAGTCTCGCTGTGACATCTGGGCCGCTTGTCAGACTACGAGTCATTCGAGACGAAAAGCGCTCTGCCCAATACGAGCTGCTCAGAACGGGGTCATTTTCCCGTTCAAGGATGCCAAGCATTGGCGTTGCCCATGCGAGCGAGCAAAGAGCGAAAGTCTTGGAAATTGGTTGTCTTAGGCAAAATTTTCGCCGACAGATTTTTTAGGCTTCATTTGAGCACAGCCTCGGTCGTGATTTAAATCCGGATGATCCGCCCTTAGTATAGCGAGCCAAGGCTGCGTGTGATCTCTGTGTGTGTGTGTGAGAGCTTCCACCTTGAAACGCCATTTTAAATCATCATCATCACCCATACCATCACTCTCCATCATCCGTGTCGATTTGTCCCCTCTTCTCTGATATTATTTGCCCTTTGATTGGCTCTCAAACATAACATATCATGGGGCTCAATTCCCCTCTTCCCGCTTCTCTCCGGAGTAAGTCTCCCCACACCCGCATTTTCGACATTTTCGCTAACATGTGTCACTTGCAGGCGAATGCAAGTAAGTTGACTATTTTCCCTCATCTCCGAGCAAGTGTGCTGACTTCCGATCAAGGAAAGTTGGAAGGATTCTAGCTTCGTAAGATCTTCGACTCTCGGCCCTGGCTCATGATTTCTAGTTTCGTGGATCCTCGTCAGTCGTTCGGTCCTGATAAAGTCATCCCGCCCTCGGTCCTCTCCAATGCGAAGGGCCTTGCGGTCATTACCGTCCTCAAGGTAAGATCATGGACTGACGTTTCTAATGCCAAGGCTGGTTTCCTGTTTTCCGGTCGAGTTGGATCTGGTCTCGTCGTCGCTCGTCTACCCGATGGCTGTACAATCCTCCGCCATACTTGTATCTGATAGCTAGCATGGTCTGCACCTTCAGCGCTCATCACCGCAGGGATGGGTTTCGGAGGCCAAATTGGTGCATAACACATTTCGAATAAGGACTGACAACAGGTGGTGAACTAACGGATTTCGTGATGATTTTGAATGACACGAATGCCGTTCGCGCATTCTCCCAGCTAGGCAGTGTAACCCTCGGTGGCAATCTCTCCATCGCAGCAGGACCAATAGGACGAAATGCTGAGGCCAGTGGTGCCGCGAACTTCAAAGCCGTCGCTCCCATCTTCTCCTACAGTAAAACAAAAGGCCTGTTTGCCGGTGTCTCGCTCGAAGGATCCGTCTTGATCGAACGACGTGACGCCAACAGGAAATTCTACAATGCACCTGTTACCGCAAAACAACTCCTCACCGGACAATACCCTGCTCCTCCCGCCGCCGATCCATTATATCGTATTTTGAACACCCGTGCGTTCAGTGGGAATTATGCCCCAGGAGATCAGATGTACAATGATATCCCAATCTACGGCGAGGATGAAAGCGAGTTGGGTGATGATCCTCAATCGCCCTCAGACCGAAACCGCGATCGTTCTGCAAGTGTAGGAAGAAATACCGGCCGTGGACCCGATACATGGAGAAACAATTTCAGTGACGAGTATGATGATTTCGATGAATACGATAGACAGGAACGAGGATACAAGCAGCAAATGTATGTTGTCTTAAGAGGACACTTCTAATCGTGAATAGGTTCTCCTCTGACTATTCGGACGATCCCAAGCCTCGACCGAACAGATCCGCTTCGATGCCTGGTGGTGGGTTTGGAGATAAACCTGCGCGACCAACTGCTCCTAAACCAGTTTTCACCAGGAAAGACTCCCTCGGAAGAGACCAGTATATCGCACAATTTACTTTTGAGGGAGAACAGAGTGGCGATCTCAGCTTCAAGAAGGGAGACATCATCGAAGTGACGAAAAGCAGTGGATCTCGTAATGTAAATATCCTCCAACGTCGAGTATTAACGATAGGACTGGTGGACGGGCAGGATAGGGGACAGGACAGGAATATTTCCTGCTAATTATCTGGCAGAAAAGTAGACGGATGATGTTATGGTATTGTTATCAAGGATGTCGACCAGGGGGTTTGTATTTTGGAAGCGTAAGGGGGATGTGTACATTCGTTTTTTATTTGGATATTATTCTATGGCGTGTAAATGCATACCAACGAATAGTAATACATGTCGCCTTCTCAAGCCATAGATCATGATAATACCATACCATACCAACTATGGCGGTTCTTTTATCTTTATACAGACTCGGACATGACAGAGAGTTCTGTCTTCACGGGTACCGGTATTACGGGCACTGGTTCCGGCCCCGCAAGCATTCCCCCGTTGCGTGTCTTTGCTATATTCAGAGCTTCGTTGCAAACATCCCGTGTAACCCATATCCGTCGCTCCTCTCGAAACAGTTTGACGAGTTTGCGGATAGACGGAAGGTGCTCTAGGGGTGGCTGTTCTCGAGCGAGATAGTCGAGAATACCCTGTGCGTCCAATTTGGATGTCCGCAAAAGCCCCCTCCTTGCACGAATCGATCGGATCTGCCGCTGTCTGTTCATTAGAATGTCCTTTCTCAGATGACGGCTTACGATATATTGGTGTATCCTTGCCCCTGAAGGTCCTTCCATATCTGAGCGTCCGTCTTGCTCTCCCAGAATTTCTCAGTGATCAAGTCGGCGAGTTCCTTGCTCTGCCATGGGATTGCGTTTGGTAGCAGCTCGAGATGGGATCCCTTGACGAATCCCCACTCTTTCATGTGTCTCTGCAGCGTCCGTACTCTGTCATGCGATTAGTTGATAGCCCAGCAAGTTGAGGCAGGCGTACCTTACTCTGTCGTCGTGCTGTTCCCGCAGGATGGCGGCGACTTGCTTGCAATTGAGGTTCTGGTCAATGTAGAGATGCTGTACAGTATCTTTGAGACTGTTCCATTGCTCCCGGTCCATCTTGTGTGCTCTGTTCTTGACGTGCGCAACTCGTCTCTCTCTCCCGGAGTGCGCAGCTTTTGGGGGGCTGATGGGCTGGGGGATTGATTAAAGGGTGCACCGGGTGGCGGTCGGGTGCAGGATTTCAGTGCCGGTTTTGGCTTGTCACGTGGGGGATCTGCAAAATTTATTTTCCCTTTTCCCATTTTCAAATCCGAGGATGCCTCCTTGCTGAGGAGACAGAGATCGCGAGTGGATTGTTCCGACACGGAAAAATGGTCAAGAGCTACCTGCGCTATTCTTCCACTTCCACGCTCGGTGTAATTGCATCAGCCACCGCCAACATCCTCTGCATCACCCCCTCCTCTTCAGCCAAAACCTCTCGGACTCTGCCCGTTCTTGCAGTCGTTCCTGCATTAGAGTCAATCAAAGTATGGAACGTTAAAACTTCGAGCCTCCTCACCACGCTGTACGACTCTCCCTCCACAGCCGAAGTTACGGTTCTCACACAAAACCCCGCCCGACACGATCTGATCGCCGCCGGTTACCAGGACGGAACTGTCCGAATATGGAGGCTGAACGAACAATGGAATCAAGGCGAATTAGTCGTCACCTTCAATGGACATAAATCGGCAGTCACACAGCTCTGCTTCGACAGCCAGGGGAACAGACTCGCAAGCGGCAGTCGGGATACAGATGTCGTTTTATGGGACATTGTCTCGGAGGAAGGGGTGGCACGGTTACGTTCTCATCAAGATCAAATCACCGGCCTCCAGTTCTTTAATCCTTCATACTCTGACGACGAGGACACTCAAACTGCAGGCGACTATTTATTGAGCGCCGGCAAGGACGGTCTCATCAAGTTGTGGGATTTAAGCACCAATTTCTGCACCGAAACTCACTTGGCTCACCGAGGAGAGACGTGGGCGCTTGTGGTATCACCCACTCAAAATGTCGTCGTTACTGCCGGTCCAGATGGCGAACTAAAGTTTTGGTCTGTCAAGCCAGTCGCTACTACCGACATGGATATTGAGGGGGCCAAAATACTATCTCAACGCGGCTCGATATCAAGAGCAAATCGAGATAGACCGCTGTCGTTAAAATTCCACCCCTCGTCTGGGTTTCTCGTTGTTCATTCTGCGAATCGGAATATCGAGATATTTCGGATTCGAACAGCGGACGAAATCAAAAGGCTCCTCTCACGAAAACGGAAACGAAAGAGCTCGAAAAAAGAAACTACTAATGGGGACGATCCCGATGAGATCGACGAGGAAAATATTGCCAACGAAATAGTCGCCTACACCACAATACGTGCCTCTTCAAAAGTTACCAGCGTCGATTGGGACAGACATGTTTCCACTTCTTCCTTTCAGGTATATCGCGATGAGATCTTGACTAAGCTGTAGCTCCTCGTCTCTCTCGACATAAACGCGATTCTATTATATAGCATCCCACAGCCTCCTACCAAAACCAAGTCCAGATCAACTGTGGAACCTGAAGCGACGTTGGCGTCTTCAATACTGCTCCCCGGTCATCGGTCCGAAATTCGAACGCTAGCAGTCTCTTCTGATGACGAAATGCTTCTGTCGGCTGGACACACTGATGCCAAGGTTTGGAATGTCCGCACCGGAAATGTCATTCGCAGTTGGGATTGCGGCTTTGCCTTGTGCAGTGCGTTTCTTCCCGGTGACAAGATTGTCGTGCTCGGGACAAAGGCGGGCAAATTGGAATTGTACGATCTACCGAGTTCGAGCTTGGTCGATACGATTGACGCACATGATGGCCATGTTTGGAGTCTCCAAGTCAGCCCGGACAAGAGGGGTATTATCACAGGGAGTGCGGATAAGACTGTCGAGTTTTGGAATGTCAACGTCGTCATGGAGGATGTCCCGGGATCTGACGTATGTTGAACACTAACTCGCGCACTGATTTTGTAGACCGCAGTGGCAAAGCTGCAACTACAACACACAAGAACACTCAAGCTCGCAGAGGACGTTCTCTCGGTGCGATACACGCCTGACCAGAAACTTGTCGCGGTTGCTCTCCTCGACCAAACCGTCAAAATCTTCTTCTCCAATACTCTCAAACACCATCTCACACTCTACGGTCATGCCTCTGCTATTCTCTCCATCTCAATCTCACTCGACTCCAAATTGCTTCTATCTACCTCTTCGGATCGAACATGCAAGATCTGGGGGCTCGATTTCGGCGATTGTCACCGTTCTATCACAGCGCATCATCCCGAACCTGTCCTTGGGGGAATGTTTGAACTCGGTAAAGACGAGCGAGATTGGCACAATTTCTGGACAGCTGGAAAGGATGGGGGTGTCAAATACTGGGACGGAGACACATGGGAGAATATTCTGACGCTCAAGGGACACCATCGAGAGGTGTGGGCTATGACGCAGAATTCGCGCGGTGATTGGGTCGCCAGTGCGGGTCGAGACAAGTCTATCCGGATCTGGAGCAGGACAGACGAGCAGGTGTTTTTGGAGGAGGAGAGAGAAAAAGAGGTGGAGGAGCTATACGAAGAAGGGCTCGTGGAAGGATTAGAAAGGAGCAGGCTCGAGGAGAATGGTGAAGGTGAAGGAATGGAGGTTACGCAGGCCGGAAAGCAGACCATCGAGACGCTGAATGCTGGGGAAAGGATTGTCGAAGCTCTGGAAATGGGCAGGGATGATCGTACGTTGATGGACGAGTATGAGCGCCAGCTCAAACTTCGTCCAAAGACTGTCCCTCCGACTCGAAATCCCATTCTCCTGGCTCTAGGAGGGGTGAGTGCAGAGAAGTACGTGCTATCCGTGGTGGAAAAGGTCAAGCCGGCGAATCTTCAGGATGCGTTGTTGATCCTCCCATTCGAGCATGTTGAGATTCTTATCAGTTTCATCACGATATGGGCTCAAAAGGTGGCGCCTTTTCTTCATTCTTCAAGTCTGACTTTACAGGGGTGGAATATTAAATTGACGACACAGCTATTGACAAGCTTAATACGAATACATCATGCTCAGATCGTGTCGTCTAGAGCGTTGCGACCCGTTCTTGATCAGCTGAGAATTAATCTGAGGAAAAGTCTTTCACGGGAGCGTGAATTGACTGGATGGAATACGGCGGGTTTAGGATACATCAAACGAGAGTTGATTGAAAACGGTGTTGTTGGATTTGAAGCAGAGGAAATACCCCTGGAGAAGGGTGCAAAAAAGAGAGCATTTCCAGCGATAGCATGATGGCATATCTAGTATCTAAATATGTATCCAAGACTGCGTTTGGATCCGATCTCAACGGAACGGGTTTTCGCGAACAGCGTCATCCTGTGATTGGTGGGATTTGACATAATTTGTTTCATTTGGTTTGGTTGGTTGGTTACGGGGTCAGAGCAGGGCAAGGGTTTCTGTTTTCTGTGGTGAGTGTTGGCATCACTCTGCCCAAAACAGGGAAGCGGGATACAGCACAATAAAGTTCAGTGAAGCGCTCTTGATTCTCGCTCCATCTTTCTCAACTCCTCCGTCTCTGTGAATCTCGGTATCTACGCTCAAAGTGTCGTCCAACATCAACCGCTCGCGCAAGTCGTTTGGTCTCGATCAAATGGCCACTCCCCAGAAAACAACGCAGAATTCACTGCAGGACTTGATCCCGCTCGTCAACAGTAAATTTTTCCCGTTCATTTCATTGCTAACAATATTCCTGCAGCTCTTCAGGTAGCTGCCAGACAAATAACCATGAATTCCCATACTCACGTGCATTAGGACCTTACGTACAACACTCTCGGCACAGAGACACTCGACCTCCCGCAAGTTGTCGTCGTCGGCTCGCAATCCTCGGGAAAGTCTTCCGTCTTGGAAAACATAGGTAGCTCACCCCGTGCTTTCTGGAGCACACCCTGTATCTCGACGCGTCTGACACACTCTAGTGGGGAGAGATTTCCTCCCGCGTGGCTCTGGCATTGTAACTCGACGGCCCCTTGTCCTCCAACTTATCAACATCGGTGCGTCCTCCGACAACCTCTCCCCTCAAGATGCTGCCCTCGAGCCCGAATGGGCCGAGTTCCTCCACTCTCCAGGCCACAGATGGACAGACTTTGATGCTGTGCGAAGAGAAATCGAAGCCGAAACCGCGCGTGTGGCGGGCCTCAATAAAGGAATCAACCGGCTCCCCATTCACTTGAAGATTTTCAGTCCCAATGTTCTCAACCTCACTTTAGTCGACTTGCCCGGTTTAACAAAGATTCCAATCGGCGACCAGCCCACCGATATCGAAAAACAGATCCGAACTCTTGTCGTGGAATACATTGCCAAACCGAATAGGTAACCTCCTTAAACTTTCGTCATTGAGTTTCAGCATCATTCTTGCCGTGACACCCGCCAACATTGACTTGGTCAATTCGGAAGGCCTCAAACTAGCCCGGCAAGTGGATCCTGCTGGAAAACGGACAATCGGGGTACTCACCAAGCTCGATCTCATGGACCACGGCACAAATGCTCTCGAAATTCTCGCCGGTCGCGTTTATCCATTGAAACTTGGTTTCATCGGGGTAGTAAACCGAAGTCAACAAGATATCACTGTCAGCAAGAGCTTGAAAGAAGCCCTCAAGAGTGAGGAGGCCTTCTTCCGACAAACTCCGGCTTACCGTAATATCGCCCATCGTTGCGGAACTCAATATCTTGCCAAATCTTTAAATACGGTTTTTCCGCGGTTCAACGTTTATCTGACAAGTAGATATTGATGCAACACATTAGAGAGAAATTGCCAGATATCAAAGCTCGTCTCAACACACTCATGGGTCAGACCCAGCAAGAACTGGCATCGTATGGAGAACCACAATTCAACGCTCCGCAACATCGAGGATCCCTGATCCTACAGTTGATGACACGTTTCGCTACAAGCTTCGTCTCGTCCATTGATGGTACCTCCTCCGAGATTTCCACCAAAGAACTTTGTGGCGGTGCGCGCATTTATTACATCTTCAACTCTGTATTCGGCCACTCCCTCGACAGTATCGACCCCACTCACAACCTTACCGTCCACGATATACGCACTGCGATCCGAAACTCAACCGGACCGCGGCCATCTCTATTTGTTCCTGAAATGGCCTTTGATCTCCTCGTCAAGCCTCAAATACGGCTTCTCGAATCCCCCAGTCAACGGTGCGTCGAACTCGTCTACGAAGAGTTGATGAAAATCTGTCATACATGTGGAAATACGGAAATTGCTCGCTTCCCTCGACTTCAAACCAAATTGATTGAAGTTGTCAGTGAATTGTTGCGAGAACGCCTTGGCCCTACGAGTCGATATGTCGAGAGCTTGATTGCAATTCAGGGCGCGTACATTAACACCAACCATCCCAACTTCCTCGGTGCAACTGGCGCGATGAACAGCATGATGAACAATCAGAATGTCACGAAACAGAAACGAAGAGAAGCCAGCGCGATCAGACATCGAGAAAGAAGTGCTCTCGGTGAACGAGTTAACGGCCTCAGTCCAAAGCCCGAGTCGAGCAACGAAAATATGAACGGGTCATCACCGGCGATTGGACCCGGCGCGACAGATCATCAAACCACCTCTGTCTCGCATCACCATCATCATGTGCGCTCGGAATCGCACCCCGCTGAAGCTCCGAACGGTGTCGTCGCCAGTGCAGCAACGAATGCTCGGGAGACGTTTCTAAATTATTTCTTTGGGAACACTAAAGATGGCGCTATGGAAAATAGTGTCATTATGCCACGGGCGCCAGAGAACCGTTCCTCGGACCATGAGAAGCGTCAACGTCGATTGCGGGATAACTCTAGAAATGTCGATATGAACAGTTTCATCAAAGACTTTGACGAAGCCATGAATTTCGGAGTATATCCAATGACATTCCATCTCTAACCAGTAGATGGACGACCCTGCGGATGAGCCTCCTCTCACTGAGCGAGAGCGCATCGAGACAGATTTAATCAGGAGTCTCATTGGGAGTTATTTCCACATTGTTAGAGAAAGTATTCAGGACTTGGTGCCAAAGGCTATCATGCATCTGCTCGTAAATCATTGCAAAGAGGTATGGTTCCCGTTTGGAACAAATCTGATCGAAATAGGTCCTACAAACAAGGCTTGTTGCAGATTTGTACAGAGAAGATATGTTTAATGAGCTTCTCTACGAGGACGAAAATCTGAAACAAGAACGGGAAAAATGCGAGAAGATGTTGTCGGTCTATAAAGAAGCTGCGCGGGTGATTGCAGAAGTCATGTAATGAGCGCATGGTAGAATTATTGGCGTTATCTCATCTCCATTCTACTATTTGGGGGTTATGTATATCATGGCATTGTACGGTTTTCATTTTTTTATATGGGTTTAAAGTCGATTCGTAGCAGAGGACGGGAACTGGATTGGTTTCAAAGCTGTCTGCAGTAACAGGAGTTTCCACTCAAAATTACTGGTACCTTGCAAGGAGGCTCTCGTTGCGTGAAGGGCATCGTTTCAGATGAAACTTTTGAATTGAAAAAACTCGGTGCCTTCCACCCAATTCATATTCCGTCTGCAGAATGGGTCCAGTTTCATCCTGCGCACTTCAATAAGAGTCCTCCGCGACTTGATAGCAATGCATATAATTTTCCAGGAGTACATATAGGCCTACTCCGCCTATCCACCTCCGTTGGCTAGGCGAGACTACCCATTCCTTATTTTAATCTAACAGGTCAGACGAGGAGATCTCAGAAGATACCAAGACAGACTCCATATTTTCGGACTTGTTGTTCTAGTTCTTGACAAACTTGGCGTGGAGCAGACGCCCAGAGACAACCTGTCAAGTCCATTGGGGGCTCGAGAGCAATCTTCCAGTAGATAGCCTCTTTCTGCAACGTCTTACGACATGAAATTTCATGGGATTGAAATCCAACGACATGATAACTGTACATGCCCTGCTCTGTCGATTCGCCAGGACGGACAAATAACCAGCCAGAATATCCTTCTACCGTTGGTTCACGACTGCGCCAAATCACGGCACGACTTTCCGTATACGATGGTGAACGACGAGCCACAAATACGTCGCCCCAGTAAGATAATCCGGAGCAGATATAATCCACCCACATTTTGCACATGATGAATATTGTCGAGGTCCTTGTCCTCCCCCCAACGATTTTCGTGCCGATGAGATAGACAGGTGTTGGTGTTGGAGGAAGGCGACTCCACGTAATCCGACGATGTCCATATGGGACATTGCTAGGATGGACTATTTTCGCTACGGCAAGATCGCGCGTAGCGCGGTTCATGTGAAATATCGATGGAGTTCCATCCAAGGAACGACAGACTTTGGCAATCTAGGGAATTAGTGATTCATATAAGTGTCGGGGAATTTCTCCACTTTTTGCCTTTGCGGATTCGATCCGCTACCAAGTCAATGCCACTGCGTCTCCGACCAGGGAGCAACTTTATCGTCTTTCGGAGTACCTGCCTTGGCCGACCCCGAGGTGATGTTGTCTTAATGCGCCGGTCTAAAGCGCGGAAGAAACACAGAATATTTGTGCAGCGAAGCATGTCGCAACAAAGCACGTCGCACATTCTCATCAAGAAAAATCGCATTGGTCAAATACATTCAGCGACTCAATAGTATATCTTCCCCTCGAGGCGAGACCTTCTGATTCGAATTACGAACTGCTGGAAGAATTAATGCGATCTTTCAGAGCTATAGCAATCTCGCCGGAAAGTGTTAGAACAGTCTCAGTAAGTCCACGTTGGCCGTAAGATCGCACCCAGATAGCAACTGGTTGTGTTCGCGTGCGTGACTCAATGACGAGCTCTGATTCGATGGTCATTGGTATTTATGAGTTCATAATAATGATTGCAACTGGACCACGCGTTTCGTGTGCATGAAGCGAACAAAGCGCTGCCAAAAAGTCTAATCTTTCCCCCAATCCCAATCCTCGGATTCTGACTCTGCAGCTCCGTGTTGAAGGGTCCGGGCGTTGATGCGCGTTCGATATTGGGCGTATTAAAGCAACACGCACCTTACCCTGCACATCACATTTTTGCCGTGTTTCAGCGGATCCAGAGCCTCCACAGTGGATACCCCGTTGGGAATCACTTTTCTTATCGTTTCCAAAGTCAATCAGTCATTTCATTGCCGACATATCACACGACCTTTCCTCTCCGACTGCCGGCTGATCAGCAGCTGCAATCGCAGCTCTTTTTTGCGCCCAAGCGTCATCGCGCTTGTCACCCGGGACCCCTGAAAAATTCACAGAAAACGTGCATCACTCCCCCCATCCACCCCACCCCCTTTTTTTCCTGTTCCTTTCACACCTCTCCTTACATGACACTCATACTGCAGTGAGAGTCCAAACGAACAAAGCAAGAAAAGAAAAAGAGAGTGTACATTAATAAGACCAATTTCGGAGGTCCGATGGCAACAGCCATGACAATCTCCAGAGATCTCCCGGAAAATCTTCCCTTCTACGTTGGCGATATATTGGGAACTGGTGCCTTTGCTACGTAAAGCCTAAGACCATGAACCTCTTTTGATACGTTTGCTGAATGGATCTAGGGTTCGTGTATGCCGGGACCTGACTACACCTGACCTTTACGCCGTTAAATTTATTGACAAACTTGCTGCGTTGGACGGACACGATCCCAAATCTCGCAAAGGTCAAAGTATCCTTCACCAAATCTCCCTGGAAGTCGGTTTGCATAGGATTTGTTCAGACCACAGAAACGTTATCAAATTGATCGCTACCAACGAAACACCAATCTGGAGATGGATTGCACTCGAATGGGCAGAGGGAGGAGATTTGTTCGACAAAATCGGTATCCTACATATGACTAAGGTGGTCGCTTACTTTCGTTCAGATCCTGATGTTGGCGTCGACGAAGATATCGCGCAATTCTACTTTTTGCAGCTCTTGGATGCTATGGTATCTGAGGATTTCTCCCGCTTGTTGACACGCAGAAATTCTGTCACAGCAAAGGAGTTGCCCATAGAGGTTCTCTCTTGAAATGTTTGAAAGGCTAAATTAAACAGATATCAAACCCGAAAACTTGCTCTTGGACGGCGATGGGAATCTGAAGGTCGGTGATTTTGGACTTTCCGCACTTTTCAGGCATGACGGCAAAACTCGCTTACTCAACAACGTTTGTGGAAGTCCTCCTTATGTCGCTCCAGAGGTTCTATTTTGCAATTCTTATTAACCTCTGACCTGATTAGGTTGCGAAGAAAGGCACTCCATATCAAGGTCCCCCAGTAGATGCTTGGTCCTGCGGCGTTGTCTTGTTCACGCTTCTCGTCGGCAACACGCCGTGGGATGAGCCCACGATATACAGTCCAGAATTCCGGCTGTACATAACTGAAAACCAAAGGCTTCTGAAGTGCGATCCCTGGAATAGATTGGATAATACTATTTTGTGTAAAGGCAGACCTCTTTCACTTGCTGAAAGTAGCCCTTGTCTGTGGACTTATGGACGAAAATCCAGAGACACGCATGACGGTGGACCAAGCTATGAAGCACCGATGGGTGACCAGGTATCTTTAACTTCACCGCCGCTGACTTACTAGGCCAAACAAACTTTTGAGCGACGCTGGCTATTTAGCCGATCCTCTCAACTTGGCTCAACGTCTTATGGAGAAATTACAGGTCGATCTCAATGATGCGAATATCGCCGATTCCGTCTCCTCCGAAATGTCCTTTTTCCGATATACGTATAACTGAGCTGACTCGTGTAGCCAAGGAATATTTTCTCAACCAGAACCACGTTATCAGGATTGGCCAGTGCCACAGTATCAGCAACGCAACGGACGCCAAGCGTTCATGTCTTCCAGCCAACCTGTGACGGTGGGGAGACCAGAGGCAAATGGAATGGACTTCAGTCAGCTCTCTGAAGAGCCTAGCATGAGTCAATTCACATCGCATCCCCATCTGCCCGAATCCTTGGTAATAGTTTTGATAGATTAAATGCTGACGACTTAGACTCAACGTGCATCACGTTTCAAGGATTTGTGCCCGCCTGAGCGATTGACGCAATTTTACTCCGTCCTATCTCGCCAGCAACTTTTAGGAATTCTTTACGAAGCGCTGGGGTCTCAACATGTCGTCACACCAGATTTGTTGGGGGATATTGGGGATGATTCTGCGAGTATACGTTTGCCGATACACCATTTAGACAAGCGCAAATGTCCTCTGCAAGGAGAGATTCGCATCCTTCGTTATAATAACCAAGGTGTTTGGGTCGTCAAATTCATTAAAAGCAGAGGGGATCCTCTGGAGTTCCGACGATTTTTCAAGGTTTTATACGAAATTGGCATACTCCTCTGATTCGGTGTAGAACACGGCAGTCCGATGCAAAGATGCGGTCTATGTCGCGTGATTTCGGAACTTCTTGAAATGCGAGAAGGGATGCATTGAGTCGGAGAGATTCTGAGAATCTTTGGGCATTTTTTTGTTGAGCATTATTAGCATGGTTTCCTCAGAGAAGGGGATATAAATTATAAGGATAGTTGAGAAGATTGTTGGAATGGAATAAGGATACGGGGTTCTTTCGAATCTCAACCGATCCCACAAGCTTTTCCAATTATGCATCGACCAATGAGACACGTGCGGGTAGCACTTTGCGTGGCCTTCGAAATTTTCCCCTTTTTCGTTACTGGCATTTTTGAGCCAATCCCGTTGCTCCCTCCCACCACAGCGGAAAGGGCGTTGGCTGCTATTTCATCGACCGTTCATTCGTGCCGTGCTTATTTCTTGTGTCTCTGCCGGTCGTCGGGAGACGTTGCCCTTGTGATATACCGATGGCCAAGCTCAACACGGTCGCTCAATCAAAGCTCGACAAACTTGAAGGTAGCGATGGCAAACCCGTCCAAGCCAGAAATCGAGATGTAAACAAAGATCTCCCCTTGGCGCCCGACGAAATCGCTGGCCTGCGCGAGCAGAAGCGTCAATACACGAAAGAGCTGCAGGCCGCTGCCCAATCACCGAACAGGAAGCCAGAAATCGACCCCAATCATGCCTACCCAAGTGTTGAACAAGCATCGACTCTCATTTTAAGTAGTTCCCGTATGTCCAAAAGCTCATCGTCTTCTAGCGGAACTGCGCCCTGCATTGGATATCAAATGCGGTCCGTTGTTAAGATATGTTTGGACGGATTACAAGGCCAAGGACGCTCCCTTGGCTTTGTACACTATGCTCATTGTCACCAAAGATGCTGAATCTGTTTACTCTCCCGCGCCAGTGCTCGAAATTGCTGGCATCGACACGGACGAAAACGCCGCAGCTACAAAGCTAAACCCAGAGATATTGCATCAGGAGAGGGGTTATACCTTCTGGAGGTGGAAAATTTATCTCAGTCTCATCGCCGACGAACGTCGTCTAGCCTACAGGATCAATCGCAGCAAAGAGCGTCTGGGATTTTGGGTGCCAGGCGCTGATCAATCTATGAGAATCATGTTCTACAGCTGCAATGGTGCCCTTCCCCTCGATTTACAGTACTCATGTCAGGGTTCAGCCAATCTGTGAACCCGGACGATTTCTGCGGGCCTGATGGCTTATGGACAGATGTATTGAGAAAGCATAAAGAAGCCCCATGGCATGTCATGCTGGGAGGTGGAGATCAAATCTACTGCGATGGGCTTCCTAAAAAGTCAAAACTTTTTAAAGCTTGGCTACAAATCAACAACCTTCGCCATAAATTTTCTACACCATACACAGCTGAACTCAGAAATGAGATCGAGGAGTTCTATCTGGAACATTATTGCGAGGTGCTCAAGTTTGTGGGATTTGACTAATATTTCAGTGGTTCCATCAAGGAAAGTTCAGCCATGGTATTCAAATGCTAGTGTGTGGTTAATGTTAGCAAATGCGCAGATTCCAATGATCAATATCTACGATGATCACGATATCATCGACGGATTCGGTTCATATCCGCATCAGTTTATGGAATGTGCCGTATTTTGCAACCTTGGCAGAACGGCCCATAAATATTACCTCCTGTTTCAACATCAGAGCTCCTTGGAGGAAGGCACGTCTCAGGGAAATTGGGATAAAAGCATCATTTTTGGGGAAGAAAAAGGTCCCTACATCACGGAACTCTCGCGGAGCCTCATTTCGTGGTTGGGCAAGGACGTTCTGTTTCTCGGTAAATCTTGAGCTTTTCATATGGTTGATTCTTTTAGGAATCGACAATCGTACGGAGCGGACACGCTACAGAGTAAATTATGATACGACATACCAGAAAGTCTTTGAACGTGTCAATCAGGAAGCTGTGAAGGGCAAGACAAAACATCTTCTAATCATGCTCGGTAAAGATATCAGAGGGACTTTGTTGATAGCGTAGGTATACCAATTGCGTATCCGAGGCTGGTATGGCTCGAAACGATTCTCACGAGTCGTATAATGAGTCCTATCAAATCATTGGCGAGAATGGGACTTTTCGGGGGACTGATCAATAATTTCGATCGGGGAATCGAGATTCTGGACGACCTTGACGATCATTGGTATTTAATTCTCTACATGGCTAACTTCACCAGGACCGCAAAACATCATAAAAAGGTTTACAAGATTTGGTTGCTCACCTCATTGCTTAGGAACGCAACTGGCTTGTAAAGTCCTTTCAACAGTTGTCTCTTCGCAATTCGGTCCGTGTTACTATCCTCGGAGGGGACGTACACTTGGGTGCGATTGGTCAATTCTACAGTAACAAGCATCTGTCCATCCCTCCTGCCAGAGACTATAGATACATGACCAATGTAACTACAATGGCTTTATTTGTTGACATGCAGGTGATCTCATCGGCGATCGTTAATACTCCTCCTTCCGTTACGGTTGGGAATCTCTTGTAAGCCCCCTTTAATTACCCCTTTGTTAATGATCGCAGACATCGACGCAATAAAGTCCATCATCTAGATCATGAAACAGACGAAGACATGGTCCCGCTCTTCCACGAAGATGTCGACGGCAAACCACTTGTTAACTCTCATTTGCTGCCTCGCCGGAATTGGTGTGGCATTCGGATCGCCGACGATGGCGAAACTCCTTTCGAACTTGACGTGGCCCTTAATATTGAGATCAATTGCAAAGATCCGTCGGGCACCACCAAGCCTTACACTGTAAGGATACCCGCTCTCACCCTTTAGTTTATCTAAACACTTCTTGTTGATCTCTGCGCTACTATGGATTCCGAGGCAATAGTAATACCGTGTCCGAAGTACACGGATTTGTAATAGACGGCATTTAATTGGAATAATGTTAATGATCCCCCTGCAGCCTCCGCAATTGCGTCTGTTGAATCACAATTCCCTTTTCAAAGCTCCGGCATATTCTCAAGGTTCGCAAACCTTGTTCAAATGACACCAGCCTGCAGCGTCGTATTTCAATTTCTTGCGTATCAAGGTTTTTTGGGTGGGAACCAGCTTAAACCTTATTTCTGCCCAGCCCCCCACTCAAAAAGCGGAATTCCCGTTACCAGCAATGGCGCAGAAGGATACCGTTCTTCGCACGTACCCTACATACAGACTCCAGTAGGATGAAGTGAGAGTCGTGAACTGCAATATCCTGTCGATCCGGACTCATATTCGACATTGTCTTCGATGGTCTTTCAAACGTCCGTCAGCTTCGAGAAACGTGAGTTTCTGCAAGATGAGGCAATTCGAGGTAGTGCCACTTTTGTACAGATAACTAACTGAAGGTCACATCGATGTCGATATAGATCAGTACACTGCTCCTTCTGATGGTCGAAGAGAGGACTATTCCTGCAAGTTGAAATTATATGGTCAGTTTTCATTTCAGCAACCAGATTTTCGAAAGTCGACGATGCCGAGGTGGAAACGGGGAAGAGATGCAATAGCGAGTTGGCAAAGCTTTCTGGTATTCCACTTCAGGTTGCTGGCCAGAAGCTAACTCAACAAGGTGGATGGGACAACTTGTGAATTTTCTGTGGACTCTCGAGATTGCCCATTCCTACTCAAACCTGGCCAGGCTACCCGAGTGCGAAGCATCCCTTTCAGCTTTCACTTACCGGGACCGGCATTGGCCGCTTCCTTTCTATCGACTCACGGAAGAGCAAAGCTGGAGTACATTGTTTCGACAACCACGACTGGCAAACGTGGAAGAAGCCACGCTGCATCAGGGACCTTCGTTGTTCTGCCCTCGCCGACGACAAACACGTTTCAACTCTACCATCATAACTTCAACGTGGATATTGAAAATGGGGGAGTGGCAGCACCGCTAACATCAACGGTTCGCAATATCCTCAATGTATTCCAAATCATTCATATGTCTAATAGTGAAAGATATCTTATCCCGTTCACCTGCTCCAGGGATCAATGCAGAACATGAGCATAACTTTTCCGGACGATCGATTTACACTGACAGATGTTGGCCTTAGTGTGAGCTCGAAACTTTCTATTCGTGCTGTAAAGAGCACGTTTTCAATAGAAGAAGACACTACTGACATCCCTTGTGCCACAAACAACGATTCCGGTCCCACCAAAATGCTCAGCATGCGAGTGCCCCCGGAGGTCACTGAGTCTCTAACCTTGACGCTAAAGCGAAGCACCGTCGTAAAGTCCGAGACCCTCAAGTTGAGTTTCAGCTACAGTGTCCGGACTCCCCAGGGCTTCATACCTTGTAATGTAACTCCCCACATTAGCCCTGCTAATTGTAAAAGTCCTCTTGCGAACTTCCTGTCGTGGTTGTTGGTGTCCCGCCCCCAAATCGAACATCATACAACCTCTCAGATGATATTACTGCGGAACTCAACGTGCCGGTCGTCTCGCTTGAAGGAAGAAATGAGACCGAACGTCGTAGCGCAATGTTGGAGAAAAGTAGATCTGGCACTCCCGATCCGCCAATGGATTCCTCGGGAGGCTCGGTATCTGGGCAACAAACGGATACCCCGGAGACATCGGGAACCGAGGAGGTTGTGAGGAGGTCTTCTGTAAGAGTTTTAAGGGGAATCCTCAAAAAGCCACGAAAATCGAGAGAAATCAAGGTCCAGGAGATCGAAGAAATCAGAACACACCACGACCAGATCAATGGCGAATCGCCCATCATAGACGAAAGTATTGTACCAGAAATCTCTAGTCAACACTCGGACGACGAACAAGCGCAGAAACACGACCTATCGGTCGCCTCTCCTACCAAACCAGAAAATAACCTGTCGTCATACAGTCTTCGGCGCGGATCTCTGCAAATGGCTGCCTTCGACCGCATGCTGTTTGCAAAACGAGGCGCCCAGCTACGCGATGAGTACCTGCGAGATGGACAGAATGATGTTGATCCTGTATAGTATGAGGAGAACTTGCAATATATGAATCTATCCACTACGTGTAGACATCTTCTCGTGGCATTCCGTCCACCTCTTCAGCATACTCTTCGATAGTCTTCCACTTCCACTTCGATTGCCCAGGATTGACGAGTTCGTTGTCATTACGCTGACTGAAATCCAGATTCCCACCCGCGCCTGCCATTCGAAACACTCTGGTTGCAACGTCGTACATGATATTCAAGTCAAATCCGGGGGGGAGGTTCGGCGGAGGTTTCATTGTATCCTTGTTCATGAACGTCTTCGACTCTTCATCTGAAAGAGGCACCAGCTTGATATGCGTCTTCCCTTTCGAGGCGCGGTTAAAGATTTCAACTATCTCCCTGGGAGTGCGACTTGTTCCGGCAAGCCGAATACCTGCTGGGACTTTCTCGGGCGAATTCATTGCCATTTTGATCAGCTCGACTAGTGATCTCGCAATGTCCGTTTTCGAAGTGATTGCTATGGGCGTGTTTCCATCACCAGGGACAAACCAGGTCTCTCGTTCGGGATAGAACCCGTGAAACGCTTGGAACCCTCCATGCGGGTGTTCCATAAATAAACCATTGCTGCATTTATGTTAGAATGGCTACACGAAGGGCCATACTAAACTGATATCACCTTCAGTCCTTTTGAAGCTGCGTATGCGTCATGCCTCTTCTTTCCGTCCCACATCTCATGTCTGATGAACTCGGTATCGACGTGCGGATCGACGCCGAACTCACTACAATCAGCATAAAAGGTTCCACCTCGACCAGACCTGGGGAAATAAATTTTCACCCCTGCATTTACAGCAGCATCGACCAGAGCTATTTTGTTCTCGTAATGATTCTGGTTTGTTCCCATCGCATTAATCAAGACATTGCACCCTTTGAGAGCCTGCTCGAGATTTGAAATATTGCTATAGTCGACTTGAAAATGTTTGACTTTGGCGGATGACGCGTTTGAAACATGCCTCGACAGATTGTGAATTGATATTATCGCATCAGAGGCTATCAAGACCGGAAGGATCTTGTGGCCAAAATTTCCAGATGCCCCAACTAACGCAACCGTCGCCATCTTAGCTTGGAATAGTTTAGAGGTGTGGGCCTTAAAAATCTTGAGGACTGTCGGTGGTCCATTGCGAGCGGGGCACGGTGCGGCACAGCCAAAAATTACCGAGTTATAAACTGTGGGGCCCCACGGCAACATCCGCGCCAAGTGGATGTTATTGACATGATGTGCTCTACGAATGCCTCATTTACTTTTACCGTTTAAGGTTTGCGCCATGATCAACTTACCGTGCAATCCAATGATATTTCAAAAAGTCAACTCTGTGGAGCAAAATATTTAATTATGTACAAATGAGTTACAAACATTCAAATTTCTTTCAATATAGTACTACTAGTACTATGTACAGACAGTTCATTAATGCCGGTTGTGAAAAAGTAATAGTACCATTAGTCCTACAGCTCAGTCCGGGAGCTTGATCTTCTCTCAGGCTTCAAAGTTGGTCCAAGTACTCCTACTACTAGTACTACTAGTAGTAATCGCTCCTTGACGCCCCAGAATGTCAAGTTTGCAGGTTACTCACCGGCAGGCTCCTACCAGTACGACTTGAAGGAACACTGCTCTTCAAGTTCGCCCAAAAGTATTGTTTCACAGCATTGGCGGTGTATTGGTACTGCTAGTACTACTACTTCCGCTATTACTAGCGGCACTTGTAGTATTGTACCTACTCCTGAACGTGAATTACGACGAATCATATTGCTTGAACATGGCTATCTTATGAATACGAGTATACTACTAGTACTAGCACCAATAATAATGATCGTAGTGGTAGTAACATAAGTTGGGCACCGCTATGGTAGTATAGGATTACTGCCATAATAGTACGAGTTTCCAGGTTGTAACAAGTAAGAGGAACAACGGAGCGGATATATCGAACGTACTACTAGTAGTACTACTACTACCATTGCACAGGCCTTAAAGTACTATTTCCACTAGACAGATCCCAAACAAGAAGTAGAAACATGCCGTCATCCCGGTAGTTTGGTCTTGAGTCTCAGTCCTTTTCCTTAAAATTTTTTCATCAGATGAGCAGGAGCAGAGTCAATATAGATTTCAAGAACGTCTACAGAATTGTTGCTGTCGACAACATCTCAATGATACTAATTCAAGATGCGACTAACTGATCAAAAGTGTTAGTAGTACAACTGAACCTTGAAATCGACCTTGTGTCATACGCTGGCAGGACTGCCAGTGTGATAACACGTTAGCTGCGATTTATAGATATCAAGCAATGTTAGTAATGGTTTTTGAACACTAGGATTATCCGGGTACCAGTGAAGGTGGAGGGTAAGACTGGTTATGCCACCTCGGTTTTTGTGAATAGCCTTAATTAAGTGTAACTACTAGCGTCCCAGCTCTACTGCCAGTGCCAGTGCTGTAGTCTATTTAATTCCACTGCCTAATAATGCCTACCGCTCCTATTTCATGAAGCTGCGATCTGACATATTCGCCTTCAAAATCCCATACGAAACTAATTCAATCCTGTCCCAGTACACAAAATCGGCATTGGTTTTAGCAGCTGGCGGATTTCATATTTGACTTTGGAGAGCAAGGGATTTGCCATGGCGTCTTCCCAATCGAATACTGCGCGTATATTCAAGTTGTGTGACCTGGCCCTTCAGATAATCGAATCGATAATCATTGTCCTTCAATTCACGCGATATCGCATAAAGGACTGCCGAATGCCATAGATTAACTCGGCGTGAACATTACAAAATGGGAGATTTAGATTATACTAGACATATTCGAACAAAAAAATGAAGCAGCCAAAAACTACAGCACCCCGGTGTTCCCACGTTGTCACCAACCGCAGTACTAAGAGGGCTCTTACCAGCTTAACTTCGAAGATCGAACGGGATTCGGTGCTTTCTG
>Ga0335073_10003327_pt1 | contig 22363 bp, 21 predicted proteins | sample Lox_Sample_22_FD_207093 | JGI IMG/M metagenome (GOLD analysis project Ga0335073, IMG submission 207093) | Soil microbial communities from Loxahatchee National Wildlife Refuge, Florida, United States - Lox_Sample_2.2 | ecosystem: Environmental > Terrestrial > Soil > Wetlands | place: USA... | reverse complement strand
GCTGACACACTGCCAGACCGGCCCTTACGACCAGGCCGGCGCCCGCGTACCGGCGAGCCGACCACAGCCTGCGACTGGCCAGCAGCAGACGAGGCAGTGTCAGGTGCGGCGGGCGAGTCAGCAGCACGCGGAATGCCGGGGATGTCCCAGCCGGGGTCCGTCATCGCTGCCCTCCCTCCGCCGCTAGACTGTTAGTTTTTTAACCGATCACGTGTTCGATAATATCGCTCCCTACTGACAATCTCGACTCATTATCAGTGGCTGGAGCCGTCGGCGGGGCAGCCACAATGGGCCGATGGAAGCATCCGCAACGGGCCGCCGGAGGCAGCCAGGCTAGGCCATCACAGCAGCCGGAGCACGCCATCGGATACAGCGCGATGCGCCAGTAATCAAAGTGACTGGTGATCAATTGCATCGCAGAATGGGCCTCAGCCCAGAAGCACGCAGAGACCCACAGCATCCACGGGACCCGCAACGATGGCCCTGTTCTATGTGACCGGCCTGCCCGGAGCCGGCAAGTCGGCAGTCTTGGACGAGCTGCGAGCCCGCGGCTATCACGCCCGCGGCGTCGACGAGGACGGTTATGCCGACTGGATCAACCTCGCCACCGGAACGCATGACCGCTTTCCCGAGGATGACCCCGACCTGGACTTCCACGCGTGGTACCAGGACCACAACTGGGTACTCAGCGCCAGGCGAATAGGCATCCTGAGCCGTGCCACGGCAAGGCTGGGCCAGCCGGTGTTCCTCTGCGGTGTCGCGGACGAAGACCGCACTGTCTGGCACCTGTTCGCCAAGGTCCTGGCCCTCGTCGCTGACGCGCCGACGCTCAAGCACCGCATCGTGACCCGCGAGAATAACCAGTTTGGCAAAGCCCCCGAAGAACTCAACGCTGTCCTCGAAAGCCAAGTCGGCTACGAAGCGTCCTACCGCGGGTTCGGCGCGGCAATCATCGACGCGGCACGCCCGCTGTCCCAAGTAGTGGACGACGTCCTCGCGGCTTCTTTCGCGTTGCCCGGGAGCGAGGAGGCACCTGAAAGAGCCCGTATCTTGCCTCGATAGCATCCCAACCTGAGGGATCAAGTCGTCGCACGTAAGGCAGGGTGCATGCGTTACAGGCCGCTGGGCAATTCCGGGCTCCTCGTCTCGGTCGTCGGACTCGGCTGCAACAACTTCGGCCGGCGGCTGAACGTTGAGCAGACTCGGGCGGTCGTCGATGCTGCCATCGACTCTGGCATCACGCTGCTCGACACCGCGGAAACATACGGCGGTACCGGACGCTCGGAGGAGATTCTCGGCGAGGTGCTGGCCGGCCGCCGGGATCAGGTCGTGCTCGCTACCAAGTTCGGCTCGCAGGGCTCGGACATGGGATACGGTCCGGCCGCGGGCGCCAAGGGCAGCCGCGCTTACATCCGGCGCGCCGTAGAGCACTCGCTTCGCAGGCTCCAGACCGACTACATCGACCTGTACCAGATTCACACGCCAGACCCGGTAACGCCGATCGAGGAGACACTCACCGCGCTCACCGAACTCGTGCAGTCAGGACTAGTGCGATATATCGGGCACTCGAACTTCACCGCCGTGCAGATAGCGACCGCAGCCGCCGCCGCACGCGAGCTCACTACGGTTCCGTTCATCTCCGCACAGAACCACTGGTCGCTGCTCGAGCGTCAGGCGGAGCTGGAAGTCGTGCCTGCAGCTACCCAGTTCGGCCTCGGCGTTCTGCCGTTCTTCCCGCTCGCCAACGGCCTGCTGACCGGAAAGATCCGCCGCGGCACCCCGCCGGCGCAAGGCACCAGGCTGGCCGACCGGTCCGACTACATCACCGACGAGAAACTCGACAAGGTCGAGGCCCTGGCCGGCTTCGCGGAGCAGCACGGCCACACGATGCTCGACGTCGCAATCGGCGGGCTGGCGGCGTTGCCCGGGTGCACGTCAGTCATCGCGGGCGCCACCTCCGCCGAGCAGGTGCGGGCAAACGCGGCCGCCGGCGAATGGCAGCCAACCGACGCTCAGCTCGCAGAACTCGACAAGATCGTGCCCATATTCGGCTGATGGCAGGAGGATAAGCAGCAATGCGCATGACAGCGGCGCTCTACGACAGGCACGGTCCGGCAGCCGAAGTGCTCAAGGTGGTCGAGGTCGAACGCCCCGAGCCGGGACCAGGCCAGGTGCGGGTCAGGATGCAGCTCTCCGGGATCAACCCGACCGACTGGAAAGCTCGCGCTGGCATGACTCCGAGGCCGATGGAGGGCTTCCAGATCCCGCACCACGACGGCGTCGGCGTGATCGACGCTGTCGGCGCGGGCGTAGATCAAGGCCGCGTCGGCCAGCGAGTCTGGACCTGGCTGGCAGCGTCCGGGAACCAGTGGGGCACCGCCGCGCAGTGGAGCGTGCTGCCGTCGCGGCAAGCTGTCCTGCTGCCCGACGGCGCCTCCGCGGAACTCGGCGCGTGCCTCGGCGTGCCGGCCATGACAGCGCACCACTGCCTGTACGCGGACGGGCCCATCGCGGGTAAGAACGTCCTCGTCGCCGGCGGGGCCGGGGCCGTCGGGCATTTCGCGATCGAACTAGCCAAGTTCCGAAACGCGCACGTGGTGACCACTGTTAGCGGTCCGCACAAGGCCGAACTGGCGAGACAGGCCGGTGCGGACCTGGTCGTCAACTATCGCGACGCGGATGCCGCCGACCAGCTGAGGGAATTCGCGCCGCAGATGGACCGGATCGTCGAGCTGGCACTTGGCGCGAACCACGAACTCGACCTCGCGGTGTCCGGCCCGCACACGCACATCGTCGACTACGCGGCCGAGCCGGAGAACCCTGTCCTGCCGATCCGCCAGTTCATGAACGCCAACGTGACCATCCGGTTCATGATGCTCTACGGCGTGCCGGCCGAGGCGCTCGATCAGGCGGCGGCCGAGATCGACGCCGCTCTGGCCGGCGGCGCACTGACCGCGCTGCCGATAACCAGGTTCCCGCTGGACCAGATCGCCCGGGCGCAGGACGCCGTCGAGGCGGGCAGCGTAGGCAAGGTCGTGCTCGAGATCCCCTGACGATGCTCGCCGGCGCCAGATCCGCCTGCCTGCCGCGGGTTATTCGATCGCCTCGGCCGAGCGCGCGTGGTCGCGGAGGATGTGCTTCTGGATCTTGCCGGTAGAGGTCTTCGGCAGCGGTCCGAACACGACACTGCGCGGGGCTTTGAAATGCGGCAGGTTCGCCCGGCAGAATTCGATCAGCTCGGCCTCGCTGACCTGAGCGCCTTCCGTCAGCTCGATGTAGGCACGCGGGCTCTCACCCCAGGTCGGATCCGGCTGCGCGACAACGCCAGCGAGCGCGACGGCGGGATGACGGTAGAGCACATCCTCGACTTCGAGTGACGAAATGTTCTCCCCGCCGGAGATTATGACGTCCTTGGCCCGGTCCCTGATCTTCACATAGCCATCTGGTTCAAGGACGGCCAGGTCGCCTGAGTGGAACCAGCCATCTTCGAACGCGTCCTGCGTGGCCGCCGGATTCTTCAGGTAGCCGCGCATGGTGATGTTGCCCCTGAAGACGATCTCGCCGATGGTCTGGCCGTCGGCCGGAACCGGCTCCCCGGTCTCCTGGTCGAGCACGGTCATCCCGTCCTCGAGCAGGTAGCGGACGCCCTGACGGCCGTTGAGCTGCGCTCTGGCCGGGATGTCGAGCTCGTCCCATGCGTCGTGCTTGGCGCACACGGCGGCAGGTCCGTAAGTTTCTGTCAGGCCGTAGACGTGCGTCAGGTCAAAACCGAGCCGTTCCATCCCTTCGATCATGGCGGCCGGCGGGGCGGCAGCCGCAACCATGGCAGCGACCCGCCCTACTCCGGCCCGGAGCTCCGCCGGCGCCTGGATCAGCATGTTGTGCACCACCGGAGCCCCGCAGTAGTGCGTGACGCCCTCCTCGCGCATGAGGCGGAATACCTGGGCGGCATCCATCCGGCGCAGGCAGACGTTGGTGCCTGCGTTGGCGGCGATCGTCCACGGGAAGCACCAGCCGTTGCAGTGGAACATCGGCAGGGTCCACAGGTACACGCTGTGCCGTGGCATGTTCCAGGTCAGGATGTTCCCGATGGCATTGAGGTGCGCGCCGCGGTGGTGGTAGACAACACCCTTGGGGTTGCCGGTGGTCCCCGAGGTGTAGTTGAGCGAGATCGCCTGCCACTCGTCGGCTGGCTCAGGCCGCCGGTAGTCCGGGTCGGCATCGGCGAGCAGCGCCTCGTAGCCGAGGGTTCCGATCAGCTCGCCTGGGCCGTCGTACTCGGGATCGTCAATGTTGATCACCAACGGCCGGACCTCGCACTGCCGGAGTGCCCCGCTGACGGCCGGAAAGAACTCCCGGTCCGTGATCAGCACCTTGGCCTCCGCGTGATCCAGGATGAAGGCGATCGTCGCCGCGTCCAGACGGGTGTTGATCGTGTTGAGCACTGCTCCGGTCATCGGCACGCCAAAGTGTGCTTCGATCATCTCTGGGGTGTTGGCAGCGACGACCGATACCGTGTCGCCCCGGCCGATCCCGAGCTTCGTGAGTGCGGCGGCCAGGCGCCGGCATCGCTCGCGAGTCTGAGCCCAGCTGAACCTGCGCTGACCGTGCACCACGGCTAGCCGCTCGGGGAAGACGTCGGCGGACCAGTCCAGGAAGGCCAACGGTGTGAGCGGCGCGTAGTTGGCCGCGTTAGCGTCGAGCCCGACTTGATACAGGTCGCTCACAGTGTCCTCCGCGGCCGTCACAGAACCCAGGTCACATGTCACCGGGTTTACCCGTTGCATAGCCGACGGACCCGGCAGGCGCAAGCGACGCCCCTGAAACCAGGGCAGAGCCCAGCCAGCCTGCCTTCCCCTGAATTGCTTGTCACCACGATGGCTAACCGTTATCGTCTAGATAACCGTTATCTGGATAGCCGTTAGGTGGTGTCGCCCGTGCAGCAGGAAGTCCTCCTTGCGCTGCTCGCTAAGGAGCCGTCGCACGGTTATCAGCTGCGAGCGCGGCTGCGCGATGCGCTCGGGCCGCTCGGCGACGCGATGAACGACGGACAGGTCTACGTGACGCTCGCACGGCTGGAAAAGGCGGGCCAGGTAGTGGTCGAGCGCGCAGCCGGGATGCCAGACCGGCCCGATCGCAAGATGTATGCGCTGACTGCGACCGGCCAGCGCCGGGTGAGCGAGTGGCTGACCGAAGTCAGCTGGCCGAAGCCGGACCTGGCCGAGTTTCACCTCAAGCTGCTGGCAGCGGCGGCCGCGCATCTCGCGGATCCGGTTGCGATCGTGGATGCTCAGCGGCGCGAGCTGCTGCGCCGACTGCGAGACGCGCAGCGTGCGGCGATGGCCGAGCCGCGCGAATCGGATGCCGCGCTGCTTTTGGAAGGAATCACGCTCCGTTTGCAGGCAGACCTGCGATGGCTGGAGGCGTGCGAGCGAAGCTGGACGAAGCGCAAGACGAGCCCACGGGGAGAGCGATGACCGAGACCGTGACCGAATCGATGCTGCGCGCCCGCGGGCTTGGCAAGGAGTATGGCAAGGGCGACAGCCTGGTGCGTGCCGTCGACCACGTCGACCTCGACGTACCAGCCGGGGAAACGCTCGCAGTGATGGGACCGAGTGGCTGCGGCAAGTCCACGCTGCTGCACTTGCTCGGCGGCCTGGACCGGCCATCTGCCGGGGAGCTCTGGCTGGCCGGGCAGCGCATCGACGAGATGAGCGAGCGAGCGCTAGCCGCAGTGCGCCGCGATGCGGTCGGCTTCGTGTTCCAGTCCTTCCAGCTGATGGATGAGCTCACCGCTGTGGAGAACGTCGAACTTCCGGCCCTGCTGGCCGGCCGTGCGCCGCGCGCGGCCAGGCGCCGGGCGTCCGAGCTGCTAGATCAGATCGGGCTTGCCGACCGGGCCAGGCACCTGCCATCGCAGCTCTCGGGCGGCCAGCGGCAGCGGGTCGCGATTGCCAGGGCCCTGGCAAACGAGCCGCTGATCGTGCTCGCCGACGAGCCGACCGGCAACCTGGACAGCGAGGCGACGCTCGACGTACTTGAGTTGTTCGAATCCCTGCACCGCGCGGGCCAGACGCTTGTCATCGTCACCCACGACGCCCGCATCGCCGCGACCGCGGACCGGCTCATCTCCATGCGGGACGGTGCGTTCGTTGACGACACCCGGCTGACTGGCGGCACGGCGGGCAGTCTGAGCGCGCTCGTCGGCCTGGACAGCTAGGTCCGGGTACCCCGTCCCATGAGCCGCGCTCTCTTCATCGGCCGCCTGGTGGTTCGCGATCTGCGCCACCGGCCGGCGCAGGCTTTCCTCATGCTGCTGGCTATCACAGCCGCCACCACCGTCCTCAGCATGGCGCTGGCCCTGCACGGAGTCACGAGCCAGCCCTATCAGCACACCAGGGCCGCGACCCGCGGTCCGGATGTGGTCGCCGTACTGGGTGGCCCGGTAGGCATGGTGGGCCTCCCCGGCCATGCGCCGCAGAACTTCGGAGTGCCGCCGCTGGCCGAGATCCGGGCTGAGGCCAGGTCGCTGGTCAGCGCGCGGGACGTCACCGGCCACGGCGGGCCCTACCCGGTTGCATCCGTGATCCTCCGGATGGGCCATATCGCCGCGCCAGCTGAGGCGGAGGGCCGCGACCGAGCGGCCGCGAGTCTCGACCAGCCGGTCCTGACCGCCGGAAGCTGGGTGCGACCGGATGGCATCGTGCTGGAGCGCACGTTCGCGGAGGCTCTCGGCGCGAGCGTCGGCGACCGGGTCACCTTGGACGGTCATCCGTACACGGTTGCCGGAATCGCCGTCACCGCGGCAAACCCGCCCTACCCCAACATGTGCTTCTCTCCCGGCGGCGACTGCGTCTTCGATCATCCGACTAGTTCCGCACTGTCAGCGATCAGCATCGGGCTGGCCTGGGTCACCGAGCCGGATGCTCGCGCGCTAGCCTCATCCGCGGCGCCGCTCGCCTATGAGCTCGACCTGAAGCTCAAGGACCCCGCCGCGGCGCCGCTGTTCGTCAGCCATTACGACGCCGAGCACCGGCTTGCCGGCTCGGGCGGGCTCACCTCCTGGCAGAGCATCGCCTACGACGACGGACTTCTCGTGCAGGACGAGCAGCAGGTCCTGACGCCGGGCGCCTGGCTGCTCGGGCTGATGGCACTGGCCAGCGTGGCCGTACTTGTCGGCGGCAGGATGTCAGAGCAAGTACGCAGGGTCGGACTGCTCAAAGCCGTCGGCGCAACACCCGGTCTGGTCGCGCTTGTGCTACTGGCAGAGAACGTCGCCGTGGCGCTCGTCGCAGCCGCCGCCGGCCTGCTTGGCGGCTGGCTGGCTGCACCGCTGATAACGAGCCCGGGTGCCGGGCTGGTCGGCGCACCGGGCGCGCCGTCGCTCACCGCTGCCGACGCCGGGCTTGTCGTCGCGGTTGCTCTCGCGGTCGCGCTGGCCTCGACCCTCGTCCCCGGCATCCGGGCGGCCAGGGTCGCCACCGTGACGGCGCTAGCTGACCAGGCACGCCCGCCGCGGCGGAGGGGCGTTCTGATCCGGGTCTCCCGCCGGCTGCCCGCGCCGCTGCTGCTCGCTTTGCGGGTGATCGCGCGCCGGCCCCGCCGCGGCTTGCTGACAGCTGCGAGCATCGCGGTGACGGTCACCGGGCTCGTCGCCGTACTCGCCTTCCACGCCACGGTGGACGTGCGGCTAGACCCGGCGTCGAGCGGACTCGGTGATCCGGTGATCGACCGGGACGAGCAGATGCTCGTGGTGCTCACGGTCGCGCTCGTCGGGCTGGCCGCGCTGAATGCGATCGTCACGGCCTGGGCGACGGTGCTGGAGACGAGGCGCTCGTCGGCGGTTGCCCGCGCGCTCGGCGCCTCGCCGCGGCAGCTCAGCGCCGCTCTGGTGGCAGCTCAGTTGCTGCCAGCCTTGCCCGGCGCTGTACTCGGCGTCCCGCTGGGCATCGGCCTGTTCGCGCTTGCCAGGAGCGGGGGACCGCGAGGGACGATCGTTCCGCCGGCCTGGTGGCTCGCCGCTGCGATTCTCGCGGCCTTGCTCGCCGTCGCCGCGCTGACCGCGGTCCCGGCTCGCATCGGCGTCGGCCGGCCAGTGGCAGACGTGCTCCGGCAGGAAACATGACGGCAGGACTCATGGCGGCAGGGCCGCTGACCCTGCCGCCATGCCTGACGCGGCGGGCTTAGCCCTCACGGGCTGAGCCGGTGCAGGTCGCGCGGGAACATCCGCACCTGCCGCACGTTAGCCGCACCGGTCAGCGGCGCAGTCCAGCGCTCCAGCCCGATCGCGAACCCGCCATGCGGCGGCATGCCGTGCTCAAACACCTGCAGAAAGCTGCCGAACGGCGAAGGGTCCATGCCGCGCGCCGCCAGTGCCTTGAGGTAGTCCTCGTGCCGGTGCAGCCGCTGGCCCCCGGTGACGATCTCGCTCCCTCGAAAGAGCAAGTCGAACCCATAGGAGAAACGAGGTCGCTCCGGGTCCGGGTAGGTATAGAACGGCTTGCTGTGCAGCGGGTAACCGGTGACGAATACCAGCTCGCTCCCGTGCTCGCGCTTAGCCCACTGGCACAGCCAGCGCTCGTGGGCTGGCGCGAGGTCCGGCTCCTCCCGGACGTCCTCTCCGGTCGCCGCGGAGATTAGCTCCATGGCTTCGCTGAAATGCAGGTGCGGGATCTGCACCGGCACCTCAGGCAGCGCCGCGGAGAGGAGCTGCATGGCGGTACTAGCCCGTTCCCGTACGTATTCGACCATTCCTGCAACCGCGTCCCGGCACACCGCCATCACGTCAAAGTGGTTAGTGATGAAGCCGAACTCGGCGTCCAGGCTGGTGTACTCGGCGAGGTGCCGGGCGGTGTCATGCGGCTCGGCGCGGAAGACCGGACCGACTTCGTAGACGCGCTCGAAGACGCCGACCATGGCCTGCTTGTAGAACTGCGGCGACTGGGCGAGGTAGGCGGGCCGGCCGAAGTAGTCGACGCTGAACACGTTGGCGCCGCCCTCGGTCGCCGAACCGACGATCTTCGGCGTGAAGATCTCGGTGAAACCGGCTTCGTCGAGCGTGGCGCGGAAGCCGGCCACGCTAGCCGCGGCGATCTCGAACCCGGCCTTCAGCTGCGGGTGGCGCAGCGAGGCCGGCGCGTGGTCGAGGATGGTCGGCAGCGTTGCTGTCAGGGCAGGCCGGTACAGGTCGAATGGCGGCGGCTCGGCCGGCCCGGACAGTTCCGTCACTGCTGGCTCGGTGAGCTCGGCGCCTCCTGGTGCCTGCGGGTTCGCGACCACGAGGCCCTCGACTCGCAGGACCGTCTCCTCGGCCAGATCCGGTGCCTCAGCGGCCGGACTGGACGGCAGAACGACCTGGGCCAGACCGGTGCGGTCGCGGATGACGAGGAAGGTGACTGACTTGAGATCCCGGCGGCGGTGCAGCCAGCCGGCGATCGTGACGCGCTCGCCGATGTGCTCAGGCAGGCCGGCGGCGAGTGTTCGTGAGATCATCACAGCTCCTAAGGGAAGTTGTGCGATCCCTTGGGAGTGCGGGCGATAAGGGTACTCGCGGTGCCACCGCACTTTCGCCGGTCCTGGCCGCCGTCTTTCGGCGGGACCGGCCTCGATTGGCCCGGTGACGGGGGCTGGCCGGCGGGGCATTGGGCGGGGCCGCTGGCGGCGGCTGCCGTTCCTCCCCGCGCTCGGGAGTGTCTTCGCGGCCGGGCGCGAGGCCGCCTTCTCAGCTTCCGGCGGCTCTCTGCCGCCTCGCGGGCCGGGTCGGCCTGCCAGTGCGGCGCTCACGTGGTCCGGCGCTACTTGTCTCCGTCAGCGCGTTGCGAACCAGCATAGGCGGCGGGGGGCGCGGGGGATAACGGGTTTCGCCGCGTGCCGCTTACTCTGGTTGACATGTACCTTCCACGGCATTTCACGCTAACCGACATGGCGCAGATTGCAGCCTTCGTAGACGCGGCAGAGTCCGCCGACCTGGTGACTTTTGACGGGACGAAGCCGGTCAGCACATTGCTGCCCGTCATCTGGGACCGGCCAGCCTGGCTCACTGCAGGGCCGGGCGACAGCGACGGCGACGGCCATGCCGACAGCGGGAACGAGGCCGGTTACGGGCAGCTACTCGGGCATATCGCGATCGCGAACGATCAGTGGAAGACGGCGCAGCCCGGCGCGCAGGCACTGGCAATCGTGCACGGACAGCAGGCCTACATCTCGCCGGCCTGGTATGAGAGCAAGATGCGGCACGGACGGGTCGTGCCGACGTGGAATTACGAGGCAGTCCACCTGACCGGCTCGATCGCGTTCCACCACGACCCCGAGTGGCTGCGGGCGTTCGTGACCAGGCTGACGGCCTCGCACGAAAGCGGCCGTGAACATCCGTGGGCAGTCACTGACGCGCCGCCCGAGTACATCGACGGGCAGTTGCGGGCGATCGTCGGGGTCGAGCTGACGGTGACCTCGATCGAGGCTAAGCAGAAGCTCAGCCAGAACCGCAGCGAACTGGACCGGGAGGGAGTGATCGCGGGCCTGCGCGGTGAGCATCGTGCCGGGCCAGCCACGATTGCTGATGAGATGGCAAGACAGCTCGCCGGCACTCAGACACAGTAATCCACTGCCCGATTTACGTTGTCTGTCCGTCGCCAGTTGGACTTAGCACGCGAAGCTGCCCCTCCGAGTCGGATAAAACGCCCATAAGGTAAGGTCTGAAGGGCCGTTTCGAGTGCTAAGTCGGCGGTGGCCCCGCCTACGCGTCCAGTTCGTCCGGTTCGGCGTCGCAGGCGCTCGGACAGGTAGTGACATCGACGCCGGGAAGCCTGGGGCCAGTGGCGATGGCTGCGCTGATCACCGCGAGCTGGCTGACCTGCTCGCTGGTCAGCCGGTCGAACACCGAGCGCCTGACTTGTTCGGCATGGCCGGGCGCGGCGGCTTCCAGCGCGGCATACCCCACGTCGGTCAGCCGGGCAACCTGGCCTCGCCGGTCGGTAGGGCAGTCGAGTCGCTCCACCCAGCCGCGCTCCTCGAGCCGCGCAACGGCGTGCGACAGGCGGCTCTTGCTCGAAGTCGAGGCCTCGGCCAGCTGGCTCATCCGCAGCGCGCGGCCGTCGGCCTCGGAGAGGCGCACCAGGATTTCGTAATAGCCGTGGGGTATGTCGGAATCCCGCTGCAGCTGGCCTTCCACGGCGGAGAACAGGATCTGGTTGGCGGTCAGGAACAGCCGCCAGGCACGCTCTTCTTCGCCGGTGAGCCACCGAGTCGTGGATTCTGCCATGGAACTATATTACGTCATGTAGTTGAACGTTTGACAACCCTGATGCAGCGTGATAGTCATTGAGTACTCAACTGTACAGCAATCAATCACCTGTCTTCGGGAGTGATGAGAATGACCGCACCAGCCACCGAGACGTCGATCCCGGGTTACGAGGCCGCTACCTGGAACATCGACCCGGTCCACTCTGAGGTGGGTTTCTCGGTCCGGCACATGATGGTTAGCAAGGTTCGCGGCAGGTTCGGCAAGTTCAGCGGCCAGCTCGTCACCGCGGAGAACCCGCTGCAGTCCTCAGTGACCGCGGAGATCGACCTGACGTCCATCAACACCGGCCAGGAGCAGCGCGACCAGCACATCCAGTCCGCTGACTTCTTCGAGGTCGAGACCTACCCGACGATGACTTACAAGTCGACCGGCGTGCGGGTCGAGGACGGCGAGTACGTCCTGGACGGCGAGCTGACCCTCAAGGGCGTGACGAAGAACGTGCCGCTGCGCCTGGAGATCCAGGGCTTCGGCCCGGACGCGTACGGCGGCTACCGCGCGGGCTTTACCGCCACTGGCGAGATCAACCGCCGGGACTTCAACGTCAACTTCAACGCGCCGCTGCAAAATGGCGGCGTCGTCGTGGCCGACAAGATCCAGCTGCAGCTGGAGATCGAGGCCGTCAGGGCCTAAGCGCGCCCGCTTGCGGGGCGGCAGTCACAGGTGATCGGTCTGGTGACTGCCGCCCCGTTTGCTTTCCCCGGAGAGTCCCGCGTCGGTCAGCGCGATGACGCGGTCCAGCGGTCAAGCAGGCCGGCCTCGCGTTCGGCAGAGATGCCGACGCCAGACGGGCCGCTGCCCGGTGCGCGAGGTTCGGCGTGGATGTCCGCCACGGTCTGGCTCAGCGGCCGCGGTGTGAGGCCTGCCGCGAACGCGGCTGCCGGGTTCGCAGTCATCATGTTCGATGCAGCTGCGTCGCCCTCACCCCACAGCGGAAGCGCGGCGCCATCCGCTCCCTGACTCACCAGGAACTCGCTGTCTGCCCAGGTGAATTCCGTGCCCGCGGGGGCGACCTCGGCGGCGATGGCTGCCAGCATGTCGCCAAAGCCGAACGGCGGCACGGAGCCCACGGCGTGGAAGGTTCCGGTGACTGACCGCTCCAGCAGTGAGACGATCCAGCTGCCCTGGTCCCTGGCGTCGATCAGCTGCATGGGGTCAGCCGGATCGCCGGGGGCGAGAACGATTCCGCCGCGCGCGATCCGGTCTACCCACCAGGTGAACCGGTAGGAGCGGTCATGCGGGCCGATGACGTACGTCGGCCGGATGATCGTGGTCTGCGAGCCGAACAATTCGGCACCCGCTTGCTCGCAGGCGACTTTCAGGCCGCCGTAGTTCTCCTCGGTGACCTCGGTGGCATCCGGGTCGCCGATCTCGGCCAGCGGCGCGCTCTCGTCGAAGCCGGGCGCGACTTCGGGACTGTATGCCGAGACGCTGGAGATGAACACATAGCGACCGCCGCGCCCGTTCAGCGCCGCCGCGAGCGAGTGCACCTGGCGAGGGAAGTACGCGCAGACGTCGATCGTGGCGTCCCAGCTGCCCTCAGCCAGCGCGGACAGATCGTCGTCGCGGTCGCCGCTGAGGTGAGTCGCCTGCGGGAACAAGTCCGCCCCGGTCTTGCCGCGGTGGAAGAGCGTGAGCTCATGACCGCGGTCGGTGGCCGCCGCCGCGATGTACCGGCCGACGAACGCAGTGCCGCCAATGATCAAGATGCGCATCAGCTCGCTGCTCCGAGGTTAGCCAGCTGACCGGAGATGGTCTCGGCGGCGGGAAAGGTCAGGCCCACCAGCGTGATGTGCTTCCAGCGCAGCACGCCGTCAGCGTCGATCACGAAGACCGACCTGCGCAGGCCCGCGCCGCCCAGGGTGATGCCATACTCCCGGCTGACCGCCAGCCCCTCGTCAGCCAGCAGCGGGAAGGCCAGACCGTACTTCCGGGCGAACTTCTCGTGACTGGCCAGTCCCTGCGGGCTGATTGCCCAGACGGTGGCGCCGAACCCGGTGAAGCTTTCCAGGCCCGAGGTGTACGAGCACAGCTGGCGGGTGCAGACGGTGGTGTCGTCGCCCGGGTAGAAGGCCAGCACTATCGGCTTGCCGCGGTTCGCGGAGAGTGTGTACTCGCCCTGGGTGATGTCATCCCCGGCGAGTTCAATGCCGGGCAGGGTGAAGTCCGGGGGTATCTGGCCGGTCTGCGGTGTCTTGGCCACGCGGAGTCCTCCTGGCTTGTCGCGAATGCCTGCGGCCTCGCCTGCAAGGCTATGCGGTGCGATGGTCGGCCGGCAGCAGCCTGATCCGGTCGGCGCGCTGAGCGGCGAAGCGGATGAGCGATGATGGAGCGTGACCGGCGCGGGGGATGGCTACAGCCTGTATGCGGAACTGGCCAGCTGGTGGCCGCTGATCTCGCCGCCTGGCGAATACCGCGCGGACGCCGAGATGATCAATGCGGCCTTCGGCTCGGCGGCCGTCCCGGTGCGGACGGTGCTGGACCTCGGCAGCGGTGGTGGTCATGTGGCCCTCCACCTCAAGGCGGGCAGGTCCATGACGCTGGTGGACGTCTCGGCGCAGATGCTGGCGATTTCCAGGCCGCTGAATCCGGAATGCGTTCACGTCCAGGGCGATATGCGCACCGTACGACTCGGGCGGGCGTTCGATGCGGTGCTAGTGCATGACGCGATCGACTACGTCACCAGCCAGGAGGAGCTCCGGCTGGTCATCGAGACTGCCTACGCGCACTGCCGGCCGGGCGGCCTCGCGGTGTTCGCGCCCGACCACACGGCCGAGACGTTCCGGGCCAGCGCCGGGGGAGGAGGCGGCGGCGACGACGGCACCGGACGCCAGGCGAGCTTCCGGGAGCGAACGTCGGACCCGGACCCCGCCGACGACTGGATCCTGGCGGAGTACGAGTTCACGCTGCGCGACGCGGACGGGACGGAGCAGGTAGTGCCGGAAGTGCACCGGCTCGGATCGTTCAGCCGGGATACCTGGCTAAGGCTGCTGACCGCAGTCGGCTTCGAGGCCGCGATCGCGCCGGGAGTACCCGCTGGCGACAGCCGGACGACTCGCGTGGTGTTCATCGGCCGCCGCCCGGCAGGCTGATCGCATGCGCCGGCCGGAGGCTAGGCAGGGCTCGGTGCTGTGAGCGGGAGCCAGACCCGGAACCGGGTGTCGCCGGGGACGGACTCGACGCGCAGATCGCCGTGATGCCGGGTGACGACGATCCGGTAGGAGATGTCGAGGCCTAGTCCGGTGCCCTGGCCCACCGGCTTGGTCGTGAAGAACGGCTCGAAGATCCGGCTCTGAATGTCGGCAGGAACCCCCGGACCGGTGTCTCCGAACTCCGCCAGAAGCTGGTCGCGGTCAAGCGCGGTCCGGATGGTGAGCGTGCCGGATCCGGCCATCGCCGCCACTGCGTTGTCGATGAGATTCGTCCAGACCTGATTCAGCTCGCCGGGGAACGCCGGGATCCTGGGCAGGCTGCGGTCGTAGTCGCGGACGATCGTGATGCCCTCTCCGATCTTGGCGGACAGCATGGCGAGCGTGCTGTCCAGCAACTCGTGCACGTCGACTACTTGGTACGGAGCTCGGTCCAGCTGGGAGTACTGCTTCGCGGCCTCGACCAGGGATGAGATGCGGGTCACCGAGTCGGTGATCTCGGTGAGCAGGAGTTCGGTCTCGACGGTGTCGGCGAGCCAGCGCAAGGCACCGGACAGGTCGGCGCCGTCATCCGTGCCAGCCCTCGCTACGGCCTCGGCGATCTGGTCGAGCTCATCGGTCGAGATGCTCGCCGCGACGATGGCAGGAGCGAGCTGCCAGCTGCTCGTGATGCCGTGGTCATCGAGCCAGTCGGTGACCGCATCCTCAAGGTCGGACCGCTCCAGTGGCCCCAGCTCTGGCGCTGTTGCAAGCCTGCCGATGGCTTCATCGAGCAGCTTCACCAGCAACGTAAGCAGGGCGCCGTCGTGCCTGCCGCTGGCGATTGCCGGAAGTTTCTGGCGGAGCCGGAGCACGTGCTCGCGCAATCCGGCAGCGGCGCGGACCGCGGCCGCGGCCGGGTTGTTCAGCTCATGGGTCAGGCCAGCTGACAGGGCGCCAAGCGCCAGCAGCCGCTCTCGCTGGCCAATGGCCTCCTGCGCGTTCTTGGTTCCGAAGAACAAGCCCTCCAGCAAGTGCACCGCCATCGGGAACCAGTCCGTCATCAGCTGCGCGAACTTTGCGGCGTCGAGCACGAAGAACCGCGACTGCTCGGTCACTCGCATCGAGTTGTTATAGACCTGAGCCACCCGTTCGCCGATATAGGCGTAGAACGCGCCCGCGTAGACACCCGGCGTCGATGCCCTCGTGGTTTCGACGTCGTCCGCGCCGATCCGGCGGGACAGCACGACAGTCCCTGACAGCAGCACGTACAAGTGGGTGGCCGGCTCGCCTTCGGCATAGACCAGGCCAGGCTCCGCGACCACTACGCGTCCCTCGCGGCACAGCCAGGCGAGTTGTTCGTCCGTGAGCTTCTCGAACAGGAACAGCCCGCGCAACTCCGAAGCGCTGCACAGTATCTGGCCGGGGTCTGTTGCGGTCACAATTTCTCCAGGTACCGGTGCACGAGCATGACCGCCATCGCGCCCTCGCCGACCGCCGACGCGACCCGCTTCGCCGACTCGGCTCGTACGTCGCCGGCCACGAAGACACCTGGCACGCTGCTCTCCAGATGGTAGGGCGGCCGCTCCAGCGGCCAGCCGGGCGGCGGCTGCCCGTCGACCATGAGGTCTGGCCCGGCGACGACGAAGCCGTGGTCGTCGCGGATCACGACACCGTCAAGCCAGTCGGTCAGCGGCGCCGCGCCGATGAAGACGAACAGGTACTGCGCGGGAACCTTGTGCGTCTCGCCGGTGTTGCTGTCACGCAGGATCAGCTGCTCCAGGTGGCCCGATCCATGCGCCTCGACGACCTCGGTGCACGTCATGACATTAATCGCGGGCGTGTTCGCGACCTGCTCGATGAGGTAATGCGACATCGACTTCTGCAGCGAGTTCGCGCGGACCACGAGGCTGACCGAGCGGGCGCGCTTCGCCAGGTAGACCGCGGCCTGGCCAGCCGAGTTCGCCCCGCCGACGATGAAGATGTCCTCGTCGATGCAGCTCGTGGCCTCGGTCAGCGCCGAGCCGTAGAAGACGCCTCGCCCGGTCAGCTCGCTCAGGCCGGGAGCGGTCAGCTGCCGGTAAGCCACCCCGGTCGCCAGGATGACAGTGTGCGCGCTGATCGCGGTGCCGTCCGCGAAGCGGACAGTGCGTGCGGAGCCCGCTACCTCGAGCCCGGTGACCTCGCGTGCGGTCAGGACCTCAGCACCGAACTTCTGGGCCTGGCGCCTGGCCCGGTCGGTCAGCTGCGCGCCCGAAACGCCGTCGGGAAAGCCCAGGTAGTTCTCGATGCGTGAGCTCTGCCCGGCTTGTCCGCCGGTCGCCGTGCGCTCGACGAGCACAGTCCGCAGGCCTTCTGACGCGCCATAGACTGCGGCACCCAGGCCAGCCGGCCCCCCGCCGATGACGATCAGGTCGTAGAAATCCATGGACGGGGTCGTGGCGAGGCCGACGTGCCCGGCCAGGTCCGGCTCGGATGGCTCGATCAGGACCGCACCGTCGGCCGCGATCACCACCGGCAGCCGCTGGCCGTCGGCTTGCGCGGCCTCGAGCAGCCGGTGCCCCTCGGGCTCGTCGATCGAGTACCAGCGATACGGCACCTGGTTACGGGCGAGAAACTCACGCACCTCGGACGACCGTGCCGACCACCGGTGACCGATCACTTTCGTCTCGGGCACCGGCCGGTGCTCCGACGACAGCCAGGATTCCAGCAGCGAGTCGACAACCGGGTAGAGCTTCTCTTCCGGCGGGTCCCACGGCTTGAGCAGGTAGTAGTCGAGATCCACGACGTTGATCGCGTCAATGGCGGCGCCGGTGTCGGCGTACGCGGTCAGCAGCGCCCGGCGCGCGCCAGGGTAAATGTCCATGGCGCGCTCAAGGAACTCGATGCCATTCAGCTCCGGCATCCGGTAGTCGGCGAGGATGACCGCCACCAGGTCGCCCCTCAGCTTCATCTGCCGCAGCGCGTCCAGAGCCGCAGGGCCCGACTCTGCCCGGACGATCCGGTGCTGCTCTCCGTACCGGCGGCGGAGGTCCCTGGCTACCGCGCGGGAAACATCCGGGTCGTCGTCGACTGTCACGATGGCCGGCCGGGGCTTGCTGTCCGGAGCCGGCGCCGGCGCCTGATTGGCCTTAACCTCCGGGGCTGCTGCGGGTGCGTCTTCCATCCGCCCATCGTAGATTCCCGGTAAAGCCGGCCCGCCCGGTGGCGATGGCGGCTAGCCCAGATCCACCCCGTTCCCGTCCTGGTTCGCCGTAGGCGTACAAAAAAACGCGTGCCGACAAAGGAGGAAATGGGGGAATCGGTTGCGCCGGTTAACGCATCACAAGCCGGCTCAGACCGGCAGGGCTACCTCGGCTGCCCCGTACACCTCCGAAGCGCGCCAGCAGTACCACGCGACGACGCTGCGGTAAGGGCGGAACGGCTCGCCGAGCAGGTCGAGTTCCTTCGCTGTCGGCGCCGGGATGCGCCAGGCCAGGCCGAAGCCGCGGCGCACGCCGAGGTCCCCGGTGGGCCAGATGTCGAGCCGCCGCAGCTGGAACATCAGGAACATGTCCGCGGTCCACTTGCCGATGCCCCGCACCGTGGTGAGTCGCGCCGCGACCTCCTCGTCGCTCTCCTTCGAAAGCTGGCGCGGGTTCAGGTGCACCGTGCCGTCGAGCACCTTGGCGGACAGATCTCGCAGCGATGCGGTCTTGGCCGCCGACAAGCCCGCGGCACGCAATGACTGGTCAGGCAGGGCTGCGACGCTCTCGGCCGTGACGTCGCCGTTCAGGGCGGCGATGAGCCGGCCATGAATTGCCCGCGCCGCGGCTCCGGCGAGCTGCTGATAAGTAATCGCGCGGACCAGGGTCTCGAAATGCGTCTCCTTAGGGACCGGGAACCGCGGCAGGCCGGTATCGGCGACGAGCTTCGCGATGACCGGGTCACGCTCGGCGAGCAGGCTAGCTGCTTGCCGGTGCGTCACCTTGCGGGCAGGCTGAGCCGGTTCGCTGGCCATCGCGGGTCTCCATTCCGCCGTCTGATTCCCAAGTCAAAACCGAAGACCGGTTAGGTGATGGAAACGCCGCCGTCGACCACCACGGTCTGGCCTGTCACGTAGCCGCCCGCCGGGCTGACGAGCCAGATCAGCGTGGCCGCGCATTCCTCCAGGCGGCCCATCCGCGGGACGAGCATGCGCGAGACCATGCCGTCCAGATATTCCGGCGCGTACTGGTCGGTCATCTCAGTCCGGAAGTAGCCGGGAGCGATCGCGTTGACGCGGATGCCTTTCCGGCCGGTCCACTGAGCCGCCAGGTCGCGCGTCAGGCCCATCAGCGCTGCCTTACTCGCGGTGTAGGCAGCCTGCGGCAGACCCGCCGTCGTCAGTGCCAGCACGCTGGAGATGTTCACGATGCTGCTACCCGGCTGCATGTGCCGGCCGCATGCCTGCGCCATCCAGTAACTGCCGTTCAGGTTGACGTCGATCACCGAGCGGAACTGCTCCGGCGTTTCGCGGCTCGCCGGGTACGCGGTGCCGACCCCGGCGTTGTTGACCAGGATGTCGATCCGGCCGTATTCGGACATCGCGGTCTGCGCGAGGCTGGTACAAGAGTCGGGGTCGCCAACGTCGACGGGCGCGCTGATCGCCTGGCCGCCGCCGGCCTTGATGGCAGCGGCCACTGCCGCCAGGCGATCCGTCCGCCGTGCCCCGAGCACCACCGCGGCGCCAGCATCCGACAATGCCCGCGCGAATGCGACGCCCAGTCCGGACGACGCGCCGGTGACGACCGCTACCCGGTCAGTGAGACGGAACTCGTCCAGAATCGACACGCTGGCTCCTCAGGCTCGAACCGGCAGCGGACTGCTCGTTCGCGGTTGACTAATGCGCCGAAACTATAGTGATCGCCGTCGCGCCGCGCGCGGGCGTGGTGATTGGCAGGCTAGCGATCGGGTACGACACCCGCGTTCCTGACCGCTGGCCACCGGATCATCCTAGGTCGGACATGTCCACCAATCGCTTCGCTGCCGTACTCGTGCATGGCGCCTGGGCAGACGGATCTAGCTGGAGCAAGGTGATCGGCCCGCTGGCGACGAACGGCGTCAGCGTCGTCGCGGCGCCGCTGCCGATGACCTCCCTGGCCGACGACGTCGCGGCGGTGGGCCGGGTGCTGGAGCGGCTGGACGACGACCCGGTCGTGCTGGTCGGCCACGCGTATGCCGGAGGCGTCATCGGCGCGACACGTAACCGGAAAGTCGCCTCGCTGGTCTACATCGCCGCGCTGGCGCCCGACGAAGGCGAGACCGTTGCCGACGTCTTCTATCGCGGTGAGCCGCACCCGAAGGCCCCGAAGCTCGAGCCTGACTCGCACGGTCTTGTCTGGCTGCCTGCGCAAGCGTTCGCTGACGCCTTCGCGCAGAACGCGTCGCCGCAGGAACACACGATTCTGGCTGCGGTGCAACGGCCCCTCGGCGTGGGTGCCATCAAGGTTCCGGTCGCACGGCCGTTGTGGAAAGACCGGCCAAGCTGGTTCCTGATCGCTGAAGACGACCGCATGATCTCCCCGGACACCCATCGCTTCATGGCGGACCGGATGGGCGCGCGGGCACGCGCGCTCCCGGTCGATCACACGCCGATGGTGACCTCTCCGGCGGACGTCGTGGACATGATCCTCGAAGCCGGCGCTGAGGTGGCCAGGACTAGCTGAGCTGACGCACAGGGGGAGGACACGATGACCCGGACTACCTACCGGACTCAGACGACCTATCACACCGTGGACGTGAGCGGCCTGAACGTCTTCTACCGCCAGTCAGGGCCTGCTGACGCGCCGAAGCTACTGCTGCTGCACGGCTTCCCGAGTGCCAGCCACATGTACCGGGACCTGATCCCGCTGCTGGCGGACCGCTTCAACGTCGTCGCGCCAGACTTGCTCGGTTTCGGGCAATCCGCCATGCCACGTCGGGACAGCTTCAGCTATTCCTTCCAATCTCTTACCGACGTGCTCGAAGGCTTCACCGACGCGGTTGGCTTCGACCGGTACGCGCTCTACGTGTTCGACTATGGCGCGCCGACAGGGTTCCGGCTGGCGCTGCGGAGGCCGGACCGGGTCACTGCGATCGTCTCCCAGAACGGGAACGCCTACACCGAAGGGCTCAGCGACGGCTGGAATCCCATCCGTGCCTACTGGAACGAGCCGACGCAGGCCAACCGCGAGGCGATTCGCACCCTGGTCCAGCCCGAGACGACGGTGTGGCAGTACACGCACGGGGTCCCCGATCCGTCGCTGGTCTCGCCCGACGGACACACGCTCGATAACCACTATCTCGCCCGGCCTGGCGCGGATGAAATTCAGCTGGACTTGTTTCTCGACTATGCGAGCAACGTCGCGATGTATCCCGCGTTCCAGGAGTACTTCCGTGCCCGCCGCCCGCCGCTGCTGGCCATCTGGGGCCGCAACGACCCGTTCTTCCTTCCGGCCGGCGCCGAGGCATTCAGACGCGACATTCCGAATGCTGAAGTCCAGTTCCTCGACACCGGCCACTTCGCGGTCGAGACTCACGCGGACGAGATCGCCGCGGCCATGCGCGGATTCCTCGGCGGCTGACCGCCGCACGCAGATCGCGCCGGACCGTGCAGTCCCCGGCGCTGCCCGCGAGCGCGCCGGGGGACTGCTACCGGCTTCTTCTACTGCTCGTCGTCGTCGTGCGCGAAAGCATCGCGCAGTCGCTGTTCCTGTTCCATGGACAGGTTCGTGCTGATCAGTTCGGCGTGCGTGCCGTTGAACTCGTCCCTGACGCGGTCCATGACGGCGTCCGAACTGAGCAGGAACAGGGCTGAGGTGCCAGGCGTGACGCGCTCCCGGACGGACTTGATGAAAGAGTCGCTGATACCGACGTCAGACATCGACCCGAACAGCGCGCCCATTCCGGCGCCGATGGCCAGGCCGAGGATCGGCACGAAGAAGATCATGCCGAAGAGCAGTCCCCAGAACCCGCCGCCCAGTGCGCCGGCCTTCTTCGTCGAGTGCATTTCCCGGGTCTTTGGCTTGTTCCGGCCGTTTTCCCAGCTGACGACGGCGGCATCCCGGACCTGGATCAGCGCCTGGGTCTGCAGCTGCTCCAGCGTGGTGAGTGCGTCGTCGGCTCCGTCGGGCGTTGCGAACTTCCAGGCGGTGAGTGTCGCCATTGCCTCTCCAGCTCTGTTTGTGCCCGGCGGGTCGCGGCCGGGCTGGCGCATGGGCAGGACAAGGATCTAGCTGGCAAGCGCAGCCGGGCATCACCCCGCAAGGGTGAAACCGAGCCCACGGCAGCAGGGCCGGGAGAAATGATCACCCAGCGAAGGTGATGTCCGGCCAGCCGCGTAGCGGGCACCCTACGGGGGTGCAAGCTCCAGGCTCAGGCGGACGTCCGGCGGCGGACGCTGCTCGCTCGATGATCTTGCCGCTCGCGCTGGCGCAGTTCATTGCCAGCTACGCGGCGACCAACATGAACGTTGCGATCAGCGCGATCGCCGCGGACCTGCACACGACCGTGAGCGGCGTGCAGACGGCCATCACCTTGTTCACGCTGACGATGGCAGCGCTGATGATCCCCGGCAGTAAGCTCACCGACATCTGGGGCCGCAAGCGGTGCTTCCTCGCTGGCCTGGTCGTGTACGGCATCGGAGCGCTGCTGGCCGCGCTCGCTCCCGGCCTCGGGGTGATGATCTTCGGCTACTCGATCCTCGAGGGCGTTGGCTCGGCACTCATGATCCCGCCGATCTACATCCTGGTGACCGTAGCGTTCCCGGACATCAAGTCGCGCGCCAAGTACTTCGGCGTGGTGAGCGGCGCCGCCGGGCTGGGCGCCGCGGCAGGCCCGCTGATCGGCGGGCTGATCACTAGCGGCATCAGCTGGCGCGCCTCGTTCGGGTTGCAGGTCATCGTCGTTGCGACGATTGTCATGATGGGCCGCGGCA
>Ga0335073_10003325_pt1 | contig 22372 bp, 20 predicted proteins | sample Lox_Sample_22_FD_207093 | JGI IMG/M metagenome (GOLD analysis project Ga0335073, IMG submission 207093) | Soil microbial communities from Loxahatchee National Wildlife Refuge, Florida, United States - Lox_Sample_2.2 | ecosystem: Environmental > Terrestrial > Soil > Wetlands | place: USA... | reverse complement strand
CAGGAAGTGCTGCGAGCGTATGGCGACGCAGTTAAGGACTGCATGAAGCGGGTGCTGCGGGCGGTTGAATCGGCGCGCGAGGATGGACTGGGCATTGACGTTTCCGGCATGGACGAGTTTGACATTGGAGATTTTGGGGCCGAGCTGGAAGATGCGGAGCGGCTACTTGGGCTAGGAATCAACTCGGCGACTCTGAGGACTCAGGTGTACAAGAAGCTAGCATTCCAATTCCTGTCTGACGTCAGGCAAGAAGTGAAGGACAGAATCGGGCGTGAGATCGACGAAGAGCCGGAAGCATAAGAGAGCCGGGTTCAGAAGCGGCGAGTCAAGAGCGAGGGAGGAATATGGACGACGTAAAGGGCGACGGCACTGACCTGCGTTCGTTGATACGCGGAGTGATCGAAGAGTTTGTGCAAGCCGAGCAGGTCAAGGCGGAGCCCGCTTACAAGACCGAATTGCTGGACGAGCGCAAACGCCGTGAGGAATTGGAACGACGGGTTAACGAGCTAGTAAAGGAGAATGAGCGGAGCCGGGAGCTGGCGGACGAGGCGGACCGTAACTCAGCGATTCGAGGCGAACTGCAACGGCTGGGTGTCGCGAAGGTGGATCTGGCCTACCGGGCGGTGAAAGACGATATTCGGCGCGGTGAGGATGGCCGGCTGATCGCACGCGGTGGTGGAGGTGAAGTGCCGCTACGAGATTACCTTACGCAGTTTGTGCAGGAAAACCCCGAATTGCTACCGGCACGCATAACGGGTGGTTCGGGGATGGGATCGGGGCCGAAGGCGGCTTCGCCCACAGGTGGACTCAGCCTGGACAAGATTCGGCCGGGAATGAGTCCGGAAGAACTGGAAAAGGTTCGCCAGGAGATCTCGCGAGTCGCAGGCCAGGCACTGCGGGGCAATTGACCGGGGGCCGGGGCAGCTACGAAGAGCGAGCGATCCGGAATCAGAGTTAAGGCAAAAGACGAGGTAAACCTAAATGTCAGCAATTACATCAGCAAACGTCGCGAACGCGATCGTCAAGTTAGTAGCCGTGGACGCGCTGCCGGCCTTGGTGACTAACTTGGTTATGGGGAATTTGGTCAACCGGGACTACGAGCCAACCCTAGCGCACGCTGGAGACACGGTGAATGTTCCGATTCCGCCAACGTTGGTGGCAAACAACATTGCGGAGGGCGGGACGGTTCAGCCCCAGAATCCGAGCATCGGGAACGCGCAGATCGTGTTGAATACACATGCGGAAGCGACCTTTCAGATTCCGGACGTGACGAAGGTGCTGGCGGTACCCGATCTCCTCAAGCTCTACATGCAGCCGGCGGTTGTGGCAATCGCGGAACGAATTGAGTCGGACATATTAAGCTTGTACTCGCAATTTAGCTCGAACACGCCAATCGGCACGGCGGGCGTTGCCATAACGGAGGAAGTGGTGGACTCGGCTGAGACGGCGTTGTTCCAGGCAATGGTGCCAGCGGCCGCCAGTAAGTACCTAGTAGTGGATCCCACGACGTACTCGGCGCTGCGCCAGATTCCGCGGTTCAGCGAATACTATTCAGCAGGCGACGCTGGTCTGCGAGCCCTGGTGGAAGGGGCGGTTGGAAAGATCAAAGACTTTTTCGTGTTCCGGTCGCAGTTGGTGCAAAAGACCGGCAGCACTCCAGTGAACACGCATAACCTGGCGTTCGCGCGAGACGCGATCGGACTAGTGGTACGCAGACTGCCACAGCCGTTACCTGGTACGGGAGCTGTTGCGGAGTACGCCGAGATGGGCAATTTTGGAATCCGCGTTGTGATGAGCTATCAGCCGAACACGCTGGCCCAGCAGTTCACGGTGGATGTGTTGTATGGGACCGCGGTTCTGAGAAATTCCTTCGGGATCCAGGTGAACAGCTAGTAGCGCCGGACGGACGGGCGTGGGGCTGCGGCCCGCGGTGTGCTTCCGAGGAGGAGAGATGGACTTGAAGGTGTTCTATCAAAAGCTGAAGAAGATTGAACAGGAAATCACCGAGCCTCACGTAGTGGTGGTGAGTGAGGAAACGCCCGACGGCGGAAGAGCGGGACAAAAAACGGAGGTAAGCCGCAGACTCGCGGCGAAGCTTTTACTGGAAGGACGGGCGCGATTAGCGAGCCCGCCGGAGTCGGAGGAGTATCACGCCGAAGTTCAAAAGGCTGTTTTGGAAGCCCAGCAGCGTGCGCTGGCCGACCGGGTCCAGGTGAACGTGATTTCAGAGGCGGACTTACGGGCGATTAAAAGCGTTCGTCCGGAGAAGCGCTAGCCGGTGAGCGGTCGGACATGGCCCTATTTACAGATGGACCGATTATCGCACCGAGCGATCTTGAGAATGTCGAGAACGCCATCCTTAGCGTCGCGGAGATCGAAGGTATCGATCTAGGGGGGAAGATCGCTCTGGCGCAGAGAGATATCGCGTCCCAGTTAGTCTTGTTCCTCCTGAAGCGGCTACCGCTTCGGGACCTTCCGTGGACACAGAGGCGCAACCGGGACGTCAGCGACGTCGTCGTGACAGCGCCGCTACGGCAGTGGCACATACACAGGACGCTAGCTTTGGTTTATCGCGACGCGTACAACAGTCAACTCAACGACCGGTATCAAGGTAAGTGGGCCGAATACGAACAGCTGGCGAAGGAGAGCGCTGAGAACTATTTGCGAATCGGCGTGGGGTTAGTGGCGGACCCAATTGCGAAGGCAGCCACGCCAATCTTGTCGACGGTGACGGGCAGTGGAGCTGGCGCAACGTTCTTCGTGGAAGTCACGTGGGTGAACCAAGCAGGCGAAGAAGGCGCGCCAAGTGACATGAGCCAACTGACGACCTCTGACGGGCAGCAGCTGGCAGTGGCGTGCGGGAGTCTCCCGGCAAATGTGGCCGGTTGGAACGTATACGCGGGGACGTCCCCGCAGTCTCTCGGACTTCAAAACAGCATTCCGATGGAGGCTAATTCCAGCTGGGCGATGGCCATGGGGATGCAGCCGGGAACACCCCCTCCAGAAGGTCAACAACCCACCTGGTACGTTATGGACCAGCACGTCATACAGAGGGGCTGAGCGGTGATTGCGATTGCAGGCTCAGTCACGGCTAAGTTGTGGGGCGTTCTCACCGCTGAAAACGGTGTGCCGGCGGCGGTGGCGGCTCTTTCAGCCGAGCAGGCCGTGGAATTGCCGTCCATCAACGCGGAGCAAATCATCGCACAAAACGTCGCGCCGGAGATCGCGGAACGGAGCACCGCGAGCAAGTACCCGCTGGTCTACGTCTACTGCAGCAAGATTGTCAATTCGCTCACGGAGAAGTTTCGGACGTTTTCGGGGAATGCGCAGATGGTGGTGGAAGCGCGCGTGTCGCAGGACCGGCTCGATAACCTAGAAACCAACCTGCAGACCTACGTAGATGCAATCACGCAAGTGCTCGAGAGCAACCGGGGCGATTGGGGCGACGGCGTGTATTTTAACGGCGGATACGAGATTACCTTTGGCCCGGTGAAACACGGCGGAAGGAATCTGCTGCAAAGCGCCAAGGTGGCAGTCGTCCTGGAGGTTAGTTCGGACTAACGAGCTTCGCAAAGCAAACTATGTCCTACATATTATCCAACGAGAATCGGTTCTATGTCGCCTTGGAGCAGAGCTTCGGAGTCGCACCGACGGTCAGCGCCGCTAATCGTATTCCCGCGCTGAAGTTGAGCATGAAGCAGCGCACAGAGAAAGTTCAAAGGAAGGACAAGACCGGCTCGCGAACGTTTCCAGGCAACCCGAGCGGCATCCGAAAACAGACGAGTTTCGAACTCAAGAGTTACATGACGACGTGGTCCGATCCGACGCAGCCGCCCCCACACGGGCCGCTCTTTCAAGCGTGTCTGGGTGGCGATCCGACGCTGTATGCGGGAGGAACCGTGAGCAATGCGGCCAACTTGTCTCAGATTGCGTTCACTGGCCCGCACGGGCTGGCACCGGGTCAAGCGGTCACAAGCGGCGGAGAGATGCGTTTTGTTTCCGCAATCGTCGACCCGGAAACGATCCAGCTCAACGCGCCATTCACGGTTACTCCTGCAACCAACTCACAGATCGGACCGACAACCGGATATCAGCCGGCGACGGATCTGCCAAGCGTAACGATCTTCGATTATTGGAGTCCAGCTACCTCCGTCCAGCGCATTCTGTCTGGCGCGGCGGTTAACACGCTCAGTCTAGCCGTGAACGGGGACTTTCATGAATTCGACTTCAGTGGGCCGGCGCAGGATGTAGTGGACAGTTCCAGTTTCGAGAGCGGCCAAGCGGGGCTTCCCGCGTTCCCGCAGGAGCCCACTGTCAGTCCGATGAGCTACGCGATCGTACCGGGGAACCTTGGCCAGGTTTGGCTGGGCAGCTCCCCAGAACGCTTTTGGACTCTTACCAAGGCGGACCTCTCGTTCTCCAACAATGTGGATTTGCGGGCGGAAGAGTTCGGTGAGCAACTGCCTAGTGCTATTGCTCCAGGCCAGCGAACAGTTTCTGTCAGCCTCAATCTCTACCAGCAGGACGATTCCGCGACCGCGGCTCTATACCAGGCCGCGCGCCAAAGATCACCGATTAGCGTGATGATCCAGCTAGGGCAGCAGCAAGGCCAGGTGTTTGGCATTTACATGCAGAGCGTCATCCCGGAAGTTCCGGGATTCGACGATTCCGAGACGCGGCAGCAGTGGCAGTTTCAAAGCTGCCGGGCACAGGGGAGCGTGGATGATGAGGTTTTTTTCGCGTTCGGGTGAGAGTAGCGGCGGGGCCACCGACAAACCGCACCAGCCCGTGAGCGGTCCGGTGTCTTACGAGAGTACGCTTTCGATTCAGTCCCGGGCGATTCCTGGTGTCACGCTCGTGATTCGTCGCGTCTCTTTTGGCCGCCGAATGGAACTGAGCAGGTGCGCGCGGGAGCTCAGTCAAAGAGCGGAGTTCTTGGCGGCCGGCAACGAGGTCCGGGAGAAGATCGAGGCGAACATACTGGCGCAGGAGATCGACGCCATGTACATGCGATGGGGGCTGGTTAGCGTCGACGGTCTGATGATCGATGGGGAGCAGGCAACCGTCGATCAATTGCTGGATAGGGGGCCGGAAGAACTAACGCAGGAAGCGTTGGCCGCAATCCGGGGCCAGTGCGGCTTGAGCGAAGCAGAAAGAAAAAACTGATTATCGCATTCCACTTTCAGTTGGGGAACCAGGCCGCGTGGAAATGCGACGCGTGCCGGAGAAACGGCCTGGAAAGCAAGCGGCGATGCGGTTGGCGCAAAGACTCGAGCGATTCGTTGCAACAAATCGTGTGGGCGCGAGAACGAGTTTCCCTGACGACCTGTCCAACGTCATACATCACAGCCGAGAGCCTGGGTTTGCTAGAGGAATTCCAAGCGTGGAAGCTAATGGGCGCAAGTAACGTTTTTGACCTGCCAGCGCGTCTGGTGGAGGCGATCGCTATCTTAGAGAACGAATGGACGCTGGAGAAACGCAATGCCCAAATCTAAGTGGGATGAAGTGCTGTCGACAACTGCAAGCGGGGGCGCGACGCGTTCGAATCCCGCTCAAGAGTTGGCCACGGCCGGATCAGGGAGCGGCGGCAGCGTGAGCCTATCAGGGAGTTCCATTGCGTCGATCGAACTTCCAGGCGGCCAGGGTTCCACGAGCGACGTTACCGAGCAACTGTCCGCGCTCAGTACGCAGCTTAGTAGCCTTGCCTCGACGCAGCAGGAACAAACGGCGGCTATTCAAGAAAACACGCAGGCTGTGACGCAAAACACCGCAGAAAAAGGGGGCGGTGGCGCATCGGTTGGAAGCACCGTGGGGGGCATTGCATCCACGCTGGTTGGCGGAGGCCTTACTCTGTCTCCGATTATCAGCGGCTTGATGAGTCTATTTGGAGGCGGCAGTGCGACGACCACCGCGCCGGCGCCTTTCCAGTTGGCGGCACCCGTGCAATACCAGGGAGGGGTCGGGTCTGGCGGAGGAGTGGTGCCGGTAAACGTCGGAGAGTCCGGCCAGCCACGGGCACAGAGCTCAGCAGCTGCGCAGCAAGTGAACATTCAAGTAAACGCCATGGACAGCCAGTCGTTCTTGGACCACAGCAACGAGATTGCCGACGCGGTGAGGCAGGCCATCTTGAACTCGCATCCGTTGAACGACGTGATTGCTGAATTGTGATATGAGCGACTTCCCGCTGCTAAAAACAGGCGCCGTGCTCCAATATCCGGCGCAGCACTCATCCGAGTACTCCACAACCGTGTTGCGCTTTGTGGATGGCTCGGAGCAACGAGTGGGCAATTATAAAGCGCCGCTGCATCACTGGATCGTACGACTCAGTTTGCTGGACGAAAGCGAGTTGCACGCATATCGGGAGTTCTTTCGAGGGCTGAGCGGCGCAGCTCAGAACTTCTCTTTTACCGACCCCTGGGATGGCACGACGTATCCCAGCTGTAGTCTTGAGGACTCCCAGCTATCCGAACAACTGGTGGGCCCGTTCAACGCAACTACGTCGCTTCGGATCGTGGAAAATCCAGACTGACATGTTGTACTACCCGCAGCTGACCACTGGCACCATATCTCAGTACCCTGTGGGGCGGGTCACCAACATGCGCACATTCCTGAACCAGCTTCCAGACGGCAGCACGTTAAGGATGGCGGATACAGGCGCGCAGACGGTGCAATGGCAGCTCACTTATGCGAGCCTCACCGACGCTGAAGCGGCTTCGCTCCAAGCGTTATTCGATGCGTCCCTGGGCCGCTTGAATACATTTACCTTCCTGGATCCAACTGACAACTTATTGATGTGGAGTGAGGACTGGACGCAGCCGGTATGGACGGCTGACCCAATGCTGCAAGTTACTTTGGGCATACAGGATCCGTTCGGCGGAACTAATGCCCTGCAGCTCACAAACACGGGGCAAGCGGACCAACGCATCGTTCAAGTCACGGGCGGGCCAAGCTGGTATCAGTACGCTTATAGTGTCTACTTGCGCAGCGGCGCATACTGCCCGGCTCAACTTGTAATATCCGCCGACGGCCTGGATTCGCTGACAGAGGTTTCCGTGCCAGCAACGTGGACTCGAGTTGTGGCCTCGGCCTGCCTTTCCATCCAGTCGGACGGAATCAGCTTCGGTGTGCAATTGCCGCCGGGCGGGACTGTGGAAGCGTGCGGTGCGCAAGTGGAGGCACAATCCGCACCAGGGCCTTACAAGAAGACCATTGACCTTGGCGGCGTGTATTCGGAAACGAGATTTAATGCGGATCTGCTTCCATGGACGACCACTGCGCCCGACCAGAATAAGTGCCAGATCAGCCTAATCAGTAACTTGACCTGAGCCCGGAATTGGCATGAGTACCACCTCGATCAACACTCTGAAGGAACTGGAGGTTCCCGGCACACCCCTCCTCTTGTTTGACTGCACGCTGTCCTCTGGAGACGTTCAGCGGTGGAGTACGCACCCGGTAATTGTGAACGGCGCGCAGTATCTGAGCCGAGTTTTGCGACACAACGTGTTTGACTTAACTTCATCGTCAGAACTGGCTGTTGAGGGTGCCTCGACCGTCTCGATTACACTGGCCAACGCTGACTCGTTCCTGTCCTCGATCGAGAGAAACATCGGGTGGAAGGGCGCCCAACTTTCCGTAACGTTCCTGTTTTTCGATTTAGCGAACGGTGTGGCGGCTTCGGACAGCCAGGTTGTCTTCTGCGGAGTCGCAAATCCTCCGGATCAATCTACCGAGTTGACGCTACGACTTAGCTTTACGAACCGCCTGAACTTGCAACGGGTGTACTTGCCGTCAGTACGAATTCAGAAGAGCTGTCCGTGGAATTTTCCATCCGACGCATCACAACGGCAGGAAGCAGTTAGCGGTGGAACTTCCGGATCTTACGCGCCATTCTATCAGTGCGGATACTCCGCGGACCAGACGAACGGCGTCGGGAATCTGAACGGGACCACACCGTACACTTCGTGCGACTACTCGCGCGCACAGTGCCAGCAGCGGGGGATGTTCAGCACTGACGCACAAAATAATCCGACTGGGCGCTTCGGCGGGATCGAGTTTATGCCGGCCGCGATTTACGTCCGCACTTATGGCGAGAAAGGGATGCATCTTTCAATTCCAGCAGGGAACCTGGCGCTGTACAACGACTGTGTTCCGCTGGTTTACGGAACGGGGTGGTATGAGCCGCCTCTCGTGTTTGCCCGCAACGATGGAAATCTCACCCATTGCGAAGTGCTTCTGGGAGTGGGACCACTGAGCGCGATTGTGAAAGTGATCGTAAACAATACTGAGATCCCGGTGGGAGCTCCTGGGACCAACATGACTGCGACCGGCTGGTACAACGTAGTAAGTCTGGGTGCTCGGAATGGAACTTTCGACCTTGATTTCACGGATTCCTCAGGCAATCCGCTTGGCGATCCATACGGGAGCATGGGACTGTTGTCGGTGGTCGTCCCCAACCGAATCTCGGACGGAAGTTCCCTTCCCGAAATTGAGATCTTGATTCAAGGCCTTCTATTGCCGCGGTTTGATACGAGCGGCAACTCTCTGGACCCAACCTTCACGAACAATCCGGCGTGGGTGATCCTGGACGTCCTGAGGCGCAGTGGATGGAGCACCGGCGAGTTAGACCTGGTCAGCTTTGCTAATGTGGCCGCGCGGTGTGACGCGCTGGTGCAAACGGTCGATTTGAACGGCAACAACACTCTGATTCCCAGATATCAGTGCAACTTGTTATTGACCGACACCCGCAGTGTGGGTGACATCGTGCGCGGGATCTGCAACGGATCTGCAATGTTCTTGACTCTTAGCACAAGCGGCTTGCTCCAGTTGAATGGCGAAGATACATTGGCGGTGCAACAGCCGATACTACGAGCAGGCAGCAATAGTACGGAGGCGCTCGATGGAGGCTGGCCGGCCTACGAGTTCGGAGATAACGAGTTGTCTGGAATCTTGCGCCAAAACAATGGTGCATCGACGTTAAGTGTTTCGTCCCGTGCAACGGCTGACACGCCGAACCAGTACACAGTGGAATTCCAGGACGAGTTCAACCAGTACCAACAGGACAGCCTCTCTCTGGTGGATATCGATGACTCGCTGTTGACAGGGCAAAACATTACGACTAGTCTGACGGCACTCGGCTTGCCGAATTGCGATCAAGCGACAAGAGCCGCCGCGCTGCAGTTGTATAAGTCGGTCCAAGGCAACACCTATGTTCAGTTTCAAACCAGCATGAAAGGTGTGGGGCTAGCGCCGGGAGACATAATCACCATTACGTATGCGAAGGAGGGCTTCAGCCGCCAGCCGTTTCGGATCACCAAGATTTCTCCGGGTGTCAATTTTCTATCCGTATCCATCACGGCTCAGCTTCACGATGATTCGTGGTACACCGCCGTCAACACCGGCACGATTAACTTTGGAAGCCCACCGGGGTTCGAAATAGGTGTGCCCAGACCGCTCGTGGGCAGTGTGCTGGACAGCAACGGGGTACCGCAGTTCGGAGTGGTTGAATCTTCCGTCGTCAGCAGCGATGGAAGCATTGGTAGCAACTTGTCCGTCAGCTTTTCCGTCCCCGCTAGGCCGACGGCGAGCGCGGCGGGCATCCCGCTGGCGGGTCTGAATCCTCAAATCAACACGACCGGCGGGACCTTGGCCGGCGGCCAGGCTTTATATTACGCACTGAGCGCAGTGGATGCGACCGGCGCAGAGGGCGGGCTTTCATTCACGATCATGGCTAGCGTACCTGCAGGAACGAATACGAACCAAGTGACGTTGGTCACCCTAAGCTTCTCGTCGACTGCAGCCGGGTTTAACGTTTACCGCGGCGCGAATCCAATCCAGCTGTTGCTCATAGCGCAAAACGTTCCGATCGCCACGCAATTCACCGACCTGGGCGCAACGGCCTTACTCCAGGGTCCCCCTGATTACAACTACGACCACGCGAATTTCTACTGGCGCTTGGAGCTTCAACCTCCCGAAAGTGTTGACGTTCAATCCGCAACTACCGTTGGAAACAGCACGTTAAACATGCTTCCGAACCAGTATCGTGGCGCCACAGTGCGCATCGAGCAAGGAACCGGGGACGGACAGGAGCGAACGATTGCCGCAAATTCAGCCACTACTTTAACGATCACTCCCAGCTGGGACATTGCGCCGGACACGACCAGCTCCTTCCTGATCGCAGACTCCTCTTGGCAGTTTGGGGCGTCGAGCGCTGCATCGCCGGTATCGTTTCCGGTGCCAAACCGCGAGGGCGTGACGCTTCACATTTCCGGCCGCGCCGCCAACGTCCGCAACGAGGAGAGCGACCTCGAACTCTCACCCTTGACTCGTTGGCGGATTTCAGGCAACGTCGGGAATAATCTGGACTCGGATGTTGCAGGCCAACCCACATTTGGGTTGTATCTCGCCGGACAAGGCACTGTGGACTTGGTGGGAATCGGTTTTACGTCCCTCGACAATACGATTACAGTCAACGCCGGCACCCTGACGTTGGCTTTTTGGGACGAACTGAACGGCCCATCGACGATCCTTCTAAGTGCCGCCGCCGGGGCCGGGGATACAACGCTGGCTGTGTCAACCGCAATTTCCGCGTCGGCCGGGGACTTATTGCAGGTTGACGCAGAAGTAATGCTCGTTCAGCAGGACCTGAGCAATGGAACGACCGTACAAGTCAATCGAGGTTCACACGGAAGTACTGCAACGGCACATGCGGCTCAAACGGGCGTTTACGCTCTTGAGAAGAAGATTTTCATCATGCCGTTCGCCCAAGGCTTTTTCGGCAGTCCCGCCAGCGGCAGCTACCTCTTTCCGATCGTCCTGCCCGATGTTCGCATCGCGGCCGCAGAATTGTTCGTGACCAATTCGCATGGAAATAGCACCGTGGCCGAGCAATCGTTTACGAATACTTCGGATACTGGACTGCGCACGCTTTCCGGAGGACAACTTTCCATCCAGGTGGATGGCGCTTTGGCAATCCAAACCAATGCAGCGCCTCCACTGCTGGTTGACACTTCTCATTCCGTACGCGACGTATATGCGGTTGTATCAGATGCCCCGGCTGCAGCTCCGGTCGTCATGGAGGTGACACAGAATGGGCAGCCGTTCTGTCAGCTGACCATCCCGGCGGGCACGACCACTTCCAATGTAGTCGATGGATTCGCGCTTGGTCCATTGCAAGCTGGGGCGCAAGTCGGCTTGAACATCACCTCGGTTGTGCAAACAGCGAACGCCGCCCCCGGTAGCGATCTCACCGTAACAATTAGACTGTAGGCCTGCCTGTGCCGGAAACGTTGAACAAACTCCAGCCCGATCGCGACTTGCAATGTTATTTCTTTGAGCCATCCGCCATTGCGGCCTTGAGTCAGACCAGTCCGAACGGCTTTACCGTCTCGGGTTCCTGGCGGCAGCAGTTCGACTGGGCAGTCATTGAATGGAACCGGGACAATGTCTTCGAACATCCTGCGTTCCGCTCGTTGCCAAACGGCGATCTCAGCGGACTGACGCTCGCCTACCAAGAAACCAGGCAAAACTGTATTCCCCTTGACTCAGACCTTTATCCGACGGTGGATTGGCCCACGCTCCGCATCTGGGCCAATCCCGGTACGGGCGAGACCATCTACAGGGTCCCGCTGCTCAATTACGCTACGCCGGTTACAGGCGGTTATCAGTGTGCTACGGTCCAGTTTCAACTCGGTGGCAGTCCGACACCCGGCGATTCCGTGGGGCTGGCATTTCTTTCCGAGCACTATCCATATCTTTTGACAAGCGCCGACACCTTGGAGGTTGCCATCCAGAACATCGTTGCGGGAGTGAATGCTTTCTCCTCAACGATGCAAGCCGTTGCCAACGGCACGTCGATTACTTTGACCTACGTCGGATCCGGCCAGACCCTCTCCAACTCAACGACGGGTGCGAACGGAAATCGGATCGGCGTCTACAGCTACGTTTCGGGCGCCTGCACCGAGCAATGGGATGCCGTTTCCAAGCAGCTTTCGGGCGGAACGTCGCCCTCGGCATGGTCAATCACCCTGCCGTTTGCCTCGTTGCAAGACCCAGTTCTCGGACAAGTTCCCTCGAATGCCATCAGAAAACTGCGCTGGACCTATTCGGCCGACTTACAGCCCGGAGCCTATCTTCGAACCGAGTTTCAGGTCACGGTCTCCAATTGGAACGTAAGCGGCAGCGGTCTGAGTTATTCGGTCGCTGGCCCCGGCAGCAGCCGTATCGAAAACGACTCGAGCGAAGTTCAATATACCGGTTCGTGGAGCAGTACGGGCGGCAATTATTCCGGAGGTAGCATTCAGTCTTCGGATACCCCCACTTCGTCGTTCACTTGTAGCTATACCTCCTCGCAACCGCACAGCCTTTATTTGGGCACCCGTCTATTGGACAACGGCACAGTGATCTCGATTTCGGTTGACGGCCAGAGTCCGTCCCTTGTGAACCTGAATGTTCCCGGCGAAGATGTGCTCATTCGCCAATTCCTGGGTCAATTCGAGTCCGGAAGCCACACCGTCACCGCGGCGCACGCTGGCGACCCAGGAACCTATTTCTACTTCGACTTTTTGGAAGTCGCGATTCCGGCAGCCACTCTGCCTGTCGAACCCACGGAATCGGTACTCACCCTGGCCACCGACTGGGACACCAACCAATCGCTCGCTCTGGCGCCCGAACGAACGGCTTGGATGATCAACTCGCTCGGCTTTCGTGGAAGGGTCAATCATTATGCCGGCGCACTCTGGTTTTATGAGCTGACCTGCCCTGCGCAGAGTTATGCCTCAGCTACGGTCACGTTTTCAGGGTCTCCGGATCAGAACGAGACGACGCAAATCATCCTGGGACAAACCGGTCAACCGCCTTCCACTCAAACCGTGATTGAGCATCTGAATCTGGATGGCGATACCGTGGAAACGCTGGCAACCGCGTTTGAGCTACTCCTGAACAGCGGCTATACCGCGGTTTGGGCGCAGGCCACCGGCAGTCAACTCAACATTTTTTCCCGCTCGATGGGCAGCGACGGAAACAACATCACCATTTCCACAAGTGCGCCTACCACGAATCTCTCTATCTCTGTCTCTGGTCCGACCTTTACCGGTGGCGTGGATGGCGCCTGGCTCACCGATCTGACGGCAACTCCCCGCTTGAATCGGGCGGCCCGCGACTGGAGCACCAGTTATTTTCAAGCCCTGAACGGCTATGGCCTGGATGTGGTGGCTTCGTTTAGCATGGAGTTGGGAAATGGCGATCCTTCCGCTGAAGCCGGCATCGCCCAGGTTTATCCCAGCCAGGCTCCGGTATTGCTGACTACGCCTTCGTTACAAACCAACTTTTCTCCGGCGAGCGCCGCGTTCTGGCAGCAGGTGTATCAGGACATGGCCAGCGTGATGGCGGCCGCCGGTTTAACACCTTACTTGCAATTCGGCGAGGTGCAGTGGTGGTATTTCCCGGATGACGGTTCCGGAATGCCTTTTTATGACGCCTACACCACGAGTACTTTCCTCGCGCAATACGGACGCGAAATAACGGTAATCACGAGTAACACGGTGGATCCTCAAACGATCCCACAGGAAGCTGCGTTCCTACCTGGATTGATCGGCGCGTTTACGAGCCAGATTCGTAGCTACGTTCGTTCACTCTATGCCGACTGCCGCTTTGAGGTGCTGTATCCCACCGACGTGAACAACACGCCGCTCAACCACGTCATCAATTATCCAGTCAGCGATTGGACTCCCGCCAATCTGAATTGCCTGAAGACCGAAAGCTTCACTTACACGTACGAGCGGGACTTAGACCTAAGTATGACGAGCATCGCGATGGGCGCCGCCTACGGATTCCCCCCGGCGCAGCGCAGTCATTTGGTCGGTATTGGCGATTCATCTACGCCCTGGCTCAAGGAAGCAAGGCTCGCCGAGGCCAGCGGCTTTGAGTCCGTCGTCTTATTCGCCTTGGATCAGTTCTGTCTGATTGGCTACGCCCTGCCCCTTTCACATGGCATGCGGCGCAGCCTCAGTATGGGCTGAGGGCGCTTCCTCCACCGTTCGCGGTACAGTGATTATGCAGCCGTGATCGCAGTTCAAAACGTCTCTAAGGTGTATCATCTTTATCGGCATCCCCTGGATCGCGTCCTGGGCGCGCTCGTGCCCGCGAAATCCCGGTCCGCCGACTTCTGGGCCTTGCGCGACATCAACCTCCGCGTCGAAAAAGGCGAAGTCTTTGCCCTCCTGGGCCCCAACGGCTCCGGCAAGAGCACGCTGTTGCAGATCATCAGCGGGATCCTGCAGCCCACCAGCGGGCGTGTTCTGCGTGCCGGCCGCATCGCCGCCCTGCTCGAGTTGGGAGCCGGATTCAATCCCGAATTCAGCGGGCGCGACAATGTCTTTCTCAATGGCGAGATCATGGGTCTTTCCCGCCGCGAAATGGAGAGAGCCTTCCCGCGCATCGAAGCCTTCGCCGAAATCGGCCAGTTCATCGACCGGCCGGTGAAGGAATATTCCAGCGGTATGTATGTTCGGCTGGCATTTTCCACCGCCATTCACGTCGATCCGGAAATTCTCATCGTCGATGAGGCCCTGGCCGTCGGCGACGCGATCTTCGCCAGCCGCTGCATCCAGAAGTTCGAAGAGCTCCGCCAGCGGAAGGTGACGGTGCTCCTGGTTTCTCATGACCTCGGCCTAATCAAGCGGCTTGCGGACAGAGCCGCCTTCATGCTCGAAGGCAAAATCGTGATGCAAGGCACACCCAAGGACGCGGTCAATCAGTATGTGGGCTTCGTCCTCGATCGCGAGCGCGCGCAGAAAGACCGGATCACGGTTCCGGGTACCAGCCCTGCCGCAGCCAGCTCCTTCCGTCACGGAGACGGCGCCAGCCGTATCACGGACGTTCAGATTCTAAACAGTGCCGGCGATCCCTGCCGCGTCTTTCGCCCGGGTGAGTCCATGCTGGTCCGCATCCGCGCCGCGTTCCATCAGCCCGTGTCGAACCCGCTTGTCGGCATTCTGATCCGCAGCCGCATTGGAATGGACGTCTTCGGAACCAACACGCGCCTCGAACGCGTCGAACTGGGCGATTTCACGGCGGGAGAGGCGTTGGAAGTCGAGTTCGAACTGGATTGCCTCCTCAGCCGGCAAGACTACACGCTTACTGTCGCCACGCAATATGGGAGCGGCCTCAGCCAGGATTGGCTGGACGATGTCGCCCAATTCCAGGTCGTAGACTCCAAGGACGTGGCTGGCGTTCTCAACTTAAACACGCGAGTCCGGCATCAACGCCTGGCTCGCCAACCCGCTCTCCAAAATTAGACCATGCAACTCGACGACATCCAAAGCGCCCTGCGCGACGAAACCCTCGACGGCTGGCTGTTCTTCGATCATCACCAGCGCGATCCGCTCGCCTACCGAATTCTCCATCTCAATCCCACCCACGTCGCCACGCGGCGCTGGTATTACTACGTGCCTGCTGACGGCGAGCCGAAGGGCCTCGTCCACGCCATCGAATCTCACGTGCTCGACGGCCTGCCTGGATCGATTCAGACCTATTCCAGTTGGACGGCACAGGTGGAAGGCCTCAAGCGCCTGCTGGCCGGCTCCCGCCGCATCGCCATGCAGTACTCGCCCAATTGCGCGGTGCCGCAAATCTCGCTGGTGGATGGAGGCACGCTCGAATTAATCCGCAGCCTCGGCCTCGAAGTCGTCACCTCCGCCAATCTCATCCAGGTCTTTGAGGCTCGCTGGACCGCGGACCAGTTGGAAATGCATCTCGAAGCCGGCCGCCGCGTGGACCGTGTGCGAGCAGGCGCTTTTCAACACATCGCCGAGTCCCTCGCCTCCGGCCGCACCGTCACCGAGTGGGACATCAACCGCTTCATCCGCGACGGCTTTGAAAAATCAGGACTACTTACCGACCACGGCCCGATCGTCGCGGTGAACGCCAACATGTCGAACCCGCATTACGAACCCACAGCGGAGCAGAGCTGCCCCATACGCGAGAAGGATGCCGTATTGATTGACATGTGGGCCAAGCTCGACCGTCCAGATGCCGTCTACTACGACATCACCTGGACCGGCTATTGCGGCGCTTCTCCGCCCTCGACGTTGCAAAATATCTTCGAGGTGGTGCGCGACGCCCGCGACTGTGCGGTCGCCCGCGTCCAATCCGCGGTCGCCCAGCATCAAATCCTTCAGGGATTTCAGGTGGACGACGCCGCGCGCGCATATATAAAGGACAAGGGATTCGGCGACTATTTCATCCATCGCACGGGGCACTCCATCGGCCAGGAAGTTCACGGCGCCGGCGCGAACATGGACAATCTGGAAACGCACGACGAGCGCAAAGTGATTGCCGGGACCTGCTTCTCCGTCGAGCCCGGCGTCTACCTGCCGGAATTCGGTATCCGCTCGGAAGTCAATGTTTACATCGGCAACAAGGAGGCGCGGGTGACAGGGGAAGTCCAACGCAGCCTGGTCATCATTTTGTGATATGCGTGACATATGCCGGTAACGATTTCGTTTCCGCCGCCCTTTCCCGGCTCAAGCCTCGCTGAATCAACGTCTTCCAATGGGCGACTCCGATCAATCGACCCGATAGGAATTTTCGATTGGACCCCGGCCTCCCGCTCGCATACCCTGAATCATGGCAACCGTACAAGTTATGGAGCCCGCCAGCTCTCAAATCGCCCTTTTTCATCGCATCAGCACTATTGTTAGCTCCGAGCTTTCACTCGACGAAATGCTAGGCGAAATCGTTGGCGTTACGGCGCAGGTCACCGATTGCGACGCCTGCCTGGTGTATCTGTTGGATCGCGACACCGACGAGGTGGTTCTGCGAGCCTCGCAAGTTCCCCACGCCGCCGCACTCGGCACGTTACGCATGAGCGTGGGTGAAGGCGTGACGGGTTGGGTGGCCGAACACAAATCCGTTGTGGCGCTTTCCTCGAGAGCTTCCAACGACGCCCGCTTCAAGAAATTCCCAGCCCTGGTGGAAGACACGTATGACGCCTTTCTCTCCGTTCCACTGGTCAGCGGCGGCGAGGTGATCGGCGTCATCAATGTGCATCATCGCGAACCGCACGATCACACGCGCGACGAGATTTCGTTGCTGACCTTCGTCGGCGAACAGATGGGCGGGGCGGTCTCCAAGTCGCTCCTGGCTGAAGCCAACGCCCGCTTGCTGGAAGAGACATTGGAGATGAAACGCCAGCTGGAAACGCGCAAGCTGGTGGAACGCGCCAAGGGCATCCTGCAGCAGCGCCACGGCCTGACGGAAGAGGAAGCCTACTTGCGCCTGCGCAACGAAAGCCGCCGCCTCCGCCGCCCCATGAAGGATCTGGCCGAGGCCATCATCCTGGCGGAAGATCTGAGCCGGAAGTCCGAAACCTCCGTTTGAGCCGCGCGCCGGAGCAAGCGGGTTAGCCGCCAAGATCCGACATCACTTTGCGCATTCGTGCGTGCGCCAGAACCACGTCCGGGTCGCGCTGCATCGCTTCAAAGTAGCGCTTGGCGAAGCCGCTGCCGGATTCCCTGGGCGCCAGCAGCTCGTAGGCTTGTGCGATCAGGCGCTCGGCGTCGATGCCGGTGGGGGGGTCTTCGGCGTCCAGAATTTCGTCGATCAGCACCACAAACTCGGACAATTCGTGCAGCCAGGCGAACCAGGGATCGTACAAAACCAGTTTCAAGAGCTCCCCGCTGGAGCTGATGCGTGCGATGTCCCGCTCGTAGGCCGCCCGTTCGGAGTCCAGCAGCGTCTTGTGCAAGCCCAACAGGCCGTTGCGGAGATCCGTCAGCCGCTGGTGGACGCCGTCCGTAGAAGGATTCGTGAAAGGCATGACCCTGGTGTTATAGTAGCTCCAACGGGAAGTTCCGCTCGCGGCAGTCAAGAATTATCGAACGATTCGATCCCGTCACCGCTAAAATAAGTACGTGCCCTCCAACGCCACACTTCAGCTTGCCACGGGCCACCTGCAGCAGGTGCGCCAGGAAATCGGAAAGGTCATCGTCGGGCAGCAACACGTCGTCGACGGTGTGCTGATCTGCCTGTTAGCCGGAGGCCACGTGCTGTTGGAAGGTGTGCCGGGCTTGGGCAAGACCACGCTGCTCCGCACGCTGGGCCGCGTGCTGCACCTGAAGTATTCGCGCATCCAGTTTACGCCCGATCTCATGCCCGCCGACATCGTCGGCAGTATGATCATCGAGAGCGACGATCACGGCGCCAAGGCGCTCCGTTTCCAGCCCGGCCCCATCTTTGCGAACCTGGTACTGGCCGACGAAATCAACCGCGCCACGCCTAAGACGCAGTCCGCCCTGCTGGAAGCCATGCAGGAGCGCACCGTTACCAGCGGAACCACCACGCACGAGCTGGAAGCGCCGTTCCTGGTGATGGCCACCCAGAATCCGATCGAAATGGAGGGCACCTACCCGCTGCCCGAAGCCCAGCTGGATCGCTTCCTGATGAAGATTCTCGTCCAGTATCCTTCGCGCGAAGATCTCAGCCGCATTGTCGAGCGCACCATCCACCGTGACGAAACATCGCTTCATCAGGTGGTGGATCGCGACGCGATCCTCGAGCTGCGCGCCGCCTGTCGCGACGTGCTGGTAGCCGCGCACGTCCAGGACTTCGCCATCGACCTGGTGATGGCCACGCAGCCGGGCACCTCCGGCGCGCACCAGCTTGCCAACAAATATATTCGCTACGGCAGTTCGCCGCGCGGCGCACAGGCACTGGTGGAATGCGGGCGCGCCTTGGCCCTGATGCGCAGCCGGCTGAACCTCAGCATGGACGATGTCCGCGAGATGGCGCCGGCCGTCCTGCGCCATCGTATCATCCTGAACTTCGACGCCCACGCCGACGGTCAAACGCCGGAAACCATCCTCAGCCAGATCATCGAGAGCGTCTCCTCCGCGGCCGTCAAGTGAAAGCAATCCAGTGAAAACGGCGCCGCTCATCGACAGCACCTTCCTCGAGAAACTCGAGCGGCTGGCGATCCTGTGGCAGAAGTCGTTTCCGGGTCTGGTCGGCGGCCACAACATTTCTCATTTCGCCGGCCCCGGCCAGGAGTTTCTGGACCATCGCCAGTTCCACCACGGCGACGACCTGCGCGCGGTCAACTGGCGCGCCTATTTGCGCCTGGAAAAACTCTTCCTGAAGATGTTTCAGGTCGAGCCGCGCATACCGGTCCGCCTGTTGCTGGACTGCAGTAACTCCATGGCCACGGGCGCCAGCCCAAAGTTCGATTACGCGCGAAAACTCGCCGCGGCCCTGTGCTACATCGGCCTGGTGCGTCTCGACACCATCGGCGTCCAGCCCTTCGGCGCGGACCTGGGAGACTCCTTCCTCTGCGGCGGCGGGAGGCATCGCTTCATTCCCGCCGTCAACTTTCTGGAGAGCCTGTATCCCTCCGGACGGACAAATTTCTTTCAGATCGCGCGCGATTTCATCGCCAAGTATCCGCAACGCGGGTTGCTGATCGTCGTTTCGGATTTTCTCGACGACGCCGGCTGCGAGCGCCCTTTGCAGTTTCTCGCCGATTTCGGCCACGAGCTTCTGCTGGTGCACGTCTGGTCACCCGAAGACCGGGCGCCCGATTGGGAAGGACAACTGGATCTCACCGACGCCGAAACCGGCGCCGTGCTCGAAATCGGATTCGACTCGGCTGCCCGCGACGCCTACACTCAGGCTTTCGACGCCTACGCGCGCAACCTCCAGAACATCGCCCTGCGCAACGGCGGGCGCTACATCGGCCTTTCCACAAACACTACAATTGAGGAAGCGGTGTTCGGCCCGATGGCGCGCTCCGGCGCCATACAGTAACGCGCCATGTTCTTCCTCAACCTCTCGTTACCGGAATTTCTGGCGATCCTGGGATCGCTGTCGGGCGTGGTGGTGGCGCTGTACCTGCTGGACCGGGCGCGCAAGAAGCACATCGTAGCGAGCCTCCGTTTCTTCACCGCCGTTGAGCAGCCTCCGGTGATGAAGCACCGGCGCAAGCTGCAACAGCCCTGGTCGCTGGTGCTGCAAATCGTCAGTTTGTTGCTGCTGCTGCTCGCCATCGCGCAGCTTCGCATCGGCTCGGCCGATCAGTCCTCGCGCGACCACGTGATGATCCTGGACACCTCCGCGTGGATGTCCGCGCGCTCCGGTCAGAATCGCCTTATCGATCAGGCCCGCGCGGCGGCCCGCGGCTATCTGCGCGCGCTGCCGGCCAATGACCGCCTCATGATCGTGCGTGCGGGCGCGCTGGCCACTCCGGCCGTGCTGTTTGAATCCGACCGCCGCAAGCTGCAGCAGGCCATCGATGAAACCCAGCCCGGCGCCGGGCCCCTGAACCTCCAGCAGGCTTTCGATTTCGCCCGGCAGGCGCAGAAGCTGCACGCGCAGCGCCCCGGGGAAATCGTCTTCATCGGCGCCGCGCGTACCTCCAGTGACGACGCGCAGCAATTCAATGCACCGCCGAACCTGCGCTTCATCGCCATCAACGGTCCGTCGGAACATAGCGGATTGCGCAAGCTAAGCGTCCATCGCCTCGCTTCCGACCCCGACACCTGGGAGGCCTTCATCGCGGTGAAGAACTATGGCGCTCGCCCGCGATCTCTGCCGCTGGCCGTGAACTTCGGTGGTTCGCCGGTCGGTTCCCATCGCTTCGACTTGAAGCCCGGGGCCGAAGAGAGCGTCACCTTCCGCTTCACAACCCGCGCCGCCGGCTGGCTGGAGGCGCGCCTGCTGACCAACGACCCCTTCGTCCAGGACCATCGCGCGATTCTGGAGTTGCCAGCGCGAAAAGTGCTGCCGGTTGCCGTCTATTCAACGGAGCCGGATCTGCTTCGCCCGGTCTTCAACGCGATTCCCGGCGTGCAAGCGAGCTTCCTCGCCCCCTCCAGCTACGATCCCAAACTTCGCGGCGGCATCGTGCTCCTGGATCGCTTCGCTCCCTCCGCGCGGCCTTCTTCCGACAGCATTTGGATCGAGCCGCCGTCCGGTCAGTCGCCGATCCCTGTGCGCTCCACCGGGCAGAAAGTTCACTTGAGCCGCTGGGAAACGGACGATCCGCTGGGCGCCGGTTTGCGCGTGAGGGACCTGGAATTTCCAACGGCCCAAATCTTCAACACCGCTCCGGGCGACATTGCCATTGCTTCGGCCGATGCCGGTCCGCTGATTGTCGCGCGCCCCGGCTCCCCGAAAATCGTCGTGTTCGGCTTCCACCCCGTGCGTTCCGGCATGAAATACGAACTTGCGACGCCGCTCGTGTTCGCCAACATCGTCCGCTGGATGCAGCCCGATGTATTCCGCTCCTGGGAACTGACGGCGTCCACGGTGGGCACCGTCGAGGTCGCGCTGGATAGCGAGCCGGATCCCAACTCCATCCGCGTCCAAACCGAAGACGGCGTGCGGCTGCCGTTCACGGTCGAGGGCCGTACTCTGCGCTTCTTCGCCGGCGCTCCCGGAATCGTTCGCGTGCTCAACGGCGACCGCGAATTGGTCTATTCGCTCACTCTTCCGCAGCCGGGCGATGCCGTCTGGCGGCCGGCACGTGCGAAATTCGGATTGCCCGCGCAGAGTCCCATCCAACCCGCTGCGCGCGATGTCTGGCAATGGCTCGCTTTGCTGGGAGCCGCCGGATTGCTCGCGGATTGGATCTTATTCGGCCGCATGCAGCGGCGGGTAGCATCCTTCGATCGTCCCGCCCAACCCGCGTTCTGGAGGAAGGCCTCATGACCTTCGAGCACGGCTGGGTGCTGGTGTTCGTGTTGCTGCCGCTCGCCTGGGCTGCGTTCGAGATGCGGCGGACGCGCCGCACTGTGGGGCTGATTCTCAAAGCGCTGGCTTTTGTGGCGATCATCCTCGCACTGGCCGAGCCTCGGATCACGCTGCCGCAAACCAAAATGGCGGTCGCCGTACTTGTCGACACCTCCGCGAGCGTTTCGCCGCAGGATCTCGCGCGCGCTTCCGAACTCGCTGCCGCCATCGATAAAGCGCGCGGCCGCCACCAGGTCCGCGTCCTTCCGTTCGCGCGTTCGGTTCGCGATCTCATGCCCGCCGAGCGTGGCTGGCGCTTTCAATCCACGGCCGGCGAAGCCGGGCGCGCCACCGACATCGAGTCCGCCATCCAGGAAGCCGTCAGCTCGCTGCCTTCGGATCTGGTGCCGCGCTTAGTCCTGATTTCGGACGGCAAAGAGAATGCCGGCAGCATCACCCGCGCTGCTTGGCAGGCTCAGCGCCTGGGCATCCCCATCGACACGATTCCTCTTCAAGGCCGCCCGCAGCCCGCGCTTCGGCTGGAATCCGTGACGCTGCCCACCGTCGCCTTTACCGGTGAACAGTTCCCCATCGACTTGAGTGTGGTTTCGCCCTCCGCGCTCTCCGGCACCGTCGAGGTCAGCGCCGAAGG
>Ga0335073_10003324_pt1 | contig 22379 bp, 19 predicted proteins | sample Lox_Sample_22_FD_207093 | JGI IMG/M metagenome (GOLD analysis project Ga0335073, IMG submission 207093) | Soil microbial communities from Loxahatchee National Wildlife Refuge, Florida, United States - Lox_Sample_2.2 | ecosystem: Environmental > Terrestrial > Soil > Wetlands | place: USA... | reverse complement strand
CCGGCGGTGAGCGCCGCGTAAATCGCCTCGGGCGTCATCTGGCCGAGCGTTTCGGTGCTCGGCGCGCTTTTCGGGCCGAGGACGCCAGCGGCGCTGGCCATCACGTTCTGATGGCAGCTCGCGCAGTAGCTGTTGAAGAGCCCCTGAGCCGCGATGCGCGCGGGCGGCCCCACCAGCGGCGGTGCGGGCACTTGCTGAGTTTGCGGTGACGGCTGCGACTGTTGCGCCCGCTGCGTCGCGGGAAAGAGAACGAGACAGGCCAGCATCGCGCCTGCCGCGCAGAGGAACCAAACAGGAGACCGCGTCCGCTTCATTTGGCCTTGGAGCCGGCGGGCTCGGGCGAGTTGAAAACAGCCAGATCAAACGCATCGCCCATGGCCTTGTATCCGGCGTCATTCGGGTGCAGATGATCGCGAATGTTGAACGTCGAGCGAATCTGCTTCGGATTTTCAGGATCGCGCACGACGGCATCGAAGTCGATCACGGCATCGTACGCATGGCTCGTGCGAATCCAGTCGTTGAGCGCCTCGCGCATCACTTCGCCCTGGTCGCTCGCGTAGGTCGCACCGATGTACGGGGTGAGCGTGGCCCCAATCACGCGAATGCCGCGAAGGTGGGCGCGGTCGATCAGTTGTTTTTGGCCGGCGATGAGATCCTGCGCGGTGACTTTGTCCGCCGCATCGATGCCCTGCATGTTGCCGATGCCGATATCGTTGATGCCGAGCAGAACGATGATCCATTTCACGCCGGGCTGGCTGAGAACGTCGCGATCGAACCGCGCGAGCCCGGCCACGCCCATGCCGCCGTTGAGCAGACGGTTGCCGGAAATGCCTTCGTTGACGACCGCCCAGTTCGCGGACGGCTTATTCGCAAGCAGCCGCCGCGCCAGCACGCTCGGCCAGCTGCTGTCGGTGTCCGGCGTGGAGGTCGCGCCGTCCGTGATCGAATCGCCGAACGCCACGATCACGCCGGTGTGCGCCGGAGCGAGGACGTCAACACCCGAGAGGAAATACCAGGATTGCGCGGTTCGCGTCGCGTCGATCGAGGGCGCGGCGGTGAAATCGCCGGAGCCCGAAATGTAAGTGGTGTGCAGGCCAGTGAGGTGATCGGTCGGATTCTCGACGTGATCGGGAACGTAGATGCTGATCGCCAGATCGGCGAGCGGCGAAACGTCAAGATCGACGGGATCGCTGAGCATCTCCGCGCCCCCGGGGATGATCGCGGACGTCTGGCCGCTGAACGTGAGCGCGCGGTCGGAGCCGCTGACGATAGCGGAATCCTTGTCGCGAAGAGCGATGTGCGCAGCGCCGATGTGGAGCGGCTCATCGCCAAAAGCGTTCGAGAGCACCACACGGACCCGGCGCCCGCCGACGCTCGCGCGCACGATCATGCGGATCGTCTGATTATCGAAGGCGGGCGGAGGCGGAAACAACGGCGGCGCATTGCCCTGCGTCGTCGCACCCGGCGCGGCTGGCGTGGTGGGCGCCGCAGCTGGACGCCGCGGCAAGCCCGGGAACACGATGCGTGCGGCTTGCGGCGACGCCGCCCACGTGGCTACCCAATGTTCTTGCGCGAGCGCGTTCCCGGTGGCCGCCGCAACGCCGAAAATCAGCGCGAGAATCCAAACGAATCCCTTGCGAAAACGAGCGATCGCTCTCATCTGGTTTCATCCCCCTTCGAAGTGCAAGGAATCCTAACGTACGAGAGATCAACTGGCAATGCCGCCGGAAGGAAAAGTCAGCCCGAAAATCCGGAGTCACCGCACGTTAATGCGCCGCCTTCGGCGCGAGCACCTCGGCCATCGTGATGCCGGGCGAAAAATCGATCGTCACCTCGAATTTCACCGAATCGATCGAATCGAGAATGTCGCCCTTGCCGAGCGTGACGTGCGAGTGCGTGATGTGAAACCGGCCGCGCCCGAGCTGGACGCCGGCCGATTCGCGCGCGATGCGCGCCCTATCGTCGTCGGAGATCGTGCTGGGATACAGCGCGGCGTTCACAACGTCGTTCGCCTTTTGATTGTCGGCCAGCGAGAGCACGAAATTGAACTTCCGCATCGTCATCTGCGCTGCCTCTTTTGCCGAGTAGCCGTAGGCGGCAGCGATATAGCGGTCGTTGTAGAAGTGATAGGGCGGCGTCGCAATCTCCGAGAACTCGACAGGATCGTCCGGTCTTTGGCCAGTCGGAACAATTTCGATTACCCACCCGCTGCCGCTGTCGCCGGTTAAAGGCGCGAGGCCGAACGTGAGTCCGTGCCCGATGTCGTGAACGTATTCCTTCCCGGCGGTCACTTCCCCGTTGAATTGGACCTCGTTCGTTTCCGCAGCGGCACGCTTGGCGACGGATGCGTCCTGCGCCGCCGCGCCACGCGCAGAGGCGAGCGCCGAGAGATACAGCGCGCACACGAGCCATGCAGCGATCAAACGAAGCGGCATAAGCGGCGGAATTTTACATCGGGGGCAGAGCGATTGTCTCGGAGCGCGTTCAGACTTGCGGGCGGCCGATGATAAGGCTGCAGCCGCCGATAGGCATCGCGACGACTTTCTCGAACTCGAATCCGGATTTCGCGAACAGGTCCGCATACTCCGAAATCGTGCGTTCGCGCCCTCCGGTAACCGTCATCATGTGCAGGTCGATCCACTTGCCCCAGGTCAGTTCGGGCGTGTCCGGAATAATTTCCTCGATCGGCACGACGCGCGATTCCGGCGCGATCACCTTGCGGATGTTTCCGAGAATGATGGTTGCCTGGGGATCCTGCCAGTCGTGCATGATCCAGCGCATCGTGTAGGCGTCCGCGCCGGGCGGAATGCTCTCGAAGAAATTGCCGCCCACACGCTCGATGCGATCGTGCGCGCGAAGTTCCGGGCCGGGCGAGCGAAACGACTACGTGCCTTCGTTCCACGAAGCCAGGTAGTGCTCCTGCTCGGGCGTGAGCTTATCGATCGTGACGCCCATCGATTCGAGCTTGAGCTTGGCGATCTGCTTGTCGAGGTGCTCGGGCACCGGGTAGACCGCGGCCTTGAGCTCCTTCGCGTTCTTCACCATGTACTCGGCGGCGAGCGCCTGGTTGGCGAAGCTCATGTCCATCACCGATGCGGGGTGGCCTTCGGCGGCGGCAAGATTGATCAAGCGGCCTTCGCCGAGCAGATAGACCCTGCGGCCGTCGCGGAGCGTATATTCCTCGACGAACGGGCGCGCCGGCTTGTGGCCGCTCGAAAGCTTTTCGAGCGCCGGGATATCGATTTCGACGTTGAAGTGGCCCGAGTTGCTGATCACCGCGCCGTCCTTCATCCTCTCGAAATGATCGTGCGCGAGAACCGACTTGTTGCCGGTCACGGTGATGAATACGTCGCCGATTTTGGCGGCTTCGTTCATCGGCATCACGCGGAAGCCGTCCATCACCGCTTCGATGGCCTTCGTCGGGTCGATCTCGGTGACGATCACGTCCGCGCCGTGGCCCTTCGCCCGCATCGAGACTCCGCGGCCGCACCAGCCGTAGCCCGCGACGACGACCTTGAGGCCGGCGAGCAGCAGGTTCGTGGCTCGGATCACGCCGTCGAGTGTGGATTGGCCGGTGCCGTAGCGGTTATCGAAGAAGTGCTTGGTGAGCGCGTCGTTCACGGCGATCACCGGGAATTTGAGCGTGCCGTCCTTGGCCATCGCCCGCAGGCGAATCACGCCGGTGGTGGTCTCTTCGGTTCCGCCGATCACGTCCTTGATCTGATCGAGCCGCTTGGTGAGCAACTGTGTGACGAGGTCCGCGCCGTCGTCCATCGTGATCTGCGGCCTGTGGTCGAGCGCCGCATTGATGTGCGCGTAGTAGGTGGCGTTGTCCTCTCCCTTGATCGCGAACGTCGGAATGCCGTAATCCCTGATCAGCGACGCGGCGGTTTCATCCTGCGTCGAAAGCGGATTCGAAGCGCAGACCACCAGGTCGGCGCCGCCGTCGCGCAGCGTGATAGCCAGGTTGGCCGTCTCGGTGGTGACGTGCAGGCAGGCCGCCATGCGAATGCCCTTGAGCGGCTGCTCCTTGATGAAACGCTTGCGGATCAACTGCAGCACGGGCATGTGCTGGTTGGCCCACTCGATTCGGCGTTTTCCCTCGGCTGCGAGGCTGAGGTCCTTCACGTCGCCATTCACTTTGATTGCTGATTCGGGCATAAACTCCCTTTCGATTTCTCGACTGACTTTTGATTAGGAAAATTGCCTTAGCTGCGCGCCACCGCGACCGAACTCGCTTCCTTGCGAATGGCCTCGGCTTTGTCGGTGCGCTCCCAGGTAAAGCCCGGGCCAGTGCGTCCGAAGTGGCCGTAGGCCGCCGTCGGGCGATAGATCGGGCGGCGCAGGTCGAGCGTTTCGATGATGCCCTTGGGCGTGAGCTTGAAAAGCGCGCGAACGATCTCGGTGATCTGCGAATTCGGAATCGTGCCGGTGCCGAACGTGTCGACCATTACGGAAACCGGTTCGGCCACGCCGATCGCGTAAGCCAGCTGCACTTCCACCTTGCGCGCCAGTCCCGCGGCGACGATGTTCTTCGCGACGTAGCGCGCCATGTAGCACGCCGAGCGGTCGACCTTCGACGGGTCCTTGCCCGAAAACGCGCCGCCGCCATGGCGTCCGTAGCCGCCGTAGGTGTCGACGATGATCTTGCGGCCGGTAAGGCCCGCGTCACCCATCGGACCGCCGGTGACGAATCGTCCAGTCGGATTGACGTGAATCTTGGTGCCCTTGTCGAACATATGCGCGGGAATCACCGGTTTGATGACCTTCTCGATCACCGCTTCGCGCAGGTCGCTATTCGAGACTTTCTCGCTGTGCTGCGTCGAGATCACGACCGTATCGACGCGCGCCGGCTTGCCGTTGATGTACTCGATCGAAACCTGAGACTTCGCGTCGGGGCGGAAGAAATCGACTTCCTTGGCTTTGCGGACCTGCGCGATCTTGTAGGTGAGCTGGTGGGCGAGCTGAATCGGCATGGGCATCAGTTCGGGTGTCTCATCGCACGCGTAGCCGAACATCATGCCCTGGTCGCCCGCGCCGCCCGTGTCGACGCCCATCGCGATATCGGGCGATTGCGGCTTGACCGCTGAAAGGATCCCGCACGTCTCGGCGTCGAAACCGTATTTCGCGCGGTTGTAGCCGATGTCGTTGATCACTTCGCGGGCGATGCGCTCGTATTCAAGGACGCCGCGCGCTTCCTTCTTGATCGTGATCTCGCCGGCGATCACCACGAGACCCGTGGTCACCAGCGTCTCGCAGCCGACCCGGCCCATCGGGTCGTGCGTCAGCACCGTGTCCAGGACGGCGTCCGAGATCGCATCGGCCATTTTGTCCGGGTGACCCTCGGTGACAGACTCCGAGGTAAACAGGAACTTCTCGTGTTCGTGTGCCAAAGCTATTCCTCCGGCGGAATAAAAGGCGGTCGGGTCAGCGCGTCATTATCGCTTGTTAGTAGCCAAACCGAGCGAAAATCGTAACGAAACAGGGGTAGGCTGTCAATCGTCTGTAGCGAAAGGGCTTAATCCGGGGTCGAACGGCACTTTTCGCCTCCGAAAGGGGCCGGCGTCGGGCCGGGCACAGACTTTATTTTCACACTTTGGGCGGCTCGGTCCCATCGCGCCGATAGAGGAGGTAGGCGTTGATGAAGGAGTCGATGTCGCCGTCCAGCACCTTCTGGACATCCCCTCGTTCGACCTTCGTGCGGTGATCCTTGATCATCTGGTAGGGCTGCATTACGTACGACCGAATCTGGCTGCCAAAGCTAATCTCCGGCTTCGAGGCGTCGAGCTTGCGCATGTCCTCTCGGCGCTTCTCGAGTTCGCGCTCATAGAGGTGTGAGCGAAGCAGTTTCATGGCGGTCTCGCGATTCTTATGCTGGCTCCGCTCGCTCTGGCACTGGACCACGATCCCGGTCGGGATGTGCGTGATGCGGATGGCGGTCTCCACCTTATTCACATTTTGGCCGCCCTTGCCGCCCGAGCGGAACGTGTCGATGCGCAAGTCGTCCGGATTCACGACGATCTCGATTTTGTCGTCGACTTCCGGGATCACGAATACCGAGGCGAACGACGTGTGCCGCCGCGCCTGCTGGTCGAAGGGCGAAATCCGCACCAGCCGGTGCACGCCGCTTTCGCCCGAGAGCATGCCGTAGGCGTTTTCGCCCTCGATCTGCACCGTGGCGGACTTGATGCCGGCTTCCTCCCCCGGCGACGAATCGAGAACATTGGCGCCGAAGCCCTTGCTCTCGGCCCACCGCAGGTACATGCGCAGCAACATTTCGGCCCAGTCCTGCGATTCCGTGCCGCCGGCGCCCGGCTTTACCGTCAGGATGGCGTTCAAATTGTCGTTGTCGCGCCCGAGCAGCGTTTTCGTCTCGAGGCCCGCCGCGAGCGCATCCGCGGCGGCGATTTCCTTGGCGACGTCGTCGAGGATCGCTTCGCGCTGCATGTGATCGGCCTCTTCCTGCGCAAGGTGGAAATACGTCTCGATGTCGCTGGCTTTTCCGGCGAGGGATTTTTCAGCGTTGACGCGGTCTTCGAGCTGCTTGCGCTCCTGCAGGACGGCCTGGGCCTTTTCCTGGTCGTTCCAGAAATCGGGAGCGCTGATTTTCTGTTCGAGGGCGGCTAATTGCTTCGCGGCAGCGGGCGCGTCAAAGATAGCTCCGCACGAGCTCCATGCGTTTCGCAAGCTCGCCGTAGCGCTGTTGCAGATCGTCAATGTGTTCAGCCATTTCCTGTTTGCCTTCCGAACTTCAGGAGACTAAAGGTTCTTTGAGTTTCGCACGCGCTCTGGCGGGAACGAACCTGTTATCAAAGATGCCACAACCAAGGCCAAAGATGCCAGTGCGCAGAGCCACGGCAGCCAATCCCCAAAGCGCGCGTATAGCGTGAGACCGCTACGAAAATCGTAGGGCGCGTCGAGCTGGGCGCGAACGTCCGTCGGTAGCGCCGCCACCGTGCGCCCGTAGGGATCGACGTCGATCGTGAAGCCGTTATTCGTGTCGCGCAGCAGCCACCGCCGGTTCTCGACGGCCCGCACGCGCGCCATCATCGCGTGCTGCGCCGGCGCCGCCGAACGCCCGAACCATCCGTCGTTCGACACATTGATCAGCAGCTCGGCGCCGTTGGCCACGAAACGGCGCACCGCGCCCGGCAGCACGCCCTCATAACAGATGTACACGCCGAAGGTGCCTCCGGGCAGGTCGCCGACGCGATAGTCCGTGCCGGGCGTGAAGTCTCCGATATCCGCCGTGAGCTTTTCCGCAAACGTCAGCCATTTTCGCAGCGGGACGTACTCGCCGAACGGCACAAGATGAATCTTGTCGTAGGTAAAAAGCCGCTGGCCCTCGGGACCGAGCAGCACCGCGCTGTTCGTCGCGATCCACTTGCCCGTGTCGTCGCGCTTCCAATCCTCGATGCCGACCAGAAAATCGGAGCCTGAATCGCGCGCAATCTCCTTGGCGCGCGCGGTGAAGCTGGGGTCCTGAAACGTAAACGGCGCCGGCACCTCAGGCCACACGATAACGCCCGGAACCTGCCGGGCCGAGTCGATACTGATCTGCTCGAGCTGATTCAGATCGCCCGAATGAATCACCATCCAGTCGGGCGGATAGCTGTAGGACTGCGCGAAATCCGTCTGCACCAGATGCGCCACGTAGCGCGGCGTCGCGCGGGGAACGAGATTGGGCCCGCCGATCCCGATCAATATCAGCGCCGCAGTCGTCGCGATCGCCGATTTCCACGCGCGCTGCCGCCCCGAAAGGATGGCGTACGCGACGAGCGCGTTAAAGCCCGCGACCGCAAAGCTGAGCCCATAGATCCCCGTCACGGACGCGAGCTGCACGAACGCGAGATTGCCGCTGGCGGCATAGCCGATCAGGTTCCACGGGAACGCGATGATCGGCAAATTCCCGCGCAGGAATTCGACCGCGACCCAGAGAAACGGCGCAAGCGCGCACGCCAGCAGCGGCCCTTTTCGCGAAGCCAGCGCCACGCCCCAGGAAAAAATCGCGCAGAGGATTCCCCCAGCGATCCCGACGAGCCCGAGAATCCCCGCCGAGGTCCACGCGTCCACGTCGCCGTACTGCCGCATTACGACGTCCATCCACGGCAGGCAGACGGGATAAAACACCAGCCCGAAGAGCAGGCCGTAGAGCGGCGCCGTACGCGGCCGCGCGCCAGACGCTGCGAGGATCAGCGGCACGAGCGCAAGCCACGCCAGCAGCGGCAGGTTGTAGTTGGGAAACGCGAGCGCGAGTGCGAGGCCGCCCGCCACAGCGAGCAGCACGCGCGTGTACCAGGGAAAATCCATTCAGCGCTTGATGATAGCCTTGAAACCGGCTTGATCGAGCGCGTTTTTCGCGGATTCCGCCGCTTTCACGTCCGGATACGGGCCCACTTGCACGCGGTAGAAATTGTCCGCGGTCGGCGTCACCACGAAGGCGGGAAATCTCTTTTGCTGCAGCGCGTCCGCCATCGCCAGCGCGTCGCCCTGATGCGTGAGCGCCGCTACCTGCAGCAGCACGCTCCCCTTCGAGAGCCTCGGGGCGTTGTAGCGCGCCGCGGCAGGAACTTCCTTCGGCGCGGCGGCAGGGGGCGCTGCGCTCACCGGCCGGGCAGGAGCATCGCTGGCCGCCGGAGCCTTCGCTTCCGGTTGCAGCCGGTCGTTATTGTTGTTCTTGGTGTAGAAATCCCACTCGCCGTTCGCAGGAGCGGAATCGGCGGCTGGCTGCTCGGGGGCGGGCCTCTCCGCCGCGTGCTCGGAAGAAGAGCTGCTGCGCGACAGTGCCTCGGCGGCGTGGACCAGGCCGCCGTACTGCGTCTTTCCCATGACGTAGCCGAGCGTGAAGAAAACGCCGCAAAGAAGCACGACACCCAGAAACAGCCCGATCAGGTGCCGGCTCTCGAGAACCCGGTCGCCGCCTCCACGCCTTCCGCCCGCCATTCGCTTCTACTTTCCGTCTCTCGACTTAATCCACTGCGAGATGATATCCACCGGCAGCGGGAAGACGATCGTCGTGTTTTTCTCGACGCCGATCTCGGTCAATGTCTGCAAGTACCGCAACTGGATCGCCGCGGGCTGTTTCTCCAGCACTTCGGCCGCGTCCGCCAGCTTCGTTGACGCCTCGAACTCGCCTTCAGCGTGTATGATCTTGGCGCGGCGTTCGCGTTCTGCTTCGGCCTGCCGGGCGATGGCCCGCTGCATCTGCTCCGGGATATCGACCTGCTTCACTTCTACCTTCGTTACCTTGATACCCCAGGGCTCGGTATCCTGGTCAAGGATTGTTTGCAGCTTCGAGTTTACCTTTTCGCGCTCGGAAAGGATCGAGTCCAATTCGAACTGGCCCACCAAGCTGCGAAGCGTGGTCTGCGCGAGCTGTGAAGTGGCGTACAAATAGTTTTGCACCTGCGAAAGCGCGAGATTGGCATCCACTACGCGGAAGTAGCAGACCGCGTTCACCTTCACGGAAACGTTGTCCTTGGTGATCACGTCCTGAGGCGGCACGTCGAGCGTTTCGATCCGCAGCGAGATGCGCGTCAGCTTCTCGATCGGATACAGCACCAATTGCAATCCCGCTCCCTTGGCGTCGGGCAGCATCCGCCCCAGTCGCAGCACCACTCCGCGTTCCCACTCTTTGATGACGTACAGCGAATTAAACAGCCAGAACAGAGCGATCACCAGACCAGCCAGGATCAACACCCCTACGAAATTCAGCGCCATGTATTGCCTCCTCGGTCCTCGGTATCCCCTAAGTAGACGCCGGCTGCTGCGGCCCGGCCGGTTCCACCTCGAGCGTCAGGCCGGTCACCTTTCTCACGCGCACGCGCGTGCCTTTCGGAATCGCCTGCCCCGCCGGCGCCGCCGCCCGCCAGAGTTCGCCGTGAATCCGGACCATCCCGGTGGCTTCGTCCCCCGCCTTTGCAGGGCCCACCGCCTCGGTCACTTCGCCTTCTTCGGCCAGCAACTCTTCCCTCCCGGTCGACGGCTTCCACGCGCGCGACCGCAGGACGAATCGCGCCAGCACAATCACGATGATCGCGAACGGAATTGCTACTCCCAGCGCTGCGCTCAAGCTCACCCCCATGCCCGTCCAAGGACTTTTCACGAGCATCAACGCGCCGAGCACCATCGAAATCACGCCGCCCACGCCGAGCACGCCGTGCGTCGGGTATTTGGCCTCGAGAACGAAAAACGCCAGCGCCAACCCGATCAAGAGCAGCCCCACGAAATTCACCGGCAGCGAGAACATGGCATACAGCGCCAGCAGCAGCGCGATCCCGCCGATCACGCCGGGGGCGAAAAGTCCCGGATGCGTGAATTCCGTGTACAGCCCTAGCACGCCGACGATCAGCAGAATGAAAAAGACATCGGGCTGGACGATTCGCGCGAGAAACTGTTCCCGCTCCGTCATGTCGATCGTCTGAATCGCGGGGTTTACCAGCGAGAGCTGCACCGTCGAACCATCGAAGCGGGTGATCGTCCGGCCGTTCAGCTTGGCGAGCAGGTCGGGAATCGAGTTTGCTTCGAGATCGACCATCTTCCCGTCGATCGCTTCCTGTTCGGTAAAGGCCTTCGCATCGGTCACGGCCGTCGCCGCAAGGTCCGCGTTTCGCCCGCGCTTACTGACGTAGCTGCGCAGGTAGGCCGTCGCCTCATTCAGGATTTTCTTGCGCAGCGTCTCGTCGACATTCACGGTCTGGCCGCCGATTTCCGTGATCGGCGATGCGGCGCCCGTATCCGTCCCCGGAGCCATTGCGTCCACATCCGCGGAGAGCAGAATGAAAAATCCTGCCGAGGCCGCGCGCGAGCCGGTCGGATAGACGTAGTTCACCACGGGCACCGGCGACTGCAGGATCGCCTGAATGATCGAGCGCATGGATGTATCGAGCCCGCCCGGCGTATTGATCGTGATCAGAATCAGGCTGGCGTGGTCGCGGGCGGCTTCGTGAATTCCGTCGACGATGTATCCGGCGAGCACCGGTTCGATCTCGCCGTCGATTTTGAGCTGCACCACGTTCGTGGAGAGGGATGCAGGCGCCGCAAGGGCAGCAGGCGGATTGCTCGCGCAGAAGGCCAACGCCGCTCCGGCCACAACGCACGCACCAAGCAGCGCGCGCGGCAACCGCCGGAAGAGCGATGGAAAAGCCATCACGAACCGGGATTATAGCAAGTTCCGCGAAGTAATGATGTGATAGTCGCAGCGGCGCGACCACCGGGGCCGGGAGGATAAGCTGATGAGTTACCTACAGCTTCTTCTCGTCGCTCGAAAACACAGGCTGAATGTCGAAGACTTCCTGCACGCGCTTGTCGCGAATCACGCGCGCGAAATCGGGATCGGTCTTGGCGGCGGTGAAATCTCGGTAGCCGTCGTCCCGCGCCTCTTTCAAGAAGTGCGCCGCGTGTTCGGCATCACCCGTCTTCGCATAAGACTTCGCCACGAGGAAATAAAGTCGTCCCGGATCCTGCGAAGACCTCTGCTGCACGGTCGCGCCCACACCACTCTTGTGCCCGAAAACGTCGGGATCGATCGCCAATGCCTTTCCAAACGCTTCGAGTGCCGGCGCGTATTGGAGATTGCTGAAATAGGCGTAGCCCAAGTTGCCGTAAATCACTGCGCGGGCTCCGTCCGGGATCAGAACCGCCTTTCGGTAATACTTGATCGCCCTTTTGTAGTGCTCTTGGGAGTACTCGAGCGAACCGAGATTGTTCATGGCGCTTGCGTAGTTCTTGTCGGCGTGAATCGCTCTCTTGTACGCGCGCTCGGCTTGACCGAAATCGCCAAGCTCCTGATAGGCGATGCCAAGCTGGTTCAGCAGGGCAGCGTCCTTCGGATCGCTCTTCAAAAGCCTTTCGTAGGATTTCGCGGCCTCCGCATAATCCTTGCGCGCCATCTGAATTCGCGCGCGCATCTCGGCCTCTTCGTGTTGCGCGGCGGGCGAGAGATTCTCCGGCTGCCCCGGATTGATGATCGGAGCCTCCGCGTTCGGATTGGAGCTATCCTGCGCCCGGGCGGGCGGGGCCACCAGAACGACCGATACGGCGAAGAGGGCCAAGGCTTTCATTTGCCCCTCCTTGGTTTGCGGACTTTTCGGGCCGGCGGCTACTGCGGCGGCTTGGAATTGTTGTCGGCCGGCTCTTTGCTGCCCCCAAAGATACCAAATATCTTGTCGAGCAGCCCCTTTTTCTTCTCTTCCTGTTCGGACTGCTGGTTCGATTGCTGGCCGGAAGGGTTCGCGCCGGGCTCCTCTGCCTGGCTCGGTCTTGCTGCTTGACCGCCGTTTGCGGGCGGCGGGGGCGGGTTATCGCCCTTGCCGAACAAATGCGCGAGCCACGATCCGCCGTTCGGCCCTTGCGCCAACTGACCGCCGTGCAGCTCGCAGTACTGCGTCGGCGCAGTACCCTCGATGAAATATTCCTGGGCCGTTTGAGGACACGTGGCGGTAGCCAATTGCCCCGACTGTGGGTCGATCATATCCTGCACGATTCCGGCCGGCGGCGGGAACGGCTGCGTATTGCTGTACATCGGCAGTTCCACGGCGCGCTTCATGAACTCTCCCCAGATCGGTGCTGCCGTTTGGCCTCCCGTTAGTCCGAGGTCGCGGTTGTCGTCGAAGCCGACCCACACGACGCAAAGCAGATTCGAGGTGTAGCCCGCGAACCAACCGTCATGCGACGTGCCGGTTTTCCCGGCCGCGGGCGCCGTAAACCCCAATGCGCGCACCGGATAGCCGGTGCCATGGTCGATCACGTCTTCCATCAGGCTCGTCGTGAGAAAAGCCACTCGCGGATCGAGCACCGCTCGTGTGGTCGGCGCCGGCTGTTCCTCCATGGTGCCGTCGGATGCTTCGACGCGCCGGATGAAGAGCGGCTCGGCACGAACGCCACCCGAGGCGAACGCGGTGTATCCGGCCGCCACATCGATCGGCGTCATTTCGTAGGTGCCCAGGGCCATCGCCGGCGTGGCCAGGATGTTGTTGCCGAGCCCCATCTGCCGCACTACCTGCACCACGCGCGGGTAGCCGATCATCTCGGCGACTTTCACGGTCGCCACGTTGAGCGAATGCATCAGCGCGTCGCGAACGGTCACCGTGCCGTAAAACTCTTCTCCGTAATTGTTCGGCGTGTACTCCTTGCCGTCGAATTCGAACGTCGTCGGCGTGTCGTCCACCGTCGTTGCCGGAGTCACCACCGGTTGCAGCCCCTCGACCGCGTTGTCGAACGCCGCTGCGTAGACGAACGGCTTGAAAGCCGAGCCCGGTTGGCGATGCGCCAGCGCGTGATTTAGCTGGCTCTCGCCGTAATTACGTCCGCCGACGAGCGCGCGAATCTCGCCGGTGTGCGGATCCATAGCGACCAGCGCCACCTGGGGCATCGGCACGGGCTCGCCTTTCTTCCGCCAGATGGCGTACCGCCGAGCCAGCAGCTTATCGATCTCTGCGTCGCCGATCTGGATAGCTTGCGTCGCCGCCTGCTGCAGGTCGGGATCGAGCGTGGTATAGATGCGGTAGCTCTGCGTCTCGAGGTCGGCTTCTGAGAATTTCTCGAGCAGGTGATCCTTCACCATATCGACGAAATACGGCGCCGCGCTGCTCTCGAGGCCCCCGTTGACGAATTTCAGTTTCGCTTTCTTCGCCGCTGCTTCCTGATCGGCCGTCAGGTAGCCGTCGTCGACCATCTGCGCGAGTACGCGGTTGCGCGCTTCGTCGGCGCGGTCGGTGTGGCGCTCGGCTGCCGAGTAGTAATTCGGCGCTCGAATGATGCCGCCGAGAAACGCCGCCTCGCCGGGCGTCAACTCGTGGATGTCTTTGCCGAAGTAGGCCTGGGACGCCTCGCCGAATCCCCGAATCGAAAAGCTGCCGCGATTGCCGAGGTAGACATCGTTCGCGTACAGTTCGAAAACCTGCTCCTTCGAGAAGCGCTCGTCGATCTCCGCCGCCATCAGGATTTCCTTCAGCTTGCGGTGCCAATCCCGTTTCGTCGTGAAGAAAAATGTCCTCGCCACCTGCATGTCGATCGTGCTCGCGCCCTGCGCTTTCCTTCCGAGCCGCACGTCCGCCAGTGCCGCGCCGAACACACGGACGAAATCGAGCGCGCCGTGCTCGAAAAAGCGCTTGTCCTCGGCGGCTAGCACCGCATGAACCAGCAGCGGCGGGATGTCGTCGTAGCGCAACACGCGCCGCTTTTCTCGCGAGCTATCGAAAAGGTTCGTGATCAGCAGCGGCTCGATCTCGGCTGAATCCCGCGACGACCCGTCCGAAAGCTGCGCGATGTGCGAAATCTCGGTACCCGTAAAATTCACGCGCAGGGCGTTCGTGCTGTTGAAGTAGGAATTGGCGGAGGGATGAATCTCGATCGTCGAACCGTCGACCTTCAAGAACCCCGGCGCTCCCGGCACGTCGCTTTCCTGATAGCCCGCCCGCAGCAGATAACTCGCGAGATCCGGCGCGCGCATCGTCTCTCCGGTAAAAATATGGCCCGGTGCGGAATAGACGCTCGATGTGTTCTGGAAAATCTGCCCGGTGAGCCGCTGGTCGATCAGGTGACCGAACTGAACGTAGTAGTAGGTGATCACGCCCGCAATGACCAGCAATACGCCGAGTATCGCGCCCAGCGCCGCGACGCCGAAGCGTGAAGTCCAGAAGCCTCGCGCGATTCGAATCCGCAATCGGTTCTCCGCTGCTCCCGCCCCCGCACGCTCGGATCGCATCTGCAAATGCGCGGCGCGACCGGGGCTTAAGCACACAAGTCCATCCGCTTCACTTCTACAGCTATCTTAGCTTAGATGCTGTGATTGTCCGCGTGGACATGAAACTGCTTGTTCCACTGGTAGACGGCGAGATCGATCGACACGCTGTAATCGAGCGTGATGTCTACGTCGTTGTTGGAAACGCTGACCTGGATATCTTCTTCCTTCGCGGGGATCCCGAGCTCCTGCGCCTTTTTCCAGGCGTCGTCCCGAATGTCGTCGACGCTCTTCTTCGGGTAGCTCGCCAGCGCAAACCGGGTTTCGCTTTCCATCGAGTCCTGGAATTGGTAGTTCGCCACGTAGATGGGGACGATCTTCACGGCGACAAAGGCCATCGCGCCGAGAATGAGGAGCGTCACCAGCGTGTTCAGCTTCGAGCCGCCTCGCTCGGCGAGTCGCTTGGAAGCGTCCCCGATATGTGCTGCCCGCGACATCTGGCTGATCCAACCTCTCAGGATAGCGAACCTATACGAAGGTTCAGGCTAGCACGCCGCGTTTGGGGAGAGCCTGAGTCGTGAGACAGGTGTCTACGATCAGTTACTGGTGCGCGACCAGCACACAAACCAGCCGGAAGACGGCCGCAATCATCACATGCCATTGCACTTAGCGGAAGGCCCCTGCCAGAATTCGTTTCCGCTGCGCTGCTGGAAAACGCTCAATCGCGTATCGCAATGTGGTTCGCGGCGTCGCGGCGTAGTGGAACCGCAGAAACTCCAGCAGGGCCGGACTCGACACTTTGCCCGCCTCGCGCAACATCCACCCGACGGCTTTATGGATCAGGTCGTGCTGGTCGCCGAGCAGTTTTTCGGCGATGCGAAACGTATCCTCGAGCTCGCCGTTGCGGATCAGCGTCAGCGTCGAAACGATCGCGATGCGCCGTTTCCACAAGTTTCGCGACGCGGCAAATCGATCGAGCACTTTCCGCGGCCGCTCTTTCAGGTGCGCACCAACGATATACGGCGCCGAAGTATCCACCAGGTCCCAGTTATTCGCGCGTTCGGCATGCCGCAGGTAGAACGCAAAGATTCGCGAGCGCTGCTTGTCTTGCCCGCGCGCGTACTGCGCCACCAGAATTTCGAGCGCCGTGAAGCGATGTTCGTGAATGGGAGACTTCAGGAGGCGCGAAATATCGTCGAGCGGCAACCCGAGATGCTTCAGGGCAATCTTTCGCTGTAAGGGAACCGTGATTCCGAGAAAGCGGTCGCCCTCGCCATACTCGCCCTTGCCTGTCTTGAAAAACCACGCCAGGCCTTTGGCGCGTTTCGCGTCCGCGGCGGCGGCGAGCTCGCGCTCGACATGCTTCCACGTCGAACGTTGCGTTGCTGAGCCGGCCCGCCGGTTTGCCTTCGGCGGCAACCTAGTATGCCTTGGCGAAAATCGCTTTCTGCTTCGCGGGCTGGCCGCAATAGATACACTTGCCTGCGCCGCTGGTGGCATGGCCCGTCCCCAGCGTCTGATCGAGAGGAATGCAGCGCATGGTGGCCTTCGTCTCTTCCTTTATCTTTGCCTCGCACTCCGGTCCGCCGCACCACCACGAAAACGCGAAGCCCTTTTCCACCGCGCCCTTGAATTCGTCGTAACTCGCGGGCTCCGCCGTGTTCGCCTCGCGAAACCCCAGCGCTCGATCGTAGAGCGCCTTCTGAATCTCTTCGAGCATCGCTGCCACCGCCGCCGCGATTCCCTCCTGCGGCACGAACGACTTGCCCTCTTTCCTGGGCCGGTCACGCCGCGCCAGAACGACCGTTCCCTTGGCCACATCCTTCGGCCCCAGCTCCATCCGCAGCGGCACGCCGCGCATCTCCCAGTCGTTGAACTTGAACCCGGGGCTCATGCCTTCGCGCTCGTCCATCTTCACGCGAATTCCCGCGGCGACCAGCTCTTTGCGCAACCGCTGCGCCGTCTCCATCACCGCACCCTTTTCTTCGTCGCTTTTGAAGATGGGCACGATCACCAATTGATATGGCGCGAGCCGCGGCGGCAGGATCAATCCCTGATCGTCGCCGTGCACCATGATGATCGCGCCGACGAATCGCGTCGAGAGGCCCCACGACGTCGTCCAGCAGTGCTGCAGCACGCCGTTCTTATCGAGGTAGCGAATCTCGAACGCCTTGGCGAAATTCTGCCCCAAATTATGCGACGTGCCCGCCTGCAGCGCCTTGCCATCGCCCATCATCGCTTCGATCGAGTAGGTCTGATCGGCGCCCGCGAAGCGCTCCGCATCGGACTTGCGTCCCGGAATCACCGGAATCGCGGCCTCGCGCACGGCAAAGTCCGTGTAGACGTCGAGCATCTGCCGCGTTTCGGCCTCGCCTTCTTCCGCGGTCGCGTGCGCTGTGTGGCCCTCCTGCCAGAAAAATTCCAGCGTGCGCAGGAAAAGACGCGTGCGCAGCTCCCAGCGCACCACGCTGTTCCACTGGTTGATCAGCACCGGCAGGTCGCGGTACGACTGTATCCACTTCGCGTACGCGTGCCCGATGATCGTCTCCGACGTCGGCCGGATCACCAGCGGCTCTTCGAGCTTTTCTCCGCCTCCGTGCGTCACCACCGCTAGCTCGGGCGAAAACCCTGCGACGTGCGATTTTTCCTTATCGATGAAGCTGCGAGGAATCAGCAGCGGGAACGCCGCGTTTACGTGCCCGGTCGCCTTGAACCGGCCGTCGAGCGCCGCCGTGATGTTCTCCCACAGCGCCCAACCGTACGGTCGGACGATCATGCAGCCGCGCACCGGCGCGTAATCGGCAAGCTCCGCGCGCAGCACCAACTGGTTGTACCATTCCGAAAAGTCCTCGCCTCTCGTCGTCAGCTTCAGATCGGACATTCTTCACCTTGCATTAGAATCGCACCCGTGCGCGCGCGAAAACGATTTAGGTTAGGGGACTCACGCTCGCAAGTCAATCCGCGCGCGCCCGTTTCGCCGTTTCTGCTGTGCGAAACACTCGAATCCGTGTACCCTAGGCGGCACCCTGAAGGTCCACGGGCGTCGTGTCCGTTCATCGAAAGGAATTTCGCAGATGCGCAGGAGCATTGCCCGAGCGGTCCCTCGTGTCGTTTTTTTGGCAGCCTTGGTGTTCGCGCTGAGCGCTCTCCAAACTCGAGCCCAATCCTCGCAAGGCGCCGGCGCGTCGGCCGGGACTTCGGGCTCCCAGGCTCCCGGCAGCGACAGCATGCGTCCCACTCCGAATCCTCCGGTGGTCGCGCACTATCAGCGTCCGAGCGAAAGTCTCAAGCTGCGCAACTTCGTTTTCGATGCCGTGGGGCCGTATCCTTTCATCGGAGCGATTGGCACCGGCGGCATTCAGCAGGCCTACGGAACGCCGCGCGAATGGGGCGAAGGCTGGGACGCCTACGGAGTGCGCGTCGCGAGCAATTTCGGCATCGCTCTTACCACAACCACCGCGCGTTACACGCTCGCCGAAGTTTTTCGCGAGGATACGCTCTACTATCGCTGCGACTGCAAGGGCTTTCTGCCGCGCCTCGAACACGCCGTGATTTCGACCGTCACCGCGCGACGCGGCGAAGACGGTCACCGCGAGTTTTCGGTCCCGGCCTTTGTCGCTCCCTACGCCGGCGCCGAGACCGCCGCGCTCGGCTGGTATCCCGGCCGCTACGGACCGAAGGATGGATTCCGCATGGGCAACTACAACCTGCTCGGCCAGATGGGGCAGAACATCGCGCTCGAATTCGTCTACGGCGGCCCGCACACCCTGCTGAACTCGATGCACATTCCCGGGCTTTCCGGCAAAGGCCGAGCTGGACCGAATCCGTGAGCCTCGGCGCGGCCCGGATTGCAAAGGCTGCCGCCCTCCGATAGAATTTGCCTGCAAACGTCGAATTGAAATGACCCACGACACCGCCGAATCGCTCCGCATGAACCGTTCGCTCGCCCAGACCGACCCCGAAATCGCCGATGTGCTCCGCGAAGAGGTTCGCCGCCAGGCGAGCGGCCTCGAGCTGATCCCCTCGGAAAATTTCGTCTCCGAGGCCGTGCTCGAAACGATGGGCTCCGTGCTCACCAACAAGTACGCGGAAGGCTATCCCGGCAAGCGCTATTACGGCGGCTGCGAATTCGTCGATCGCGCCGAACAGCTCGCCATCGATCGCGCCAAAGAGATCTTCGGCGCCGAACACGCGAACGTCCAGCCGCACTCCGGCACGCAGGCGAATATCGGCGTCTACATGACTGTGCTGCAACCGGGCGACGTCGTTCTCGGCATGAATCTCGCGCACGGCGGCCATCTGACGCACGGTCATCCCTTGAATTTTTCGGGCAAGACCTACAAGTTCGTGCCCTACGGTGTCTCGAAAGAAACCGAGACGATCGATTACGACGAACTCGACCGGCTCGCGCGCGAACACAAGCCGAAAATGATCGTCGCGGGCGCGAGCGCCTATTCCCGGATCATCGATTTCCCCCGCATGGCCGAAACCGCGCGCTCCGTAGGCGCGATCTTCTTCGTTGACATGGCGCATATTGCGGGACTCGTCGCCGCGGGCGTGCATCCGAGTCCCGTGCCCTACGCCGACTTCGTCTCCACGACCACGCACAAGACCCTGGGTGGCCCGCGCGGCGGCCTGGTTCTTTGCCGCGAAAAATATGCCAGGGATCTCGACCGCTCCACTTTTCCCGGCATCCAGGGCGGCCCTCTGATGCACATCATCGCGGCCAAGGCCGTCTGCCTGAAGGAAGCGATGGAGCCGGGATTCCGCGAATATCAGCGCCAGGTCGTAGCCAATGCGAAAACGCTCGCGGCCGGCATCGCCCGCCGCGGCTACCGCATCGTCAGCGGCGGCACGGATAATCATCTCTTCCTCGTCGACATCTACTCGCGCGGCCTCACCGGCGCCGACGCCCAGCCCGCTTTCGATCGCGCCGGAATCACCATCAACAAGAATTCGATCCCCTTCGATCCCCTTCCGCCGATGAAGGCGGGCGGCATTCGCATGGGCACTCCGGCCGTCACCACGCGCGGCATGCGCGAACCCGAAATGGAGCGAATCGCCGGATGGATTGCGGATGTTCTCGACCATCTCGGCAACGCCTCGACCGAGCAGCGCGTTCGCGCTGAGGTCGCTGCCTTCGCCTCGAATTTCCCGCTGTATGCACGCCGCCTGGAAGCCGCCGAAGCTGCACTCGCCGGAGTCCGCGCGGCTCGCTGAGCGACGGCGGTGGGGTCTGAACGATTGCCCCTGCCGCTCTTTGCGCATGGACGAGGTTGCCGATGGTGATGCCCACCGTTTGGGGCGGGCCCATTACCGAATACGAACGCGAGGAAGCGCGGCAGATTCAGTTGTCGCTCTTGCCCGCTGGCCCGCTCGCCGCTCCCGCCTACGAGATCGCCTATCGCTTTTCTCCTTTCGGCGGCGTGGGCGGCGATTTCGCGGACTTCTACACGCTTCCCGATGGCCAGCTCGGCCTTTACATGGGCGATGTGGTCGGCAAGGGCCTCTCCGCGGCGCTATACGCCGCGCTCGTGATGGGCCTTTTCCGCGGCATTCATAAGGAAGGAACCGATCCGGCCACCGCGCTCGGCATTTTGAACAAGAGGATGCTCGTGCGGCCGGTCGTCGGCCGGTTTGCCGCAACCCTCTACGCGGCGTTCGACCCGAAATCGCGCGCTCTCACGTTCTCGAACGCGGGCTTGCCTCTGCCGCTGCTCGTCTCGAAATCCGGATGCACGCCGCTCGGCGAGGGCGGTCTGCCTTCCGGCCTTTTCCCCGGCGCCGCGTATCAGAATTACTGCGTCGAGCTGGGCCCTGGCGACGGCGTGCTTTTCGCGAGCGACGGCCTCCACGAGCTCCGCGACCCCGGCGACGAGGACTTCAGCCGCGAGCGGCTCGCCGAAATCTGGCGGGAGTGCTACGACAGATCGGCCGACGAATGCCTCGGGTTTCTCTTCGAAGAGGCGCGGCTTTTCTCCGAAAACGGCAGCGAGCAGCGCGACGACATCACGGCGCTGGTGCTGCGCGTCTGCGGGTAGATTCTCCGCAGTTGTCCATTCTCTGCGGTCCTCTGCGCCCTCTGCCTCTCTGCCTCCAGGCGTAATGCGGCCGAAACTTTCTCCGTGCCCTCTGTAGCCGTTCTCGCTGCTCTCTGTGGTAGGCCTTCCGCGCGGATCGCGCCATCGGCCACGCGTTACTCGATCTCAGTCTCGAGTTCCTCCACGCGTCCGTCGCGAATCGAAAACGCCCGCACCGGCTTCGGCGCATCCGCCAGCGGCGACACGATGAAGTAAATCGCCTCCGAGTAATACGCCGGCTCAATGGGAGCGAAGCGATGCGATATCCGGCGCTACAGCATTTCGATTTCGAGGCGTTCGGCGCGGCCGTCACGGATGGAAAAGGCGCTCACGGAGGTCACATCCTCCGTCTTGCCGGCAATGATGAAGTAGATCGCCTCGGAATAATACGCGAGCTCGATGTCGTGCTCGGACGGCTTGTCTTTTCCGTTGGGATGTGAGTGGTAGATGCCGAGAAACTCAAGCTTCTGCTGTCGAAATTCGCGCATCAAGCGGACGGTTTCGCGAGGATCGATTTCGTAGTTCCTCGCCGGATCGCGCGCGACATTTGTCGCGGGAAAAACGTGGGTGATGACGCCGTCACGTCCCGCGAGCAGCCCACAACACTCCTGTCCGGGCGTCTGCACGAAATGGCCCAGCAAGCCAAAGAGCACCGTCTTCAGGATTTTCACCCCGGCTTTCACGGAGCGAGTATATCGGGACTCGAACGGAAAATACGAGCAGACAAAGACGCTTGATTTGCTGCAATACTTTCCGGCGCACAGTATTTCCCGCGGCATGCAGAGAATTCTAGTTTGTCAGGACCATTCGCGCGAGAACCTTTGCGGGGTGTTGCGAACGAGCTGTCTCGGATCGCAGGCTGTACGGCGGCGGTCGTGATCTTTGCATCCGCCAACAGCGCAGCCGAAGGCAGCCGCTGGCGAGTCTCCGGAACCGACCCGCTGAGCAACGTCAAGGTCGAAGATCGGCAGCAGTAAACCCAACTACTTGCTAGCGGAGGTCGAGGGTCTTAGAAAACGGCAGCGAGCAGCGCGACGACATCACCGCCCTCGTGCTGCGCGTCTCCGCATAGCATTCTGCGATGGTCGGTTCTCCGCGTCCTCTGCGTCTCGGCGGTGAATCCGGCTTTTTCTGATGTATCTTGGGTTGTGCCGTTCGTCTCCGTTTCCCTCTGAGTTCTCTGTGGCTTTTCTTCGTGACCTCTGTGTCAAGCCGTCCGCGCGGCTGGCAAACATCAGTGGCGCCGGAAATGTCGGCGGCCGATCTCGACGTGCCGTTCTTACGGCGGCAGGCGCAGAAGGTTCAAGGCATCGGGTTGGAAGTTTCGGGCGCGCGAGAGAAAAGCCCCGGCGCCTGCCCGCAGCGTCCCGGCCCGTCCTCAACAAAGAAAGCCGTTACGCCTTTTGGGCTTGGCGGCGCAGGAACGTCGGCACGTCGAGGTCATCCGCCGGCATCTCGGGCACGACTTCGGCGACGTTGCGCGCCACCTGCTGCACGACGTTTGTCTGCGGCGGCGCGACGCTCACCGGATCGGTCACTTCGCGTCCCGCCTTCCATGTCTTCGGCAGATAGGACGGCCGCGTCTGCGCTTTCTTGTTCCCCACTTCGCGGAATCC
>Ga0335073_10003323_pt1 | contig 22381 bp, 17 predicted proteins | sample Lox_Sample_22_FD_207093 | JGI IMG/M metagenome (GOLD analysis project Ga0335073, IMG submission 207093) | Soil microbial communities from Loxahatchee National Wildlife Refuge, Florida, United States - Lox_Sample_2.2 | ecosystem: Environmental > Terrestrial > Soil > Wetlands | place: USA... | reverse complement strand
AGCCATGGGAATCTCGAATCCCTTTTTCAATCATCGTGAGGGAGCGCCTCTCAACCAATTGCTTGCCCAGCTCGGGCCCATATATCTCACTCTGTGTATTGGCTTCTTCGCGTTTGAAGGATGGCTCTACTTTGCGATCTCGGAGAGTTCCCGTTGGAGCGCGACTTTGGGAAAGCGGCTGCTGGGGCTTTATGTGTCCGACACCGCCGGCAAGCCAGTGGATTTTTGGCAAGCCAGCATGCGGTTCTGTGCCGGCCGCCTCCTGGTCCACGTGCCCGCTCTGGGCATCTATTATTTTGTGATCGACTGCCTTTACATCGGTCTCAGGCGCGACAAACGCGCTCTCCACGACATCTTCTCCGGTTGCCTCGTCTTGCGCGAAAGCCAGCAACGCCAGGTGATCCGTTGAAGAATTCGAATTGGCCGCGTTCTGGTACGGTCCTTTACCGGCCGATGGCGAGATAGCCACGCCTGTACTACGAGATTCTTGCGCCTGTTTTTAGCACGCGCCTATACTGGCAAAGATTCGTGGACCAGCCCCGAATCGCCCTCGTGGTGTTGCCTGCTGCGGAGGTAACGGTCTGGCCTATAAAACTTTCAAGGCAGGGAATAACTGAGCGTGGACGAAGTAAAGCAGTTTCCAGCCGTGGAGCGCCGCCGCAATCCGGGAGTCTCCGGCGATCAGCGCGAGGCGGGCGAAGTGGCCATCTTCCAGGAGTTGGGGAAGGCGCTAACTTCCTCCCTGCAGCTCGATCAGGTTCTCCGCACGATCATGGAGAAGATCGACGAGTTCCTGCGCCCGGACAATTGGTCCCTGCTCCTCCTGGATGAGTCCAAACAAGAACTCTATTTCGAGCTGGCGGTTGGCAAAGCTTCTCAAGCGCTCAAAGACGTGCGCATCAAGATCGGGCAGGGAATCGCCGGTTGGGTGGCACAGCATGGAGAAACCGTGGTCGTGCCGGACACTTCCAAGGACACACGCTTCTTCGGCAAGGTCGACGAAAAAACGAAAACAGAAACGCAATCGATCGTGGCAGTGCCCGTCAAATTCCGCGACACCTGCCTGGGTGTCATCGAGCTAATCAACTGCTTCGGCCCCGAAGGCTTTGACGACCGCGACCTCAAGTTGCTCGAGGCGCTCTCTGACTTCGCCGCCATCGCTCTCGAAAACGCCCGCCACGTGAAACGAATTCACGAACTGACCATTACTGACGATTGCACCAGCCTCTACAATGCCCGGCACATGGGCTTCATCCTCGAGACGGAAATCTACCGCTCGCAGCGCTACAACTATCAATTCTCGCTTGTCTTCATCGATCTCGATCATTTCAAGCAAGTGAATGACACCCACGGCCATCTCGTCGGCTCACGCTTGCTCGCGGAAATTGGCAATGCGCTCAAAGCTCACTGCCGTCTCATCGATTTTGCCTTTCGATACGGCGGAGACGAATTCGTCATTCTTCTGCCGCAAACCTCTAAGGATAACGCACTGAATGTGGCGCGCCGCCTCCACAAGCTCATTCGCGAAACACTTTGGCTCGATGCCGATGGTCTAAGTATCCATGTAACGCCGAGCTTGGGAGTGGCCTCCTATCCCACGGATTCGCGCACCAAAGAGGGGCTGCTGCACCTCGCCGATGAGGCCATGTACCTCGTGAAAAACACCAACCGCGACTGCGTAGCTGCTGCCAACATCGGCATTTTGCCGGACACGACTGCGGCGGCCGCCGAAACAGCCGGCTAGTCTTTCGTGCGCTCCCTCTTTTCTCGCTCTCCATCTTCTATACAGCCCCCGAGAATTTTGCTTAACTGAAGCTATGCGAAGAAGCGAAGCAGCGCGATATGCGCGCTGGTCTGCGGCAGTAGCGCTGCTGCTGGCCTCTCTCACGGCGGGCGTGTACATGAAGCGCGGCTGGCAAAGGATCATCGAGCGGAGAAAGGCGCCGCCTCCGGCCCCTCTGAATGTGGAGAAGCAGTCCAGTGGAATCACACTCTCGAAAATGGACGGGCCACGCAAGATCTTCACGATCCAGGCGTCAAAGTCGACCGACTTCAGGGACGTGGAGACCAGCTTGCTCGAAAACGTGAGAGTCACGATCTTCGGCAAGTATGGCGATCGTCACGACGTCCTGCAGACGCGAAGTTGCCAGTACGGCAAGTCGAGCGGCGGCATCACGTGCAGCGGTGATGTACAGATCGATCTGGAAAGTGCTGCGGATGCTGATCGCGCCGCAAGAAATCCCGTCGAACCGCCCCAGATTGTGCACGTCGAGACCCACGGCGTGAATTTTGATCGGAGCACCGGAACCGCAAGAACGGACCAGCCCGTGACCTTTACCTTTCCGAACGGAAGTGGCGACGCCGTGGGGGCAGAGTACAACTCAGACGAAGGAACACTGCGCCTTCTCCAAAACGTCAAGCTGAAGCTCAGGCCACCAGTAAAAAAAGAGTCCGGGGAATCGCCTTCAAAAACACAATCAAGTCAAGAGGTGCAGGTTATCGGCACCAGTCTCGACTTCGGCCGCGACGCAAGAACTATCCACATCCTCGGCCCGGCGGAGGCGGACTCGGGCACGATCCGATTAACCGCTGGAGAGCTCACACTGGAAATGGATTCGGCGTTCCGCGCACGCAGGCTTCTGGCTATCGCGGGAGCGCATGGCGAGCTCCCGGAACTTGCCTCGCAAAACGGGTCCGATGCGATGCTCCTCGATGCAAACACCATGACAGCGCTGATCGCCCCGGAAGGCTGGGTGACTCGCATGGACGGAACGGGAAGCGTACGCGGCTCGCGTCACAGCGAGCTCGAGCGGGACGAATTCCACGCCGACGCGGCTTCGCTTGATCTCTGGCCTCGCGTCAATCAGGCCAAAGAGCTGAATCTTACCGGCGGGGTTTTGGTGAAGACGCTCATGGCAAATAGCGGCGACGAGCGAATCCTTCAGACGGGCGCGCTTCGCATGGAGTTCAACAAAGGAATGAAGGGCGAATCCGGCAAACCCGTCAGCGCGGAAACGCTCACCGCGGGCACAATGGAATGGACGGATGCGGCCGCACAAGCGAACGCGACACCGACCCTCACAAAATTGCAAGCGGACAAGCTGCAGTTGGCCTTTGGAGAAGAAGGCAAGCCCAAGCAGTTGGATGCCACTGGAAACGTACTGACGGAGCGCACAATGGCTGGTCACTCCGTCCAAACGGCTACGGCCAGGAGCGGAGTTGCGCAGTTGCTTGCCACGGGCGGCTGGTCGCGGATGGATTTACAAGGCGATGTGAAGTTGAAAGAGGCCGACCGCAACGCGCGCGCGGAGCATGCGGCGTTCCTGCGCGCATCCCAGATGGCGATTTTGACCGGACACGCCATTGCGCGCGACGCGACCACCGAAACGCGCGCCCCTCGAATCGAGTTTAGCAGCGCCACTGGAGACATCCGCGCGGAAGGCGGCGTGGGCTCGACGGATTTCTCGCCCAACGGCGATGTCGTCCATTTCGCGCAAGTACCCGCCAACATTTCCTCGGACACGATGCAGGGCAACTCGAAAACGGGACGCGCCTTCTATTCCGGCCACGCGCGGCTCTGGCAGGGTGATTCCGTGTTGGAAGCGGACTCCATTGAACTACTTCGCGAAACAAAAATCCTGAATGCCGTCGGTAGAGTGCGCGCCGTTTTCCCGCAGACTCCATCTTCCGCGCCCGCCGGTGCTAGCGAGGCTCCTGCCCGGAAAACTGTTATTTGGCACGTCAGCTCTGGAACGCTTAGCTACAACGACGTGACGGACGTCGCCCATCTCGAAAAGAACGTCGTCGTTCAGTCACCTGACCAAAGGATTCGCGCTCCCGAGATGGATTTGTATTTCACGCGCGGCGCCACTCGTTCCGCGAGCAGTTTCAATGGAGCCCCCGTGAGTAGCGGAGCGCAGCAAATCAGCCGCGCCGTGGGAACCGGCGGCGTCATCGTCGACCAAGGCGGCCGCCGCGCCACGGCCGAACGTGGTGAATACACCGCCTCCGACGGCAAATTCGTCATGAGCGGCGGAACTCCCACTCTTTACGATGGCTCCGAGGGAACCACCACTGGCCGTCAATTGACCTTCTTTTTAGCGGATGATACGATCATCGTTGACTCTGAAAATGGTTCGCGGACGTTGACGAAGCACCGAGTCGAAAAGTGACGCGGCCGCCGAGCGGTCGTTCGTGACGAGGTATGCTGAAACTCCAGGCCGTCGAGTTGAGCAAGTCGTATCGCGGTCGCAAGGTCGTTGATGACGTTGAACTGGAGATCGGCCAGGGTGAAGTCGTCGGGCTCTTGGGACCCAACGGCGCAGGCAAGACCACTACCTTTTATATCCTAGTCGGCCTTGCCCGCCCGGACTCCGGCCAGGTTCTCTTGAACGGCGGGGAAATCACCGACCTTCCCATGTACCTCCGGGCTCGCAGCGGCATCAGCTACCTTCCTCAGGAACCCTCGGTCTTTCGCCAACTGACTAGCGAAGAAAATCTGCTCGCCGTTCTCGAAACTCTCCCTCTCACCCCCGAGCAGCAACGCGACCGATTGGAAGAGCTATTGGTTCAAATGGGACTCGAGACCGTGCGCACGAGCAAGGCCTACACTCTCTCCGGCGGAGAACGCCGCCGCCTCGAAATCGCGCGCTCTCTTACTCTCCAGCCTTCCTTCATCCTCCTCGACGAACCTTTTTCCGGTATCGACCCTCTAACCGTGAAGGATCTTCAGGAGATCATCCGGGATTTAAGCCGCTCGGGCATCGGCGTTCTCATCACTGACCATAACGTCAGGGAAACACTCAACGTGACGGACCGCGCATACATCGTGAATCATGGCAAGATAATGGCGAAGGGTACGCCGCACGAATTAAGCAACGATGCGGAGGTTCGCCGCGTTTATCTCGGCGATCATTTCCGCCTGAACTGAAATTCTAAGTTGGGGACTTGAAAGGGAAAATCGGAACTGATCATGGCTTGGCAGGGACTCAAATTAAACCTGAGAGTTTCGCAGCGGCAGATTCTCACGCCGGGCCTCGTCCAAATGGTCAGCGTCCTCGCCCTCAACCGCCTCGAACTGCGCGAGATGATCAATCAGGAGATGATTGCCAACCCCGTCCTCGAAGAGCTCAGCGAAGAACCTACCCAGACCGACAACTACAGCGACGAAAATTTTCTGAAGGCCGAAACCGAGAAAGTTCCCGAAAAGCCCGAAGCCAATCCTTTCGACGAGTTCGATGTCGGCAGTTTTTTCAACAAATACCTCGATACCGGAGGCGACGGCGGGCAATCCCAGGAACGAGAAGTCTCCGAGCGGCCTTCCTTCGAAAAGTTCCTTTCCTCTCCCAGCGGCCTCACCGAACATCTCACCTGGCAATTGAGCGTCACCATCTGCTCCGAATCTGTCAAAGAGCTCGCCGAGAGCATCATCGGCAACCTTGACGAGAACGGTTACTTGACGGCTTCCATCGAGGAACTCGTCCAAAACGGCAAATTTTCTCAGGACGATCTCGATGACGCCCTCGCCGTCGTCCAGGACTTCGATCCCATCGGCGTGGGTGCGCGCGATTTACGCGAATGCCTCCTCCTGCAGCTCAAAGCGTTCGATCCGCAAAATACCCTTGCCCAGCAGATCGTCTCCGAGCATCTGAAGCAAGTGCAATCCAACCAATTGAAAGAAGTCGCCCGTGCGCTGAATCGTCCCCTGGAAGTCGTCAAGCGTTCGCTCGAAGTCATCAAGAAGCTCGATCCCAGACCAGGCCTCCGTTACAACAAGACCGAGCCGCGCCTTGTCGAGCCCGACGTCTATTTCCGCAAGGTCGATGACCAGTGGCAAGTCTTCCTGAATGAAGACGACATGCCGCAGCTCCGCCTAAGCCCCACCTACCGCCGCCTGCTCGCCCGCGACGCCGCCGATCGCGACGTTCGCAACTACGTCAAAGAACGCTTCACCGCTGCCATCCAGCTCATGAAAAATATCGAGCAGCGCAAGCACACCATCCTTCGCGTCTGCCAATCCATCATCGCCCGCCAGGGCGAATACCTCGATCATGGCCCCGACGCCCTCAAGCCCATGATGATCAAGGAAGTCGCCGAAGAAGTCGGTGTGCATCCCTCCACGGTTAGTCGCGCCGTCGCTAGCAAGTACGCGCACACTACTCAAGGCGTCCTCGAACTCCGCTCCTTCTTCAGCGAGTCGGTGAATGGCCCCGAGGGCGGCGGAATGTCGTTGCTCACCCTCAAGCGTCTCGTCAAAAAAATGATCGAAGAAGAAGACGGCGCCAAGCCTCTCACTGATGAGCAAATCGCCAAAAAGCTCGACGACGCCGGCATCCACGTCACCCGCCGCACCGTCGCCAAGTACCGCGAAGATATGCGCATTCCCAGCACTCACCAGCGCCGGGTAAAAAGCTGAGCCGTCCACCTCCGTGAAGCCGCACACCAGACGCGACGCGCGCCAACTCGTTATTCTTACTGGTGTCTCAGGCTCGGGGAAAAGCACCGTCCTCAGGGCCTTTGAGGACATGGGCTTCTACTGCGTCGATAACCTTCCCGTCGAGCTCATTCCCATTTTTGCCGAGCTCCACGCCGCAGGCGAAGGCGACTTTGCTCGCGCCGCTCTGCTCGTCGACGCCCGTGAAGGCGCACAGCTGGAAAAGCTCCCTCCCCTCCTGAAACATCTTCGCAGGGATCATCCCATCACTTTGGTCTTCATCGATGCCAGCGACGACGCTCTTCTCCGCCGCTACAGCGAGACGCGCCGGCCTCATCCTCTCGGAAAAGCCTTGTCCGTCCGAGAAAGCCTGCGCCACGAACGCACCCTCATGGAGCCCATCCGCAAGCTTGCCGATGTGGTCATCGATTCCACGCAGTTCAACGTTCACGAACTTCGCACGTTCGTCACCGAACGCTTCAAGAACCCCGACAAGCGCCCCATGCTCGTCTCCCTCGTCAGTTTTGGCTACAAGTACGGCGTTCCGTCGGACGCTGACCTAGTTTTCGACGTGCGCTTCCTGCCCAATCCCCACTTCGTGCCCGCTTTGCGCCGGTTCACGGGAAAAGATCCCAAAGTTCAAAAATACATTCGCTCGTTTCCCCAAACGGGCGAATTTCTCCGCCGCATCGAAGGCCTTCTCGTCTATCTGATTCCGCATTACATCCGCGAGGGCAAAAGCTATTTGACGATTGCCTTTGGCTGCACCGGAGGAAAACACCGTTCCGTCATGCTTGCCGAGCAAGTGAAGAAGTCCCTCGAGAAGCACGGATTTTCCACCAAAGTCGTTCATCGCGACCTTGATAAGTAGGTTTTGATTCGTGCCATGCGCCAGAAATAAAGTGAATTGGAGATTTCAGAATTTTCTGGTTCTCGAACTCTTCGCGCGTGGTATCACCGCGAATCCACAAGCGACGCCCATTTCCTGGCGTCCATCGCCGAATGTGGAACTAGAAAGCGGCTTAATTTGTAGCGTCTTTTCGCCATACCATACAGCTCCTTGCCACTTTCCACGAATGGGAGAAGCCGCGATGCCCGGCGAGCCAGCGATGAGCGCGCCTCTCGAAAAGCGCCGCCGTCTTCCGGTCGAAATTGAGCCCAAGCAATCGAATGAACGAATCCTGCAGGTCCGAATCGGTCCGAATGGAGAACGTCTTCCACAAACACGCGGATGGGTCCTGGAAACGCATTTAGGGCATCGTGGAACGCCACGACGCTAAGCGGCGCCAAGTGAGGCAGAAATCCGTCCAAATCGTTCTTGGCGCCTTCATAGCTGTGATCGCCGTCGATCCACAGGATCCGAATTGGACGGTTCCACGAGTCAGCCACCTCTTTTGAGTATGCAGCGTGTGATTCCACATGACTTGACACGCCAGCGGAATGAATATTCTTGAGGAAATCCTGATACGAGGACGTCTGAGGTTCGCTGGGGATACCCAAGAGAATGGGCGAATTGTGTGGATCAATAGCAACAACGGGGCCCAGGTCGTAATGGGAAGCAACCTTAGCGAGCATGACGGTAGAGCGCCCCATGAAGCTCCCAATCTCCACAATCGTGCCTGCAGCTGGCACGCATGCGGCGAGCAATCCCAGAAAGCGCGCTTCATTCTCCGTAAGATGGCCTGGGACCTTTCGAGTCTCTTTCCATGCTTCGTGGAGCATACTTTCCAGGTCAGCCGGAATCTTGACTGTAGCCAAATGTCGTCTCCGTGAGTTTTTGCCGCGTAAACCGTTTCGAAAATCAGGTGGTCCTGCTCAGAATCCGGGCAGTGGTCTGCGCGAACACGGTTAGAATACCATCCGAAATTTGTCGGCGCAGTAACGCCAGCATTTCCCCTAGAATCGAATCGCTAGCGGCTTTCTACCACACCGAGGGAATGGCCTTCGACGGTATCGCCTGCGGTTCGTAGGTGACCGTTCTCAGCTCTATCTGTTGTCGATCCCGTCCCGGAAAACTTGACACACCCCAAGCCGCCGCACTAGCGTACCAAGTACGAATCGCAGGGGACTCAGAAGCGTGGCTTCCATTGTGTCACCACAACTTCGGCGTTTGCTCGACTATGTGCGGCCTTATTCCTTTCGCCTCATCGTCGGGGTGATCCTTCTCGCTTTCGTGGCCTTTGCAGAAGGCATCGTCGCTCTCCTCGTCAGGCCTGCCGTCGATCACGTTTTGAATCCTTCCGTGGCGGGCCGTTCCCTTGAGCTAGTGACCATTCCGTGGAGCCACAAAACAATCTACCTCAACGATTTCTTTCCCCCAAGCATTCACAACGTGTGGACTATCTTTGCCTTCACCCTAGTGTTTGTATACGTCGCGAAAGCTGTCGCCGAGTATTTCGGCACGACCGAGATCTATCACGTCGGTTACGCCGCCGTCACCGATTTGCGTAACGCCCTCTTCGCAAAAATTCTGCGCCAACCTATCGGCTTCTTCCGCGATCATCCTGCCGGACGCTTGGTCTCCGTGGCCATCAACGATGTCGAGCGCACCCGGCCTGCTCTTGGTGAATTTCTCGTGGACCTCTTTCAAAAGGGGCTCACCCTTCTAGTCTTTGCCGCTGTCCTCCTCGACATCAATTGGAAGATGGCCATTGCCTGCGGTGTTCTTCTACCGTTGGTCGTTCTTCCGATCAGCAGGTTTGGCCGGAAAATCCGCCGCTCTGCTGAAAACAGTCAATTGCGCCTCGGCGATTTAAACCAGATTCTCCAGGAGACCACCGCCGGCAACCGTGTGGTCAAAGCTTTTGGGATGGAAGACTTCGAAATCAGAAAATTCCGCGAAGCCGCCAGGAGGCTTTTCCGCGAGAACATGAGGTGGATTCGTGCCGGCGTGATTACGCCGCCGCTCATGGATCTTCTCGGTGCCATTGTCATCCCTCTTCTTTTGCTGTTTGCGCGCGATCAAATCCGGCAACAGTTGATGACCACCGGACAGTTCTTCACCTTCGTATACGCGATGTTTAACGCCTATATGCCTCTTCGCAGGCTCGGTACCGTCATTCAGCAATTCCAAACCGCACAGGGCGCCAGCACTCAGCTCATTTCGTATCTCGATCTGCCCGAAGAAGTCGCGGATGCGCCTGGCGCTCGAATCCTTCCGCCTTTTCAGGGGGAAATTGAATACCAAAATGTCGGCTTCGGGTACGATTCCCATCCCGTGCTGCGCGGGATTTCCTTTGAAGCTCATCGCGGACAGGTGATCGCGCTGGTCGGCTCGAGCGGCGCGGGCAAAACGACTCTCGTAAATTTGCTGCCGCGTTTCTATGAGATGACTTCCGGCTCTATTCAAATCGATGGGTTGGATGTTCGCGAAGTCACCATTCGCTCGCTGCGTGAACAAATCGCCGTCGTAACTCAGGAAAATATTCTTTTCCACGATACGGTCTGGAACAACATCTGCTACGGCCTCACAAGCGTTTCCAGGGACCGTGTCATCGCCGCTGCGCAAGCCGCCCTCGCCCACGATTTCATTACGGAATTGCCCGAGCTTTACGACACCGTCATCGGCGAACGCGGCACGCGCCTGAGCGGGGGCCAAAGGCAGCGCATCGCCATCGCCCGCGCTATCCTCAAGGACTCGCCCATCCTCATTCTCGACGAAGCGACATCCGAGCTCGACGCAGAGTCCGAAATGTACGTCCAGAAGGCGCTCTCCAACCTCATGGTCGGACGCACTACCTTTGTCGTCGCGCATCGCTTGGCCACCATCCGCCGCGCGGACAGAATTCTCGTTCTCGAGGACGGCCAAATCCGTGAGAGCGGCACGCATACGGAACTCATGGCCCGCGGCGGAACCTATGCGCGCCTTCACGATTTGCAATTTGCGGATGACGATCTGCTTGCACCGGCTCAGGCATTGCCCATGAATGTAGCGGCCACTGCGGAACCTTTATGACTCAATCTTCTCCATCACCAAAAAAAGCTGCCGAATGTTTTTCCATGACCGGCTACGCACAAGCCCGCCAGGAGCAAAACGGCTGGGTTGTCCGTGTCAGCGTGAAAAGCGTCAATCACCGTTTCCTGGATCTGAAGTTACGCATCCCGGAGGGTTTTGACCCGTACGAACAGCGTCTGCGCCAGCTCTTGCGAGAGCACATCCATCGCGGCCACGTCGAAGTCTACATGAACGTCGATTCCGCTGTCGCGGCTCCCGTGCAGGTCAATCGCGATCTTGCCCAGACCTACATGCGCGTCGCCGAAGAATTCCGCCAGCAGTCGCGCGCGGCCGCGGATGTAGATGTCGTCGCCATCTTGCGCTTGCCTGGAGTTGTCACCGGCCTCTCTACCGCCGTCCCGGAATCCGAGGATGAACAAGCACGCCTCGGCCTGGCGCTCGACGCTTGCTTGCTCGAAGCGCTCCTCAAACTCGATGACATGCGCCGCGCAGAAGGCCGCCATCTTGTCGAGGATTTGCGCGCATGTCTGGAGCGCATCTCGGAGCACGCCGAAAAAATTCGCGGACTTTCCGCCACGCTTCGTCCCGTTTTCGCCCGCAGGCTCGAATCACGCCTCAAGGAATTGCTCTGTGGCGCTTCCATCGATCCCGCGCGGCTGGCGCAAGAGGCCGCCCTGCTGGCGGAACGCGGCGATATCAGTGAAGAATTGAACCGCTTGCGCAGCCATCTCCAGCAATTCGCAAAACTTCTGGATGGCGCCGGCGAAATGGGCAAGAAGCTGGACTTTCTCTTGCAAGAAATGCATCGCGAGGCCAACACGCTTCTATCGAAAACGCCCGGTGTGGAAAGCGAGGCGCTTGCCATCACCGGCCTGGCGCTTGAAATCAAGTCCGAGATCGAAAAACTGCGGGAGCAGGTGCAGAACATCGAATGAGCGGGGAGAGAGAGCTTGCGCCGCTGGTGCTGATTGTTTCTGGCCCATCGGGATCGGGAAAATCGACGCTGGTGCAGAGAATTTTGGAGCTGCCGGGGACGATGCCTTCGATCTCGTGTACCACCCGGTCGCGCCGCGCGACCGAAGCCAGCGGGAAATGCTATGATTTTGTTACGGAAGCGGAGTTTGACGCCATGGTCGCGCGCGGCGAATTTTTGGAATATGCGCGCGTCTTCGGCAACCATTCTTACGGTACGCCGAAAAAATGGCTCGACGAATCGCGCGAGAAAGGCCTCGACCTCGTCCTAGAGATTGACGTGCAGGGCGCGGCGCAAGTAAAAGAAAAGCTTCCGGAGTCAGTCGCGATTTTTATTCTGCCTCCGTCGCGCGCGGAGCTCGAAAGGCGCTTGCGCAGCCGCGGCCAGGATTCCGACGAGGAAATTGCCCGGCGTTTGGCCAAGGCTCGGGACGAAATTGCGGCATTCGGGCGTTATTATGATTATTGCGTCGTGAATGAGGATGTGGAAAGCGCCGGACGCGAAGCGCAGGCCATTGTGGTTGCGATTCGTTGCTCGGCCGCGCACCGCAGAATTCGAGTGGAAGAACTTCTGGCAACGTTTGGGGGGAAAGACTGAAATGACCGTGCAGACAAAAGCTCCGCAGAGCCAGTTTGCGTACGTTGTGCTGGCGGCCAGGCGGGCGCGCCAGATTATGGCGGGCGCGCCCTCGCTCATCGAAAATCCCAGGACGCTCAAGGCGACTCGCATCGCTTGCGAAGAACTCGAGCATAGCCTCATCGAGTACGAATTCACCGAGCCGTCTTCTATCGACGAAGATAAGGACGGCAACAAGCGCCGCAAATAGCCGTCCCAGCGCCTTGGACGCGAGCCGCTCGCGCCGCGCTTGCATCGAATTTGTAGGGGCACGATAAGTACGCCCAGTGATCGATCGCGCATTTTTTTAAGACCTATTCAGACGTGAACCAATGCGAATCACATTAGGCGTGACCGGCGGCGTGGCGGCCTATAAAGCGGCCGAACTGGTCCGCCTTCTCCAACAAGACGGTTTCACCGTGCAAGTCGTAATGACGCGCGGCGCGCGCGAATTCATCGCCCCCCTCACGTTCGCCGCGCTCAGCGGCCAAAAAGTCATCACCGATCTTTTTGAAAAAGCCCCCGCCGGCGATGCCAACGTCGAAAGTGCCATTGAGCACATCGCCGTCGCTCAGCGCACCGATCTTCTCCTCGTCGCCCCTGCCACCGCCGGCATTCTCGCAAAATTCGCGCGCGGCATCGCCGATGATTTTCTCACCACGCTTTATTTGGCCACGACCGCGCCCGTGATCGTCGCTCCCGCGATGAACGTCAACATGTGGAACCACGCCGCCACGCAGGAAAATGTCGAATTGCTTCGCGCCCGCGGCGTCGAGATCGTCAGTCCCGATGAAGGCTATCTCGCCTGCGGTATGACTGGCGCGGGCCGCCTCGCGGGCCAGCAGGAAATCATCGCAGCCGTCCGCGAAACTCTCCACGCCCAAAGAGATTTGCAAGGCGAAACAATTTTGATCACTGCCGGCCCCACCTGCGAAGACCTCGATCCCGTGCGCTATTTGACGAACCGCTCCTCCGGCAAAATGGGCTACGCTGTTGCCGAAGCCGCCGCTCGCCGCGGAGCCAGAGTCACTCTTATCAGCGGCCCCGTAACTCTGGAAACGCCCCCTGGCGTCGAGCGCATCAGCGTCCGGACCGCGGACCAGATGCTCCATGTCGTAACACAGAAATTTCCCGAATGTTCGATCGCAATTTTCGCGGCGGCAGTTGCTGACTATCGCCCTGTTGAGACAGCCAGAGAAAAAATCAAGCGCAATAAGGAGATGCTTTCCTTGCAGCTCGAGCCGACGCCGGACATTCTTGCCAGCATGTCCAGCCGCAAAGGCCAAGCCATCGTCGTCGGTTTCGCGGCGGAAACGGACCACGTCGCCGAAAACGCCCGCAAAAAGCTTGCCGCTAAGAACGCGGATTTAATCGTCGCCAACGACGTCACCGCCGAAGGCGCTGGCTTCGATCACGACACCAACGTCGCCACCTTGTTTTCGCGCGATGGCCGCGACCTGGCTCTGCCCAAACTCACAAAATCCGACGTCGCCCAGCGCATCCTCGACGAAGTGTTGCGCCTCAAAAATATCCACAAGGCCCGCCATTCTCCTGTATGACCCTTTGCGCCGCTCCTGTATCATTCGGAGCATGCCCGAACGATTTCCTGAGTCCTTTCTGATAAAAATCTCCGAGAGACTCAGCTTCTACGACGATCTTGGCATTCGCCTTTTCTACAAAAATCGCGGCGCTCCGCAGTCTCAAATCGTCGCAGCGCCGTCCGTCGAATCGGTCTCAACTCCAACTCGCCAAAAAATTTATTACGAGGACGCGGCTTTGCCAAAAACCACTCGAAAACCGGAACTGCCCAACGCCGCGCAATCCGCGCGACCCGCCGCGCCACCGCGATTCGCCCCATCGCCGGCGGTGGCAAAGCTTGATGCGTTGCCAGTCTCGGCGGGGCCATCGCTCTTCGAGTCGTTCGACAAAGTCCCTGGCGACACCCTCCTGAAAATCCGGACTGATCTCGGCGAATGCACCCGCTGCAAACTTCACAAAACGCGGAACAACATCGTCTTTGGCGACGGCAATCCCAAAGCCGAATTAGTTTTCGTCGGGGAAGGTCCGGGCCACGATGAAGACATGCAGGGGCTTCCGTTCGTCGGCCGCGCCGGAAAACTCCTGACCCAAATGATCGGAGCCATGGGCTTGCAGCGCAAAGACGTTTACATTTGCAACGTCGTGAAATGCCGCCCCCCGGAAAATCGCCTTCCGGAAAAAGACGAGATCACCACCTGCTCGCCGTTCTTGCTGCGTCAGCTCGATGCCATCGCGCCAAAAGCAATCGTCTGCCTTGGCGCCTGCGCCGCGCAAACTCTTCTAGAAACGAATCGCGGCATTTCCAACTTCCGCGGTCAGTGGCTCGAATTTCGCGGCAGAAAATTGATGGCCACCTATCATCCCGCCTACTTGCTGCGCAACCCCAGCGCAAAAGCCGAAGTCTGGAAAGACTTGCAAAAAGTTATGGCCCTTCTCGGCCTTGAAGCGAAAAAGAGCAAGTCCGCCGAAGCGGGCAAGTTTTCCTAATTCCTCATGGGTATTTTGCTCGGCCTCCTCACGGCTCTCTCCTGGGGAACTTCCGATTTCATCGCCCGTTTCGCCGCGCATAAAATTGGCGCTCTCAGAACCACTTTTTATATGCAGTTGGCGGGTTTTGTTCTGCTCAGTCTCTTCTTGCCTTGGATCGGCGGATGGGGCCATTTATTCGATGGCTCCGGCTGGCATCCCTGGGCGTGGGGCGCTCTGGCCGGTTTGCTCAACGGAATCGCGACTCTCGCGCTCTACCGTTCTTTCGAAGTCGGCAAGCTGGCGGTCGTTGCGCCGCTCTCCGCAAGCTATCCCGCGCTCACTCTTGCTCTGTCTTTGTTTACCGGCGAGCATCTGACCGCGGCGCGTATTACAGGAAGCGCGCTGATCGTTGCGGGCGTTGCCCTCGTCGCTGGCGGCGAAAAAACTCCAGCCGAGTCTTCAACCAAAAAGTCGTGTGAGGAAGGCTCCGTCGTGCCTGCTCTCCCCGCGGCTGTGAAAAGCGGAATTGGTTGGGCGCTTCTTGCCGCGACGGGTTTTGGCTTTTTGTTTTGGCTGCTTGGCACGCGCATCATTCCTGCCGTGGGCTATGGAGCTACGGTGTGGATGATTCGTCTGACCTCCTCGATTCTGACGGCTTTGGCAATTTTCTTCCTGCGCCACCCGGTTGCGCTTCGTCGCTCGGGTCCACTTCCCATCTGGCTCGTTGGCATGGGCGCGCTGGATACGGGCGCTTTCGTGATGAGCAACTACGGAATGCAGCTCGAACAAGTTTCCGTGGTCACCGTACTCACTTCGTTGTACGGAGCGGTCACAGTTGCGCTGGCTGCAATCTTCTTGCGCGAACGCATTTCGCGGTGGCAGTGGCTGGGAATTGCCGCGATCTTTACCGGCATTTTTCTAATTAGTCGTCAGCAACCCTAGTTGACCGGTAATTTGTGGCGGCCACAAAAACGGCAGCACGCCTGCCGCACTCCACGAGGATCAAAACAAGCTGAGCGGGTCCACATCGACCAGCACGGCGGTCTGCGGTATTTCCTGCTCGTCGCAATATGTCATGGCCCCGCTCAAAAGCTTTGTCAGGACCGACCGTTTCGGCGACTTCAGCAAAAATTGAAAGCGGTGCTCTTTTTTCAAGCGCGCCAGAGGCGCTGTCGCCGGCCCGAGGATGCGCACGAGATGTCCGTCGTGCGGCGAAAAGTACTCAGAGAGCTTCCGCGAGAAGCGAATCGCCTTTTCGAGACTCACGTCCCGCACAATCACGTTCGCCAGCGACGTCAGCGGTGGATACGCCATCATTCTACGGAAGTGCATTTCTCGCTCGAAAAACGAAGCGTAATCCTGTTTCACAGCGTCCTGAATCGCATAATGCTCGGGATAATAAGTTTGGATCAGCACGCGCCCCGGTAGTTCCCCGCGGCCGGCGCGTCCCGCAACCTGCGTCAATAACTGAAAGGTGCGTTCGGCGGCTCGAAAATCAGGCAGGCTCAGCGAAGAATCCGCAGAGATAACGCCAACCAGTGTGACGCGCTGAAAATCGTGCCCCTTCGCGAGCATCTGTGTGCCCACCAAGATGTCCAGCGCGCCGCCGGCAAAAGCCCCCAGAGTTTCTTGATATTGCCGCTTCGTCCGCGCTGTGTCGCGATCGAGCCGCGCGATGCGTGCCCCCGGAAATTCCTTGCGCAATCGTTCTTCAAGGTGTTCCGACCCTTCTCCGAAAAAATAGACGTATTGCGACTGGCATTTCGGGCATTGCTTGGGCACAGGCTGAATCGACCCGCAATAATGGCATTCCAGCCGGTTGCGGCTCTTGTGATACGTCATCGAGATGCTGCAGTTCACGCACTGCACGCTCGCACCGCAACTGCGGCACAAGACCGACCACGAATAGCCTCGCCGGTTGATAAGCACGAGCGCCTGCGTTTTATTTTCGAGGCATTCCTGGATTCCCGCGTGAAGCACGGTGGAAATCGGGCTGGCTTTCTGCGTTTGTTGAAAATCCACGCGCATATCGATGATTTCCACTCTCGCGAGCGAACGGTTCTCGACCCGCGACGACATCGTCAGCAATTCGTATTTTCCATTGAGCGCGTGGTGATAGGTTTCTAAAGAAGGAGTCGCCGAACCTAACAGCGCGAGCGCGCCCTCGCTCTTGGCGCGGACGATGGCTACGTCGCGCCCGTTGTAGCGCGGCGTCTCCTCCTGCTTGTAACTGTTTTCCTGCTCTTCATCGACGATGATCAGCCCGAGATTCTGCAGCGGCGCAAAAACCGCGGAGCGCGTGCCGACTACGACGCGCGCTTGGCCGTTCCGAACGCGCCACCATTCGCGCGCGCGCTCGATGTCGCTCAGAGCCGAATGCAGCACGGCGACGCCTTCGTACTTCGCGCCAAACCACGAACGGCATTGTCGGCCGATCCAAAGGGTCAGCGCAATCTCCGGCACGAGAACAATCGCCGTCTTGCCGCGCGCAAGCGTCTCCTGGACGCAACGCAGATACACTTCGGTTTTCCCGCTTCCCGTCACGCCGTGAAGCAATTGCACACCGAATTCGCCCAGTTCGAACCGCGCCCGAATGGCTTTCATCGCGCTTTCTTGTTCTTCGTTCAGTGCATGAGACGGCGTCATATATCCCGTGTCAAACGGATCTTCCGCGGGATCAACCGGTTCTTCCCAGTTTTCCAGCAATCCATCGGCAAGCATGCGCTCGATCAAACTGCGCGAAACCTGTGTGAGCTTCAGAAGTTGCGGAATCGGCAGCGGTCCACGTTCCGTTTCCAGCAGCTCGCGAACTCTCTCCTCCTTTTCTTTCAACCTGCGCCGAGTATCTGTTTTGTTTGCAAATCCCTTCCACGCAACGACCGTATGCGATTTTCTCTCTGTGTCCTGCAAAGTTTCTCGAATCTCGATCAAGCCGCGCTGCTGCAGCTTTTGGACCGCAGCGCTCGAAACGCTCATTTTCGCCGCCAAGCTGAAGAGAACAGGCTTTTTCCTTGCGTTGACTTTTTCGAGAAATGCCGCTTCCGCCGCCGTCAAACCGTGAGAAAGTTCACCGCCGCCAAGGCTCTCCGCCGCCCCACGTCCCTCCGCCGTTAAAATGAACTCGCGCCGCACATTCAGCTCCGTAACCGGCGGCAACATTGCGCGAAACACTTCTCCAATGGGCGCGAGGTAATAGGTCGCGATCCACTGTGCGAGTTCGATCAACTTGGGCGTTAGCGCGGGCGCAAACTCCATCACTTTCGTGATTTCGCGCAGCTTCGCCTTAGCCGGTGGCTCCTCGGCCAATTCCACCACGACGCCAACCATCGACTTCTTACGAAACGGAACAAGCACGCGCATGCCCGGTTGCACCGTGCACCTCAACGCCTCCGGAACGACATAGGTAAACGTCGTGCGCAGAGGCACGGCAAGCGCGACATTGCAAAAGGTCAAACTCATTTCGAGCTGTAGTGTATCAGCAGCCTGAAATGTGCGGTTGTGGCCTCCTTGCCGGCGCCGGGCGTGAACGGCAGGAACTATCAGAAGCCGGAGGCGGAGCTTTCTTCAAAGATGAGTTGCTTGTCCATGTCGAGCATTTGCTTCCGATAAAAATGCACGCCAGCAAGCGGGATGACAACAAGCGGCGCAAAAAAACACACGCGCCAGGGATCCGCAAGAGACCAAGATTCAAGCTCGGGAATGTAAGTGGTGAAAATCAAGAAGCCGAAAAGATATGCCACGACAACCAGAGCCGAATGGCTTTGGAACGGCGGATACGAGCAGGTGAAGGGGATTTTTCGAAAGTGAAGGAGAAGCAGTTCGATGAGAGCGATCGAGCATGCGGCCAGAATCGCGGTATGCAGAAGTGCGGTGCCGAAGCCCCAAAGAAGAAAGGCCGATACGAAGCAGATGGGAACCAGCGGGCCCAACGAGAAGGTGAGAAGCACCTTGCGAGCCAGGGACCGAATTTGCAAGGTGTTTGGGTTGATCCAGAGGGCGAAGACCCAATTCGCGCGCAGACCGGAGGGAATCTCGAAGGCGATGCGGATTCCGACGATTATGCAGAAACCTAAGATAAAAGGGATGGAGAGCAGATCCTCAGAGGGAATACGCAGCATGGTTGCGGTGTTGAGGTGGAAAGCGGAAACGAGTGATTGTGCGCTCACTACAAGGCCCATGGCGACGAAGGCTGCCGCGATTTGGAGGTGGCCTTCGCTGCGAAGGAGCGTTCGCGCAATAAAGTGAAAGCATGCACGTTGTGGAGGGTCACGAAGAATAGTGAGGTCAAAGAGATGGACGGGAAGAACGTGAAATTGCGAACGCGGCAGCGGGCGGACTTCAGCCGTTTCCGGGATGCGGACGAAGGATCGCCGAAAAGCGAGCGCGTAGGAGAGGATGGCCACAATGAGAGCGATTGCAAAAGCCAAGAGTGCAGCGCGTGTCATGTCTGCGAAAAATGGATTTGCGCCGTTGCCCCAGAGAGTTTGGCAAATACCGAGGAACCAGACAGGGGGCACCAAATTGACGGCGGATCCGCCGGCGCGCGCGGCTTGAGAAAGGAACGAAGGGACCGCGAAGCTGGTCGAGAGAAGAGCTAGCAGGAAAAGCGCGATTACGAATCGCAGATACATTGAGCTCCGGCGAAAAAGCGCGTAAGGGAGAAGCGCCATGAGCAGCCCGATCACGGCGAATATAGCGAAAAAACTGAAAGCGCTGGCGAGGACAACAGTAACGGCGTGCCCCGCCGCGAACCGCAGGAACACGGCAAGAGAGCCTTGCGAGCCGACGACGGCGACTGGGAAAAGGATGAAGCTGGAGGCGTTCGCGTCGAGAGTGAGAAGAGCGGCAAGAAGCAGAATGGCCGCGAAATTTCCAAGGAAAATTCGACGGAGGGAAACAGGCAGAGGAACGATGTTGGAGTAGTCGCGTCGATCGAGAAAAAGCGCGTCCCAGCGCCAGACTGCCGCGGCGGCCGTGACGACCATGCTCAGAACAATGAAGAAATATTCGTCGGGAATCGTTGCCGTGAAAGGATCGAAGCCGCCTTCGCCGCGCATCCAGCGCATAAGCGAGCCGTATTTTTCAAACAAGAGAAGAGAGATCAGCGTGCCAGGCATCGCGAGAAGAATGAGGATGACGCCGAGCCCGACGTCCATTTCTGAAGCGCCGGAATCTCCTCCTCCATGAAAAACGCGGCCCATGAAGACGCGCAGGAGGGTGAAAAACGGCCGCTGGGATTGCGTCTGCCAAACGGCGCGGAGGAATTCCTTCGTGCGGGCGATCACGGGGAAATCACCACATCGACAATATTCTCAGCGATTTGAGCGACGTCGCGATCCTCAACCAGGTTAAGAAAAATTTGCTCGAGAGAAGTTTCCCCGATGCGCTGGCGAACTTCTTCGGTTGCGCCGCTCGCAATCACGTGGCCCATTCTGAGAATGAGCAGACGCGTGCAGACTTTTTCGACGACTTCGAGAATGTGAGAGCAATAGAAAATGGCTTTGCCTTTTGCGCTGAGCGATTGGATCAGGTTCTTAAAGATCAGCGCGGAGGTCACGTCGAGGCCGGAGAGAGGCTCGTCGAGGATCAAGACATCGGGATTATCCATAAGAGCGGAAATGAGAAGAATGCGCTGGCGCATCCCCTTGGAATAAGAGCTGAGTGCGACGTGGCGATGCGGAAGGAGAGAAAACAGCTCGAGGAACGCATCGATTTTCGCTTTCATGCGCCTTTCCGCGATGCCGCGGAGCGTGCCAACCAACTCGAGATATTCGTAGCCGGTCAGATACGGATACAGATTGGCTTCCTCAGGTACATAGCCGAGATGTTTGCGATAGCCGGCCAAATCCTGCTGGATATTCTTACCCTGGAATAGCACCTGACCCTGCGTGGGCTCGAGAAGGCCGATCAGCATTTTTACGGTAGTGCTTTTGCCGGAGCCGTTGGGCCCGAGATAGCCGAGCACTTGGCCGGCGTCGAGGGAGAAATCGATGCTTTGAACGGCAAGCACCGAGCCGTAATACTTCGTGAGCCCTCGCGCTTCGAGCATCGGGCGCCTTCCTGCGAGCAAACTGACCTCGAGCGAATCCCGGGATGGTTGGTTGGACACCGTAAAGATGAGAAAAGTTTCCACGAAATTATGCACGACGGCGCGTGGAAGCGCATGCTGGCTGCGGCACTCAAAAATTTGAGGCGGATGAGTCGCCAAAGCATTGCGCGACTAGGCTGGGGAGCTGCGTTTGCGCCAGAAAAAATAGCCGGGGAGGCCGAGCAGGAAAAGGATGATGGCGACGGCGAGATTCTTGAATTGCGAGGGATCGAGCAGGGCGACGACGATGGCGTTGCCGACTATGGCTGCGGCGGCCAGGACAAAAAGCATAGGCGTCCAGGGATAGCCCGGTACGCGATATGGGATGGCAAGGCCTTTGGCGGCGCGGCGCAGCGGGAAAATCGCCGCGGCGCCGAGGCCGTAGAAAATCCAGCCGATGAAGATGACGCCGCCGATTAATTCGGCGAACTTGCCGGCGCAGGCCAGGACGGAGGACCAGAGGCCCAACGCGACAATGGCAGCGGCGGGCGTCTGAAAGCGTGGATGGACGTTGGCAAGCTTTTTGAAGAAGAGATTGTCGTTGGCCATGGCGTAAAAGACGCGTGGAGCGGTGAGGAGGACGCTGTTGGCGGCGCTGAAAGTGGAAACGAGGATGGTAAGAGCCACGATGATTTCGGCTTTGCGTCCCATGACGATGCCAACGGACGTGGAAGCGATGGTATTGCTAGCGGTCGCTCCAGCGGGGCCGAGCGCAACGAGATAAGCGATGACAGCGATGACGTAGAGACCGGCGAGCGTGAGCGAGCCGAGCAAGAAAGCGCGTGGGAAGGCCTTTTGCGGATCGACGACTTCACCAGCGCTGTAAGTGCCGAACTGCCAGCCTTCGTACGCCCAGAGAACGGCGATCATGGCCAGGCCGAAATTCGAGAGCAGACCGAAACTGTGCTGGGTCGTGCCGAATGCGGGGGGCAAGTCGGAGTAGTGCGTGCCCAGTGAAAGAAGGATGGCGCTGAGAATGACGATGATACCCACCTTGATGAGGGTGGTCCAGTTTTGCAGATCGGAACTCTTGCGCGTGCCCCAAACGTTGACCGCGGTGACGACCGCGATCATCGCGACGGAGAGGACGGTCTTCCCCAGGGCGGATAAAGGGATGATCTCCGCGAGGTGCTCGGTGAAGGCGCGGGCAAGTGCGGCGACGGAGCCGCTGGCGATGACCAGGAACAGGCACCAGCCGTAGAGAAAGGCGGACATGCGGCCGAAACCATCCCGGATGTAACAATAGAGCCCGCCAGCTTCGGGGTTGGTGGCGGCAAGTTCGGCGTATGTGAGGGCACCGAGCAGTGAGAGGATGCCGCCGACGATCCAGACGAGGAGCGAGAAGCCTACCGAGCCGTTTAACTGCCGAAGAATGAGTCCGGGAGTGAGGAAGATGCCGGAGCCGATGACCGAGCCGACGAAGAGTAAGTACAGGTCGCGTAGACGCAGAGTGCGAAGGAGCGGCGGCATTAGTCGGAGACGCGGACCTTGGGATGCGGGTTCAAGGCTTGCATCATATCCAGACTGAGAAGACGGTCAATGGAAACTTTGGCTGCCCCTAAGCCCGCCTGCGGCATGGGCGCGATCATTTGGGCGCGGAGTTGGGCCAGCTCCTAAGAAGTGGCAGGCTGAAAGCCTGTCCCACTGGGGTCAGCCACACGACGCTGCGACTGTGGGGGAGCCCCCTACTCCTTTTTTTCGTAAGTGTTCATTCTAAAGAGTTTTAAGTCCTGTGTTTTGGAAGTGTTCATTCCAGAGAGGTTACGGGTGTGTTTTCTGGAAGTGCGAATTTCAAAGGAGTTATTGTTT
>Ga0335073_10003321_pt1 | contig 22384 bp, 17 predicted proteins | sample Lox_Sample_22_FD_207093 | JGI IMG/M metagenome (GOLD analysis project Ga0335073, IMG submission 207093) | Soil microbial communities from Loxahatchee National Wildlife Refuge, Florida, United States - Lox_Sample_2.2 | ecosystem: Environmental > Terrestrial > Soil > Wetlands | place: USA... | reverse complement strand
CGCCGCTACAACGATCTAGCCTTTGAGCGTTTCTGGAAGCGCGAACTCGATATCGAGGATTGTGAGGCCGTCCGCCGCTTACTTGACGACAGCGGCACCGAGACGAATGCGTTTTACGATTTTCTCGAGGGACAGGGCAGGACGGAACTCGATCGCATCAACCACGAGGCTGAGGAGCTTGGCGTCTTCGGTGTTCCGATGTTCGTGATCGACGGCGAACTATTCTGGGGTGGCGATCGCCTCTGGATGATCCGCGAAAAACTCACAACGCACGGCAAATGACTAAGGTTTAGCTGAATCTGGACGTGGCTGATGACTAAGGACCGGGGTCAGTCTCCTCGACGTGAAGCTGATCGCTCATCGGCACCATGCCCACGCTGGCCATCGCCATCATCTGGATCATCATGCGATCGCTTTCGCGTGGTACCGTGCCCCATATCACCAAGACGCCGTTATGCATCTGGCATCTGACTGCGCGGTAGCCGCTGGCAAAGAGCAGTGTACGCAGCCCGTCGAGATTCGGCTCCAGCATCCCGGCGGTAGGCGGTATCCCCGCTTCGGCCATCGGCGGATTAACCACGCCCGGCTCAGATGTTCCGCTCTCATCGTCGCGCGGTTCGACTTGATACATGAAGTGTATGAGGCGCGCTCCGAGCCATAGCGCCGCTATCAGTGGGAGCCATAGCCAAGACCGGCGCCTGCGCCGCCGCCTCCATCGCTCTTCGCGCCGATCTCTCATCTGATCGCGATAGCGCGGTAAGCCGTCGCCCGCGCCACCGGCCCTAGAGGCTACGTCGCCCAGAATTTGCGTCTCTGCTTCAGCGTCGTGCCCGAGGGCGATCGGCGTCGCCGCGCCATTAACGCTTGCCGCACAATACGAGCAGAAGCGCGAGTCCGCGGGGATAATTCGGCTGCATTGCGGGCATGCGATCTCGCTCAGCACTGTGACCGTAGTCGGTGCGTTTGCCTGGATTGCCGGTTCCGCGACCGCTTCGGGTTCTGTGGCTGCGTCATTTCCCAACACGTTGGTCGCTGCGCCACGCGCCGCTGTCAGTTCTATAGGAGTCTTCAGCGGCAGACGTAATTGCGATCGCGCTGGATTCTGCATCGGCGCCACTGCGATCGGCACACCCGTCTTGATTTCGATCAGCCGCCGCTTGAACTCAGTCGCGTCGCGCATGCGATTGACGACATCATAGGCCAGCGCTTGATCAACCACTGCCGCCAGCGCAGGTTCCATGTCCGGGCACAGTTTGCGCAGAGGTGGAAAGCTGAAGGGGGGTTCGTTCGCTGGATCACGTCCGGAGAGCGCCTGATGCATCGTCGCACCCAGCGCGTACAGGTCTGAGCGCGCCTCCACCTTGCCGCGATATTGCTCGGGCGGGGCATAGCCCTGCGTCCCGATCATCGTCGCGTTGGTCATCGGGGCGAAGTGCCGCGCGATCCCGAAATCGATCAGCTTTGCCATTCCATCCGGCGTCAGCATTACATTCGACGGTTTCAGATCGCGATAGATTACTGGCGGATTCAGCTCATGCAGGTATTCGAGTGTCTCGAGTACCTGAATCGCCACGTCGATTATCCGGGCCGATTCGAGCTTGCCGCCTCGCGCTTTGAGTTCGTCCTCCAGCGTCGCGCCATCGATATATTCCATCACCAGATAGTGACGGTTCGCTTCACTGAAGCGGTCGAAGATCCGCGGGATGTGCTCGTTGTTGAGTTGCGCGAGCATATCGGCCTCGCGCTGGAACGCAGCCACAGCCTGCTGCTGCATCTCGGGGCTGGTGAAGCTGTCGACCATCTCAGCCAGCGCGCAGCGCCGCGCCGAGAGCCGGAGGTCCTCCGCCAAATAGACCAGTTTCATCCCGCCGCCACCGAGCGCCCGGCTGACCCGGTACCGCCCCCCTACGATGGTGTTCGGCGCGATCATCTATGCGGTTAGCTGCCTCACAATCAGGCGTAAGCCGTATTCATGATTAAAAGAGCGGTTATGGACGTGGCCCGCTCGCCGACAGGCTGCCTCGGCCCCGCGTGAAGGCGGTTTCCCGCACCGATCCTGACAATGCGGCATTCGCTGCACAAATTATGTGGAGCAAAAAGCCGATCGGCGGCGCCGCCGAATACACAATCGACACGCTGCCAAACCATAGCAGCGCTTTCCAAGGATGGCCCTTGTAAAGCTGCCCGAAGCCCGGGATCACGCTCAGGATTAACGCAATCAATGGCCGCCAGCTAAGCTCCTGTCGAAACCATGTTGACGCTGCGAGCGGTGCGCCGCATTGTTTGCAGAAGTTCGCATCGTTGACGCACAAGCGTTCGCCGCATTGTGCGCAGAATCGGGGCCGCCCGTTTCTTTGATTGCCTATGGCGGTCATTTCTTGAATCGGCCGATTCGCAGTCCTGACTATCTAAAGAATGTAAGGACGGCGTCGCCTAATTTCACCTTGGCCCCATCGCCGACCGTCGCCTCAGTCACCGGGCTGCCATCGACGAACGTTCCATTCTGACTGCCGAGGTCGCGTATGCGATAGCTGCGCCCGCTGCCTTCAATTTCTGCGTGATGGCGCGAGACCGAAGCATGATTGATCACCACGTCGTTGTCGAGTGCACGCCCGAGCCGCATGACGCTGCCAGTTTTGATGGTATAACGCTGCCCGTCGTCTGCCATCAGATAAGCGCCCGATCCGTTGCCGGCATGCTCGCCCGATGACGCCGCCGCATTCTCTGGCATCGACGGAACCGGCCTCGTCGGCTCCGTCTGGCTCCTCATCGGCGTCGGCGGTCTGAGGCCTAGATTTGCCCTTTGCGACGCCTGGGCGCCCACCCGCTCATGAAACACCATCTCATAATTGCTGATTCCGATTTGGTCGCCGTCATGCAACTCCACCGTCTCGACTCGGCTCCCATTGACCGTCGTGCCTTGCGCCACCGCCAGATTCCGCAGGGTATAGCCGTTTCCTTTGCGTTCGATCACCGCATGGCGCGGTTGCACCCCGTTATCGCCGAACAGTCCGACGTTATTTTCTTCGGCTCGCCCGATCATCGCGGTCGCGCCTTCGAGGCGGAATTGGCGCCCTCGCAGGCGGCCTGCCTCAACCGTCATCCAGGCCGTCTTGGTGAGTTCCTGCACCAGCCCGATGAACAGTCCGATCGCTAATCCGATTCCCGCGAATCCGATGAGCCGTGACAGCAGGCCCGTCTGAGTCATGAATCCGACGAAGTCAAAAAGAATGCCTCCGGTGAAGCCTCCAATCGCTCCGCCGATCGCTCCCTTGGCGATATTCTCGACCGAGAACGAGGCCAGCCCGACGCCAATACCGAGCATCAGCCCAATCAGCGTCCAGCCCGTCACTCGCGCAAGGATCAGGTATTCCAACGAACCGTTTTGACCGATGCTCCACCCGCCGGCCGCAAGTATGTCCGAGAAAATTCGGTCTGATAGACGAGAACCGATCGCGGCAAGAACGAAACAGATAAGGAAGGCTCGCAAGAAGCGCCGCTGCGCGTGCGGCGTTACCTCCAGCGTTTTGCCATCGAATGCGAGGATCAGGCCGCCGATCAAACCGCCGAGCAGCGCACTAGTGAGCGTTCCGGCCCAGATACTAAATGCTGTGGGCACTTCGTTCAGCGAATGCCCGTGGCTGACGATCTCGATTGGCGCCCAACCGATCACACCGCCGGCCAAGCCAGCCATCGCCTTGAACCACAATTCACGCCGATCAACCGACTGATTCATCAGCTTCATCAGCGAACCTCGACGAACTTCATCGACCGTCCATCAGCTCCGGTCTAAGCACCGGCCCTCGAATCCAAACGATTTTCGCTCCGCTCGGACGCCCGGATCCAGTAGAGCCCGCTAGCGAGCCCTACCGTCAATGATAGCCGTCGCGACGTTTTCGCAAAACATTTCTTCGGGCCAAGGCCGAATCTCAAGGATGGCAGCCGCTCAGTTCTCGCTGCAGCCGTGCCAATGAAGAGGATGGCGAATAACTAGAGCGATACTTTAGTTATTCGCCAATGGATATTCTTAAGGCAGATGCGGTCCGAATGTTATATAGATTGGCTCGCCGAGATTCGTATCTTTCTTGGTCGCGAGAATTCCCCGCACCGGCGCCGAGCTCCCGTTTGTCAGTTCCGATGGCGTGAATTCGACGATGCTGCCATCACCAACCTTGGACGATTGGCTCGTCTGTCTGGAATGATTAGCGACCCAAAGGTCTCCAGCGTTGTCAAAAGCCAAGCCATAGGGGTTGGAAAAACTCGTCAAACTGCCGAACGCCTTGGAATCTACAAATACGTTAGGGCCCAGCGTTATTGCAGGCGAGGGTGACGACCCACCGGTACCCGTCAGGTCGCCCGAAGCGAACATTTCAACGCCACCTGTGCCGCTGCTTCCACCGAGCGCGAATGCCACCCATAAATTTCCATTGGCATCGAAAGCGATACTGGAAGGTCCATTGAGCGCTCCACTGATCGAGGTATCCGCCACGATTAGGGTCTGATTCGGACCAGTTCCGTCTGCGAGCTGTTGAGCGGTATATTCGACGATTGTCTGCTGCTCATCTTCCGGATTACCAGTGCTGATCACGCCGCCCGACAACCACAAATCGCCCGCCTTATCAAATGTCAGAGCGGGATCGATGTCCGTCTGTATAGCGCCAGTTTCGATCGCAATAGTCGGATTGGGAGATTGCACCAGTTCTTTACCCCGCGCTAGTTGTTCGCTCGTGTATTCAAGCAGTGCGGGCAATCCTGATGTCAACGTTCCTCCTTCGGTCTCCGTCCACAAATTTCCTTGGCCGTCGAACCCTAGACTCTGCGGACAAGTCAGATACTCAGGAATTCCGGTCGTGGATTCTGCCGGGTCCTGGATTACATTAGTTAATTTCCCCCCACCTATAGTTGCCAGGTGTTTTAATTCAGTGGCACTCAACTCTATCAGGAAGCCCGATGCGGTCTCTCCTCTGCAGAAGGCCAGCCACAAATTCCCCGCAGCGTTGAAGGTCAGTGCATTCAATGTCGCACCCTCCACTGTGACGCTGATACCGGCGGAAGCGACCGTACCGGTATTCTTGCTCAGTCCTTTTTCCGCGAAAGTCGATATGTCAGAACGACCGACCGTGTTCACGACCCATAATGCCAGAGGTGTTGGCGTAGGGGTCGGCTTGGCCTTCTTAGCCTGTCCGGTTTGCTGCGCGTAGAGAGCAGCCGTAACCATCAGCGAGGCCATCAATACTGCCACTGCGAGCACTACAAAGCCGCGATAAAAAGAACTTATTCTCATTGAATTAGATAAACCAGATTTCGACCTATATCCGCTATCTGCCGCATACTATCGCTCTAGATTGATTGTCAAGGTATCGAGCCTTGGCGACTCTACCTCTCACGCCTCCAGCCGTGCTATGAGAAGGCGAACAGTTTAGGAGTTGCTCTCGATGGATATCGGCTTTATTCTCGCCGTCACCGATCAGACTGGCGACCTCGCACAAATTGCCCGCACCCTCGAATCGTCGGGTTACGAGTCGCTCTGGATCCCGGAGCATCCGGTGATTCCAGTCGCGATGAAAACGCTCTTTCCGTTCACACCTGATAACAAACTGCCTGAGCATTATGCCCGCTGGCCTGATCCCTTCGTCGCACTGACCGTTGCCGCTTGTGCGACGACGCGTCTCAAGCTTGGTACGGGCATCTGTCTTTTGCCCGAGCGCGAGCCTCTGATTACCGCGAAGGTTGCCGCCAGCCTGGACTTTTATTCGAATGGCCGTCTGATTCTCGGCGTCGGTGCTGGATGGCTGCGCGAGGAAACTGAGGTCATGGGCGCCAACTTCGGCACGCGCTGGAAGCTCACTCGCGAGACCGTCGAAGCCTTGCGTGTCCTATGGACTCATCGCGAGGCCTCGTACACTGGAGAGCTGGTCAAATTCGCCGCCGTACGCAGCGAACCCAAGCCCGTACAGAAGCCCCATCCGCCGGTGCTGCTCGGCGCGCACGGCGACAAGGCGCTTGATCGCGTCGCCCGCACCTACGACGGCTGGATGCCCATCGTTGAAGGTCCGGATCAACTGAAGCGTGACGTCGCGACGCTCCGCAAGCTCACCCAGCAGCACGACCGCAATCCTGACAAGCTCTCGATTTCCCCATTTGTCGACCCGGGCGAAAACGGCCCTTCGTTGGACGACCTGAAACGTTATCGCGACGCCGGCGCCACTCGGGTGATTTTGTTTTCGCAAGCGATCGCTGCCCAGACCGCCGCTGGCAAGGCGCTCGATTTCATCAAACGGTTCGCCCCTTCGGTCGAGCGGGCGGCGCAGGTCAACTAACTATTGACGTAATATAGCGAGTATTGAGCATCTGCTTGCTCACGAACCTCACTGAATTGAGTAGGTCAAGCGGTTGCTGCAAGCTCGAACCGCTGCAAATCCTCCAAGGAGAAGCGTTATGCATGTCGGCTACGGTGCGGTCTTTCAGAACCCCAATAATAAAATGAGTGATCGCGAAGTGTGGCGCAACGAAATCCGCTTCTGCGAGATGGCGGAGCCGCTCGGCTTCGACTCCGTCTGGTCGATCGAACACCATTTCGACGACTACACGATGTGCCCCGACCCGGTTCAATTTCTCACCTATATGGCCGGCCGCACCAAGACTGCGAAGCTTGGCTCGATGGTCGTCGTTCTGCCCTGGCACGATCCGATTCGCGTTGCCGAGCAGGTCGCGATGCTCGATCACGTCTCCGACGGCCGCTTTATTTTCGGTATCGGCCGCGGGCTCGCGCGCATCGAGTATGACGGTTTCCGTCTCGATCAGAACGAAGGGCGCAATCTCTTTGTCGAATATGCGCAACTGATTATTGACGCGCTCGAAAAAGGCTACATGGAAGGCGGCAGCTTCACGCGCCAGCCCCGCCGGGAAATCCGTCCCTTCCCGTTCAAGTCCTTCAAGGGCCGCACCTACGCGGCGGCCGTCTCGCCCGAGTCGATGCCGATCATGGCGAAACTAGGTGTCGGCCTTCTCGTCATTCCGCAAAAGCCGTGGGATGCGGTCAAGAAGGACTTCGAGGTCTACCATCAGGTGTGGCGTGAAGTTAACAGCGCGACGCCTCCACCAAAACCTCTCAGTGGCGGGTTCGTCTTCGTCGATGAAAATAAAGATCGCGCCGAAGAGCAAGCGATGAAGTGGCTATCCGAAAACTATAAGACCGTCATCAAACATTATGAGATGACATCTAATAAGTTCGGTACGGCCAAGAGTTACGAGTTCTATAGCCAGGTCGGCAAGTTTATCGCGAAGCACGGTATCGACGGCGCTGCCGCCGACTTCGCCCAGTTGATGCCGTGGGGTACGCCCGATCAGGTTCTTGAGAAGCTATCGATGATTCGCAACACCATCGACGCCAACGGCTTTATGCTCAATTTCAGTTATGCTGGCATGCCCTACGACGAGGCCGAGCGCAACCTGAAATGCTTCGCCAAGCACGTGTTGCCCGAAGTGAAGAAATGGAGGACCGAACCGCTGCATGAGCCTGCGTCGTTGACGATGCCTGCTCACGCCGCCTAATCAAATCCGCTAGCGCGCACTCTCTTATGATTGTAGTGCGCGCTTTGTTAGCTGAATGAGACCGGTCCATTAGATTCAGGACTGGCCTCGTATTCTTAATGTCACAGTTGCAGCCCATCACTGCGGAGAACGATGGCTCAGCGACCGGCTGCTGGTAGGGAATAGCCGATGAAACCTCCGATTCGCGTTCTTGCCCTAACGCTTTTGCTCGTTTCTCTCACGCTCGCTCCGCGAATCGCCCGAGCTGATCTGTTGAAGGTCGGCGATCCCGCACCTGATTTCTCGACTCAAGCCATCGTTGGCGATCAGACCGAAACTATTAATCTCAGCGCTCTCAAAGATCGCACGGTCGTCCTATACTTCTATCCCAAGGACTTCACCTCAGGATGTACCAAGGAAGCCTGCGCCTTTCGCGACGGTTACGCGAAGCTGAAAAAAGCCGGCATCGTTCTTCTTGGATGCAGCATTGACACTGCTGATTCCCATCGCAGCTTCATCAAGCAATACAATCTGCCTTTCCCGCTGCTGGTCGATCCGGACAAGAAAATTGCCGATGCCTACGGTGTCGAAAATGGCATTATAGGCCTCGGCCTTGATAGCCGTGTCACTTACGTCATCAAGGACGGCAAGATCGTCAGCGTCTATCCCAAGGTCGATCCGGCGCTCAACGCCAGCCAGATCATCCACGACTTTGGCTCCAGTCAGCCCTCCACCGCAATGAACTAGACTAGACTTCTCCGACACGCCTCAATCTCCAACGCAAGTTTAGTGTTGGTACTCTGCGCAACGTGATCGCGCATTGACGCCCGTTCAGCCAAAGGCATAGAAGAGAAGCCGATATCTTTCACGGGAGGTGCCGCGCTGATGGAACTCAACCTGCCTCAAGTTGACGTCGGCCTCTTCACCAACCGCATCAACGAAATGAAGGCCTTCTACGGCGGAACGCTCGGGCTTCAGTTTGATTCGGAGCTTCCGATTGGCGACGCTTTCACTCAGCACCGCTTCGCCGCCAATGGTTCGATCATCAAGCTGATGGAGGCGCGCAATCCCTTGCCGCGCCGTCATCCCGGCGGTTACGAGACGATCATCATCGCGTCGAACCGCTTCCCGCAGCCTGAGGCCTTCAACGATCCTGACGGCAACTCAGTCGTCTTCGTCCCTCCCGGCCGTGATGACGTGAACCAAATCGAAGTGCGTCTAGGTGTCAGCGATGTTGATCGCTTCGACGCCTTCTACACCGGAGCCTTGGGCGCTGTCGCGATTGGCGGGCATCGCTACAGAATCGGCGAGACTGTCTTTGCGACCTTCCGACATCCCTTGGCAAAAGCCGTCAGGCCCGCTCCGCTGGCAAATCTTCTCGAAGTGGTTAAAGCGATGGCTGTGCTCGGCATCCGCTACATTTCGATTCATGTTAAAGACTGTGACGCGGCTTTCCAGTCGGCGACGGCTGCTGGCGCCACGGTCGGAGTTGCACCTGCGACCTTCGGTACTGTCGCACGCGCCGCATTCGTGCGCGATCCCGACGGTAATTTTATCGAGCTTGCAGTTTCAAATCTGAAACGGGGTTAAACGACGGGTGCGCTATTCAGATAAAAAAGTTCTTCCGCCGCCGCTGGTTCGGCTGATCCAGCGGCCACCAGCGCGTACACTTGCCTTCGCAACCAAGTGCGAGGTGACGAGATGGCAAGTAGCGGGCTTCGACTGGATTCATGGAGTAAGGTTCAGGGTTCCCCGACTCCTCTCGGCGCCACTTGGGTCGATTCGATCAAGTCCTGGAACTTCGCGCTTTACTCCACTGACGCGATCAGTGTCCGCCTGCTCATCTATGGCAAGGACGACTTCGTCCGTCCGATTCAAAGCTTCGATCTCGATTCCCGCCTGAACAAGACCATCCGGGTATGGCACATCCTCGTGCCTGCTTCGGCCGTACCTGGCGCCATATACTATGGGTTCAAAGTGAGCGGCCCTTACGATCCGTCTCAAGGTCAGTACTTCGATTCCGGTAAGGTTCTACTCGACCCCTACGCTCGCGGCATCTTTCTGCCGCCGAACTTCTCGCGCGGAGCGGCGGCTTCGCCGGGTCCCAACGACGGCAAGGCGCCGCTCGGTATTCTGCCCGCCAAGACTCCGCCAGTTGAGCTTCCTGACCATCGACCGGCACCTCACACGTCTGACCTTATTGTCTACGAACTCCACGTCCGCAACTTCACTAACGATTCTAGTTCCGGCCTCGATACCTCAACACGCGGCACTTACGCCGGAGTCATCGCTAAGATTCCTTATCTAAAGGAGCTAGGCATTACCGCCGTTGAGCTGATGCCGATTCATCAGTGGGATCCTCAGGAGGGTAGCACCTGGGGTTACATGACACTCGGCTTCTTTGCGCCGCATAATGGCTATGCGCGCGGTGCCGACCCGCATAACGCTCTCGCGGAGTTGCGCGAATTGGTCGACGCGCTTCATGCCGCCGGGATCGAAGTAATTCTCGACGTGGTCTATAACCACACCACTGAAGGTAATCAGCTCGGTCCCAATTATAGTTTTCGTGGTATCGACAATTCGACTTATTATCTGCTAAATCCCAACGATTTTTCCGAGTTCATCAATGACAGTGGCTGCGGCAACGATCTGCGTACAGCCCATCCTGCCGTCCGTCAGTTAGTCACCGATAGTCTGCGGTATTGGGCGACGACTCTAAACGTTGATGGGTTCCGCTTCGATCTCGCGAGCATTCTCACCCGCGACGAAGATGGCGCTATCTCGCTCGATCCACCAGTGATTTCGGAGATTAGTGGCGATCCGCATCTTTCCAGTCTCCGTCTCATCGCCGAGGCTTGGGATCCGGCTGCCTATGAACTAGGGCGTGGCTTTCCCGGCCTTACCTGGCGTCAATGGAACGGCAAGTATCGCGACGACGTGCGCAGCTTCGTTAAGGGCGACGCTGCCATGGTTCCGTCCCTGATGACGCGGCTTTACGGCAGCAGCGACCTCTTCTACGACGACACGAATACGCAGTACCGTCCATATCAGAGTGTCAACTTTATCGATTGCCACGACGGGTTTTGCATGTACGATCTGGTCGCCTACAACAACGACGGCCAGCATAGCTGGAACTGCATCAGTCCCGGTGATAGCGAAACCTCGCCGTCGGTTGCTGTGCTACGCAAACAGCAGGTCAAGAACTTCTGCGCGCTGCTAATGCTCGCGAACGGCACCCCGATGTTCTGTGCGGGAGACGAGTTCATGCACACTCAGAACGGTAACGACAATCCGTACAATATTGACGGTCCCTCGGTATGGCTGAACTGGGATCTCCTAACTAAGAATCAAGATATCTTCCGCTTTTTCAAGTATATGATCGCCTTCCGGAAAGCTCATCCTTCACTGGGCCGCAGCACCTTCTGGGATCAACAAAATCCCGATGTGCAATGGTATGGCGTCGGCGCCAACACCGACCAATCCGACAGCTCGCATTCCCTCGCTTACTCACTGAAGGGTGCGACAGTCGGCGATTCTGGGATTTACGTAATGATCAATTCCTACTGGCAGCCACTGACATTTACGATTCAGGAGGGACAGCCGAGCGATTGGCTCTTAACCGTCGACACTTCACAGCCGAGTCCAAGCGACATCTTTGTTCCTGGTTCCGAGCCACCGATTAGTTCACTAACTTACTCGGTTCAACCCCGCTCGATCGTCATTTTGCTTCACAAATGATGGTCCGATGTTCGGAACCGATCTGCTCAGCCTATTAGGAGTTGTTTTAGTTCGTTCAATACTTCACCTAGAGCCGGTTCGGGCTCTTCGCGATTGCGGCCTAACATTAGCAGGGCTGATTCCCACAATGTTGATCTAGCGGGGGCCGTCTCTAGATCATGGATTAACTGGGCGAGGATGCGCTCGTCTTTTCGCACGGCCATGCCTGCGAACGCCTCGAAGCGGACCTCCTCATTTGAGTCTGTGAGCCTTCTCAACAAGGCTTCGCGAATCGCAGTACTGTCATGTTCGCGCAGAGTCCCAATGCACCATGTCGCGCATTCTCGGACATCCTCGTCGCCATCCTCCATGAGTTCGATCAAGGTAGTGGTTGCTAAAGGATCCTCGTCGCAGCCCAAGCCAAAAGCGACAGCCTCGCGAACTTCCGCACTACCGTCCTTGGCTGCAGCGACGAGAGCGTTGCGTGCTTGCTCGAAAGCTTCCAAGAATCCGAAGCCGGTCGCAGCGGCCGCGCGCACCGACGGCGATTGGTCTTTTACGAGAAGTTCAAGAAGAAGCGGGACAGATTGAGCCCGCAGAGGCGAATCCGGCGGGCCGAGCTGGCATAGGATTTGGACTCCAATCTCACGCATCTTGTCACGCGGATCGTGACACATCGCTTGCGCACGTTCGAAAGTATCAATCTCCCCTCTGATCCTCAGCGCTCCGATCGTCTTCCACCGGACAAGCACAGCATCATCTTCTAAGAGCGGATAAAGTGCCTGGGTATCCAATGACCTCAGTGCTTGAAAAACCAGGAGCCAAAGCTCTGAGCCTAGGGAATAAAGGTCATCTTCATCCAGTTCTAGATCCGTCTCCCGTGGGGGACTGAAACCCATAGCCAATAGATGTTCGGCCGTTAGCTGCTCGCCCCTAGACTCAAGTTCCTCAACGGCTTTGCCTCGTACGATTGCGAAAGGATCTTCGAGAAACGAATAGATCACTTCAGTCGGATAAGTCTTTAACGCCTGACTGACAAGCGATTCGAGTCTCGTACCCCGACTCGGTTCCAAATTATCCAACGGCTTGTTCCATGTATCGCAGGTGCAATGGAGTGCATCCTCCAAGTTACATCCTCACACCGCGACCTTCATAAAGAACGTTTCGGCCTTGGTCGCGAATTCCTTCTCATCCGCATAGCGCCCGAGGTCGAGAATATAGTACGTCGCTCCTGCTTCGCTCTCGGCTTGGACCTTGGCCTTTGCGCCGTGAATATCGTCAAATCTCAGTCCGCGCCGTACTACTACTTCGATATCATCGAAACGCCCCGCCTGCCGCAGCCGTTCCTTTAATTCTTTTAAGGCAGGCTTCAACTTCTCCGCCGGTAGCATCGGATGCCATCCGTCACCGAACTCGACCGTCCGCCGAATCGCCGCTTCGCCATTGCCGCCGACCCAGATCGGCGGGCATGCCGGACGCGGCGCGAAGACAAATGCAGGAAAGTTGACCAGTTCACCGCTGTACGCCTCGGCCTCGCGCATAAACAGATGCCGCAATACCCTCAAGGTTTCGTCGCTCTGTTTGCCGCGCAACCGCTTCTCCACGCCCAGCGCCTGAAATTCTTGCTCCATCCATCCGACTCCCACACCGAGTATCATGCGCCCAGCCGACAGCTCCTGGATTGTCGCGACCTGCTTTGCCGTCAATACCGCTGGCCGATAGGGCAATACGAGTACCGACACTCCCAGCCGGATTCGCGTGCTTGCTCCCGCGATGAAAGCAAGAGACGCGAGCACATCGAGATAACGTCCGCCCGATCCTTCGGTCTGATCTGGCGGAATACACAAATGGTCGGAGACGACAATCGAATCGTAACCCAACTGTTCAGCCGTTCTGGCGCAGGCGCGAATGGTACCTTCCGTCGATTGCGGTCCCATATTCCGAATCGCAATACCATATTTCATCGCTACGCCCTCCAGCTGACTGGTCAGTTTCAAGACTAATTATATAGTTGCTGTGCGGCGACCAGGTAACCGGCGCCAGTGTTAAGTGATTATTTAAGCGAGCGGCCGCTTGCGCGCGGTATGATTTTTACCATTGCTAGCAGCGGCAGCGGCGTCCGGTTTCTGGCCGTTCGTGGCAAGCCGGCGTGCTGCCTCGCCGATCGCGCCCGCACGATGCCATCGACTGTATTCTTCGAGCGTCAGTCCTCGCGCCGCCTCCAGCCCGACTGATAACGCCGCCACCACCGCGACTTGACCGAGCACGCTGATGCGTGGTGCCAGGCCCAGCACCCCGCCTTCTTTGGCCACTGGCGCATGCAGTACCAAGTCTGACATTCTGGCGAGTTCCGAGCGTCGTCCACCAGTAATCGCGATCAGTTCGGCGCCATGCTCCTTGACCGCGCGTGCTGCTGCGCACAATTCAGAGGTGTTTCCGCTGTTCGACAGCGCAATTACCAAGTCGTGCGGCGCGACTTGACCGAGGCTTCCATGCAGCGTTTCGGTTGCGTCGAGGAAGGTCGCCATCGTACCGACCGAGCAAAAGATACTCGCCGCGTAGCGAGCGACGTGCTCTGACTTGCCGACTCCCGTCACCTGCACTCGTCCACCCCGCGCCGCCGCCGCTCGGATCATCGCGAGCGCGTGCCCGAACGTCTCGAGGTTGAGCGCCTCACGCAATGTTTCCAATTCCTTGAGCGCCAACGCAAAGAATTTTGCGACTTCCTGTAATGACTCCGCACATGCCGTCGAAGGGCTGTTCGCCACTTCGCGCCGCTCGTCTAGTTCCACCGCCTGCGGCAAGTTGCCACCGTAAAGGTTCACGATTTCGCGGCGTAACTCGAATCCCGCCGGAAAAGCTCCCACTCGCATGACGCACACTGCTCCCGCCGCGTTGCCGAGCCGTCCGATCGCATCCCAAGGCAGGCCCCAGCGTAGACCAGCCAGCACTCCGCCAAAAAAAGCGTCGCCGGCACCAGTGGCGTCGATCTGCTTCACCTTGAACGCTGGAATCTGCTCTGTGACGCCTTCCGCTGCGATTACACAACCGTCTGCGCCATCGGTCATGAAGACCGCCTTGCTGCCGTAGCGATAGCGGATCGCTTCGGCCATTTGCAGTGGCTCCGTTGCCTTCGCTAATTCACGAGCCGCCGATTTAGCCGGTTTCAGGTACGTCGCGAGTTTGAGAGCGCGCTCGAGTTGCGCCCGGTTGCCGAGTTCCGGACAGGCGTCCGAGAGCGGCACGTCAACATCGAGTACGGTTGGAATCTGATACCTCTTCGCGAGGGTCAGAATCCCGATCACCGTCGCCAACGGCAACTGCGAGATCTCCGTTGAGACGATTCGCGCCCGCCGGATGAATGCCCTGTGACGCCCGCGAATCTCGTTAGGAGTCAACTCTGCAGTCGCTCCACGCATCATGTAGATGGCGCGATTCCCCTGGCGGTCGAGGAAGACAGGCGCGAACGAACTGGCGCTGCCGTCGAGCGTCAGATGATGCTCAATCCTGAGCCGGTCCATGCCTGCGCGCAGGATTTCGCCATTATGATCGTCACCCATCTTGCCGAAAATGCCGGTTCTGAGGCCCAGCACTTGTGCCCATCCGAGATGATTTAAGGTGACGCCGCCGACTGCCGTTTCGACCGCAGGCGTTTTGCCGTTGCTATCGAGCAGGATTTTTTCTTCGGCGCTAATGATGCGCGGCGTGCGATGGAACAGGTCCACCACCATGCTGCCGCAGCCGGCCACGTCCAGGCCGTCTTCAGCCATGCACGCTTGCCCGTATCGGCACCGACCGCGCGGTCCATTCACTCAGCCATTCAGGCTCGAGCGTCGCCGCCGCCCGCCGCCGGATGTCTCTAAAGCGCCGCAGGAATTCGCGCCGCTCGGCAGCATCAAGGGTTGGAGTCCCGGACGCCACGGCGTCGCTCGAGATTACGCCGAGGTCTGCCAATGCCGTCTTCAGACAGGCAATCGTCGGCTTGTAGACTTCGCCTGACCGGATAAATTCCCCGGCCACACGAAAGCTCTGCATGATCGCTTCATAACGTTGCATCAACTCGACGTTGCCCCTGTGGCAGACTTGCCACGAACGCTGCCATTCACGGGGCATCACGTTCGATGCCCCTGCCACCACTCCATAAGGCAGCGTGCGCGGACCAAGATAACGGCTCCAGTAGTCGAGCACGCGCCCCGTGAATCCTTCCCACGGCCGGAAAAGATCGAAGATCAAGTAGGCATTGCCGGGATAAATCGCGAAGCCCCCAGCGAGCTTGAAGTAGCCTGGCGGGCGCGCGTAATTCGCGAAGATTTCCTTGCTCGCCGTTACCTTGATGCCATGAACATAGCTGAGCCGCGCCATCTGCCGCAGTTCCCCAGTGGAAATATGCGAGGCTCTGGCTGCGATCGCAATGTCCGCATTGTCATACAGAAATATCGGCAGCGTGCGCCCGTGCCGTTCGAAGACCTCGCCGATCGTCCGCGTAACGAACGCCACCGGATCATCGACATCGGCTATCGATAACGGCGCAACGACGGCCGCATCGGCCCCAACCTCAAGGGAATATTCAAGATTATCGATCGTCTGTGCCGCAGTCTCCGCCGTAATCCCCGCCCAAGCCTCGACCGGGGCACCGTCGTGCGACAGCCTTCCGCATTCTTCAACCGTAATGCGGATTACCGCCTGCCGCCGAGTATTGTCCAGGCGGTTCCATTCCCCTGTAGTACCAACGGCGAAAACAATGTTGGCGCCGGTCCCGTTCTGTACGGTATAACGTATCACCGAGCGCTGCTCATCGGCGATTAACCGTCCACTCTTGTCGAGCACGGTGACGATCGGCGTCGAGAGCCCGGCTCGCGCTCGATAAGAGCGCGCCCGGAGCCACCCACTTCCTGTCGCTGGCCTCTTCGCCTCTCGCGGTACAGTCGTGAGATTTGCCGTCATCGTTTAGGCCTCGCAACTAAAGCTATAGCAGCCCGACGCCGATGTGTGTGACATATGTGTACACGCCCTCACGGTCGTAGCTGTAATTGTAAATCACGCCTTCAAAATGAACCTGGTAACTGCCGTCGGGTCTCGCCGCCCCGGCCGGCGGGTCTATCGCCCACAGGCCCTGCTTACATGCGTTGATCATGACTTGATCGACCGCTGCTGTCCCTGAATGCTGCTCGATGGCGAGGTCGCTTAGCCGCCCGCTTCGTGTCAAGGTCGCGGTCAGAATCACACGTTGTATATCGCTCGGAAGCTCGCGTCCGCCGAGCGTTGACGCAGCCATCCTCTCGGCCAGCGGTAACGTCCGATGCAACATCTCGTAGCTGAATTCTGGATAACGCACCGCCTTCTTGTTCAGCAGCGTCACGTCTCCTTTGTACCGCACAGCGGTTTCCTGCTGCGGATCCATCTGAAGAGGCTGCTGCGCCAGAAAGAAGCGATCGATATCGTAGCGCGTAACTTCGGCCTGCGACCCGCTCGCCGTCTCCGTTTTGATGAACGCCTCCTCCTGGCTGCTGCTGACCGGCGCCGCCGTTGGTGCACCTGAAATCTGCGACAGATCTGTAATCACGCGTGGACTATCTGCATTCGCCGCTGCTGGTGGTGGCGGTGGTGGAGTATCCGAAAGCTTGAAGGCGTTGTGTTGAGGCATGCTTCCAATCGCATTATTTGAGCCCGAAGTTGCTTTATTCATCGCAGTGAAACCGCATCCAGATACTATAATCAACGCGGTCAACCCCAATGCCTCAACGCGCAAACGCATTCTTACAGTTTCACGTTAACTTGGACCGCGCGATTATAATCCTTAACGGGAAGATTTAACAATTGTTTGGCTTCGATTGCCTCTATCCGGCAGACCGTCGCACCCGTTCGTTGCGGGCATGGCTCCCACGTCCGCCCGCTCATCCTCGTTGCCAAATGGGGAATTGTGCTTAGATTACGGCGATGGTATGGTCAGGGGTTCGGGAGCAAACGAATTCAACCACTCAAATGAAAGCTGCAATACATCCCGCTTATCGCCGATGCGTAGTAACCTGCGCCTGCGGCAACACCTTCGAGACGCATTCAACTCAGCGCACGATCCAAGTCGATCTCTGCTCGAATTGTCATCCGTTCTATACAGGACAGCAACGCCTGGTGGATACGGCTGGCCGCGTGGAACGCTTCAATCGCCGTTACGGCAAGAAGTAAACACGGTTCACGAACGCAGTCGATTGCCAAGGGCATCGCGATTCCCTTCGTATTGTGCTTCACCGCGATCGGAGCAGCCTGAATGTCGCTGATCGAAAAGCTCAACGGCATCGAGCAGCGTTATGCTGAGCTCGAGCGCCGCGTCAGCGATCCCACTGTAATTGCCAATAACCGCGAATATGCGGCTTTGGCTCGCGAGCGCTCGCAGCTAGAAGAGGTGGCGACGGCTATTCGCGGCTATCGCAAGCTGCTCGGCGAAATCGACGATCATCGCGCGCTGCTCGAAGGCGACGACGCCGAACTGCGCGAATTGGCCAAGGCCGAGTTGCCGGCGATGCAGCATCAACAGGCTCAGGCTGAGGAAAACCTCAAGCATCTGCTGGCACCGCGCGATCCTAATGACGAAAAGAATGTGGTGCTTGAGATTCGTGCCGGTACGGGTGGCGAAGAGGCCTCACTCTTCGCAGGCGATCTCTTTCGCATGTATAACCGTTACGCTGAGCGTCACCGCTGGAAAATCGAAACGCTTACCTTAAGTTCCACTGGCCTTGGCGGCATTAAGGAAGTGGTCGCCCTAATTGCGGGGCGCGGTGCCTATAGCCGTCTCAAGTTTGAAGGCGGCGTCCATCGCGTCCAGCGCGTTCCCACCACGGAGACTTCCGGACGCATCCACACTTCGGCGGTCACGGTCGCCGTTCTTCCCGAGGCCGACGACGTGGAGGTCAATATCAACGAAGAGAAAGATCTCCGCATCGATGTTATGCGTGCGTCAGGCCCCGGCGGTCAGAGCGTCAACACTACCGACTCCGCCGTTCGCATCACCCATATCCCGAGTGGGATGGTCATCATCTGCCGCGACGAAAAGTCGCAGCACAAAAACAAAGCGCGGGCCCTCAAGATCCTGCGTGCCCGCTTGCTTGAGCAGGCGACCGCTGAGCAAGACGCGAAAATCGCCGCGTCGCGCAAGTCGATGGTGGGTACCGGCGATCGCTCAGAGCGTATCCGCACGTACAATTTTCCGCAGTCCCGTGTCACGGACCATCGCGTTAATCTGACCCTCCACCAACTTGACCAAGTTCTCGACGGCGCTATCGATCCGCTGATTGACGCCCTCAACACCAAGGAGCAGGCGGAGGCATTGGGGCTTGAACGGCCGCGCGACAATCCGGACAGCTGACCGCTATGAGCGAAAGGCGAGGGCAGGGCGGTTCGACCGATTCTCGCACGCTTCTCCGCGATGCAATCGCGGCTCTGAGCCGCTTCGGGATTCCCGATCCGCGCCTCGACGCCGAGTTGATGCTGGCTGATGCAGCGGGCGTTTCGCGTACCCGACTACTAACTGCTCCGCCGATTCTCGACGAACCTCAGCTTGCGCGCTTCCATGCGATGCTCGCCGCACGCGCGGCGCGGATGCCGCTTGCGTACATTCTCAGCCGCCGCGAATTCTATTCGCTTGAGCTTGAAGTTGGTCCTGAGGTTTTGATTCCGCGGCCCGAGACCGAAACACTGGTTGATGAGGCCCTCAACTTCATCGGTGAGCGTCGCAGCTTGCGCATTTTGGATCTCGGCACCGGCTCTGGCGCAATTGCGATCGCACTGGCGGTCCACGCGTCAAGCGTCGCAATCGTTGCTACCGACGTCTCGGCGTCTGCACTCGCAATCGCCCGCGCTAACGCTCAGCGTTTCAGCGTTATCGAACGTATCACTTTTATTTCGGCTGATTGCTGGTCGCCGCTCGAGGCTGGCTTGTCACTCGGCCTGTTTGATCTGATCGTCTCCAATCCTCCGTATATCGCCGAAGCCGAACTCAAGACGCTAGAACCCGAAGTCCGCCAATACGAACCTCGCATCGCCCTGACTCCCGGTAGTGATCCGTTGAGCTTCTATCGGCGTATCGTCGCTGGCCTAGCTGATCACCTCGCGCCAGACGGTGCGCTGATGCTTGAGCTAGGCTTCGGCCAGGCTCAACCGGTGAGTGAGATTCTCCGTCGCGTCCACATGAGCGACGTGACGATAATCAACGACCTAGCCGATATACCTCGCGTCATCCGCGCCCAAGAAAGTTCTGCGCTGAGAATCTGACACCAGGCAGTGGTCGCTACGCTCGGGTCGTCGCTAGGCTCTGGCGACCACTGCATGATAGATCACCAGAACAACCACCGCCCCTATTACCGCAATAGCGATACTCCCAAGATTCACGCCGCTGACCCCCTGATGGCCCAGCGCTTGAAAGATCGCGCCACCGACTACTGCCCCGACGATTCCGAGCAGCACGTCACGGATGAATCCCTCGCCCCTTTTGTTCACGATCTTGCTCGCGATAAAGCCTGCGATAAGTCCCAAGATGATCCAGCTTAGAACGCCCATGAAAAAATCTCCTAGTTTATAGTTGTCCGATTCGTCAATGAGTTCTATCGTTTGGCAATATCATCCAGATGACCGCTAATGCGCTAGGCTTGTGCCATCCTCAGGGCTGTCCCGTCAACTCTGAATCGTCGCCCCGTGTGATCTAGTGCATCCTTGCCGCCGCTCTGTAACAATGCCTCGGCTGCTGGGTGGCTGAAGCCGCTTACACCGGACGCTGGCTGGCGTTCGCTACTCAGCTCCAACCGAGCTCCATTGTAAAGGGGAACCGCTACTTGCTGTTAGACTCCAACGAGCCACCAGCTATCGTCAACCGAATCTCCCGTATGGACAAGATGGTCATTCACGGCGGCCCTTCTCTGCGTGGTACCGTGAGCCTTAGCGGCAGCAAAAATGCCGCCCTTCCGATCATGATGGCGGCCGTCCTCACCCCTGAACCCGTGATCATCCATAATGTGCCGCGCCTCCGCGACGTGCGCACCGCGATGCAACTCCTCGCTGGGCTCGGCGTCAAAGCCCGCTGGATCGGAGAGCACTCAGTTGAACTCCACGCTGCCGAACTGACCTCTCATGAGGCGCCTTACGATTTAGTCAAGACCATGCGCGCCTCTTTCGTCGTCTTGGGTCCGCTCGTCGCGCGGATGGGACGTGCCCGCGTTTCGACGCCCGGCGGATGTGCGATCGGTACTCGTCCTGTCAACCTTCATATGTCCGGCATACGCGCCCTTGGCGCCCGCATCCAGATGCGCAACGGTTATGTAGAGGCCCACGCCGATCGGCTCAAAGGTGCTCGGGTCTGGCTCGATTTCCCCTCTGTCGGCGCGACTGAAAACATCATCATGGCCGCCGTGCGTGCTCCCGGCCTCACTCAGATTGAAAATGCCGCGCGCGAACCGGAAGTCCAGGATCTTGCCGCGATTCTCTGCACGATGGGCGCGCGCATCACCGGCGCAGGCACGCATGTCATTTCTATTGAGGGTGTCGAACGCCTTCACGGTGCCGAGCATCATGTCATTCCCGATCGCATCGAGGCCGGCTCTCTAATCATCGCAGCGGCGATTACCGGGGGTGATCTGATCATCGACGGCGCTCCGGTCAGCCAACTCGATGCAGTTATCGCGAAGTTACGCGAGACGGGGGTAAAGATAACTGTCGACGCCAATTACGCGCCGACGAACGGCCATGCCCAATCGTCAAAGGCTGCGGCTCATGCTTCTTTGCGCATCACCCGTTCAGAACCGCTGAGACCCGTCGAGCTGCGCACGCTTCCCTATCCGGGTTTCCCGACCGACCTTCAAGCCCAGATGATGGCGCTCCTGACTCAAGCCGCCGGCACCTCTGTCATCACTGAGACCATCTTCGAGAATCGCTTCATGCATGCCCTCGAGCTTCTGCGCATGGGTGCTGACATTTCGATGAAAGGCGCTACCGCCGTAGTTCGTGGACGTTCCCATCTGAGCGGTGCGCCTGTGATGGCGACTGATCTTCGTGCCAGTATGAGCCTGATCCTCGCCGGTCTGGTCGCCGACAATAGCACCGAGGTCAGCCGCGTCTACCATCTCGATCGCGGTTACGAGGCGCTCGACGAAAAACTCCGAGCGTTAGGCGCGCGCATCGAACGGATGCCCGAGTAACCGAAGTGTCCGATAATCTCAAGTGGAACCTTCAAATCTTGCTATAACTGTCCGATGACCTTGCGCATCCTCACTGCTGGCACCTCGGTCTGCGATCGCTTCCTCGACAGCCTCACGCGCCGCCGTTTGGACAGCTCCAGCTCAATCGACCACGACGTTGCGACAATCCTCGATCGGGTCCATCGCGTCGGCGATCGTGCCTTAATCAGCTATACTCGCCAATTCGACGGTGTCCGTCTCACGCAGGCGACGCTTCGCGTCACTGCGGACGAACTCGCCGCCGCACTTTCATCGCTTCCTCGGGCCGATCGCCGGGCTATGGAACTCGCCGCACGCCGGATCAATTCGTTTCATCGCCGAACCCTCGAGCGATCCTTCAGCTATCGCGATCGTTTGGGAATGCGCCTCGGCCAGATCGTCCGTCCGCTCCGCCGCGTCGGAATTTATGTCCCGGGCGGTATGGGTGCCTATCCGTCCTCTGTTCTGATGAACGCCATTCCTGCTCGCGTCGCTGGAGTCGGTGAAATCGTCATGGTTTCGCCGCCCTCGCGCGAGGGAGAACGGCCCGCCGTACTAGCCGCCGCCGCCATCGCCGGGGTTACTGAGGTTTATCGTGTCGGTGGTGCGCAAGCGGTCGGCGCGCTCGCCTATGGTACGGGTTCGATTCGTCCCGTTGACAAGATCGTCGGCCCTGGTAACGCCTACGTTCAGGCCGCCAAGCGGATGGTCTACGGTGTTACCGATATAGACAAAATGGCGGGGCCGAGTGAAGTCCTTGTCATCGCCGACCGGACAGCGAACCCGGCGTGGATCGCAGCCGACCTGATCGCACAAGCTGAGCACGGCTCCGGCGACGAATCCGCGATCCTATTGACGCCTGCCAAGAGCCTCGCCAATGAAGTCGCAGCCGCCGTCGCAAAGGCGCTCGAAAATCTGCCGCGTGCAGAGTCAGT
>Ga0335073_10003320_pt1 | contig 22385 bp, 18 predicted proteins | sample Lox_Sample_22_FD_207093 | JGI IMG/M metagenome (GOLD analysis project Ga0335073, IMG submission 207093) | Soil microbial communities from Loxahatchee National Wildlife Refuge, Florida, United States - Lox_Sample_2.2 | ecosystem: Environmental > Terrestrial > Soil > Wetlands | place: USA... | reverse complement strand
AGGAGCGCCCCCAGGCACGCGCGAGGTGCAGGCGACGAACTTCTGCCGCGTGTTTGCGAAGGCGGACCCGCACAGCGGCAAGGTAATCGTGCTCTCGGCAATCGACAACTTGTGGAAGGGCACCTCCTCGCAGGCCGTGCAGAACCTGAACGTGATGTTTGGCCTCCCCGAGACGGAGGGTCTGACATGAGCCCAAAGGAGGGCACGAAGCCTCCGGGCCAGAACCTGTTCGGGGGCGAGGCGACGGGTCCGCCACAGCCGTTCTTTCACTCTCGCTGGGTGCAGGCTCCGGAGCACGTGCGCGACCTCGGTCCCGACGTGGGCCTGCCGGGCGGCTTTCGCGCTTGGGGAGTGACGTGCGGGATCAAGCCGAGCGGCAACCCGGACCTGGGCCTGTTGGTGAACGAGGCGCCCGAGCCGGTGAGCGCAGCACGCTTCACGGCGACGGGGATGCCAGCGGCTCCAGTGCTCGTAAGCCAGGAGCGCTGTCGCCTGCAGTCACTGCGGGCGGTACTCGCGAACTCGGGCTGTGCGAACGCGGCGACGGGCCAGCGTGGCTTGGACGACGCGGCAAAGACGCAGGGCGCGACGGCGGTGGCGGTGGGCTGTGACCCCTCCGAGGTGGCGCTGGCCTCGACGGGTGGGATCAGCCACCACCTGCCGGTGGAGAAGATGCTCCAGGGGATCCTCGCGGTGCGACCTGGGCTCGACTCCTCGGGCGACGGCGCGTTTCAGCATGCGATCCAAACGACGGACGCTTCGGAGAAGCGCGCGAATCTGGAGGTAGAGCTCCCCTCGGGCACGGTGCGCCTGAGCGCGCAGTGCAAGGGGGCGGGGATGATCTCGCCGAACTTCGCGACGATGCTCTGCTTCGTGGAGACGGACGCTGCGCTTCAGGCGCACACGGCGGACCTGCTGTTCGGGGTGTGCGTGAAGCGGTCGTTCGATCGCGCCTCAGTAGACGGCCAGCTCTCGACGAACGACACGGCGATCCTGATGTGCTCGGGGGCAAGCGGCGTGGAGATCGCGCCCGAAAGCGAGGACGAGTTGCGCTTCGGCGAAGCGCTCGACGCGCTGCTGCGCCAGCTGGCGATCATGATGGTCGCGGACGGCGAGGGCGCGGAGCGGATCGCGCGGGTGATTGTGCGTGGGGGTCATGAGCCAAGCGCGGAGGCGGTCGCTCGCGCGGTCGCGAACTCGCCACTGGTGAAAACGGCGCTGAATGGGGCGGACCCGAACTGGGGGCGGATCGTGCAGGCGGTAGGTGCGGCGTTGCCGGGCACGGCGCCGCTTTCGGCGGACCTGACGATCGAGGGCATTCCGGTGTGCATCGCGGGCGCGGCGACCGGCTACGACGAGGACGCACTCGCGGCCGCGGTGAAGGCGATGGAGATCGAGTACGAGATCGGGCTGCCCGGCGAGGGCGCAGAGACCGAGGTGTTCTTCTCCGACCTCGGCCACGAGTACGTCCGCATCAACGCGGAGTACACGACATGAGCGCCGCTAATTGCACGAGCAAATCACGGGGGCACACAGATGCGTGACATCGGAACGCTGCTTGAGGCGCTCCCCTACATCAGGGAGTTCCACGGCAAGACGGTGGTGATCAAGTACGGGGGCGCGGCGATGGAGGACGAGTCGCTGCGCGAGGAGTTCGCGCGCGACGTGGTGCTCCTGAAGTACGTGGGGCTGAACCCGATCGTGGTGCACGGGGGCGGCCCGGAGATCAGCTCCTACATGGAGCGCTTGGGCCTGCGGGTGGAGTTCGTGGACGGCCTGCGCGTGTCGGACGCGGCGACGGTCGAGGTGGCAAAGATGGTCTTGGTGGGCAAGGTGAATAAGGAGATCGTGCTGCGCCTGAACCGCCATGGCCAGCCGGCGGTGGGCGTGTGCGGCGATGACGGCTCGCTGTTCCGGGTCTCGCGCCGAGCGGCGCCGGGCGGCGAGGACATCGGCTTCGTGGGCGCGATCGAGCGGGTGAACGTGGGCGTGATCGAGCACGTAGCAAGCGACTACATCCCGGTGATCGCCTCGGTGGGGGCGGACCGCGAGGGCAACTCCTACAACATCAACGCGGACGAGGCGGCAGGGGCGGTAGCGGGAGCGATGGGCGCGTACAAGGTCGTCTTCCTGACCGACGTGCCTGGCTGGCTCGAAGACGCGGAGAACCGCGAGAGCCGGATCGCGCGAGCGAGCACCGAGCGGGTGCGCGAGGCACTACCTTCGCTCGCGGGCGGTATGCGACCGAAGCTGGCGGCGTGCGTGGATGCGATCGACGCAGGCGTGAGCGCGGCGCACATCATCGATGGGCGCGTGCCTCACTCGCTGCTCCTTGAGCTTTTCACCGACGAGGGCATAGGAACCATGATCGAGGCCGCGCCATGAGCGCCCATGGCTACGCCGGATCGGCGTCCTCGGTCGCTCGCGTGCTACCGAAGCCGGGAGACACTCGCTCCGCTCGCATCCCCGTTTCGGTCTACACGACGCTCCCTGCGTCCTTGCCCGGCTTGCCCTGTGCACTCATGGCCATGGCTGAAGGCAAGAGAAGATGACCCTGTCCGACCTCCAGGACCTCGAGCGCACGAGCGTGATCGCGTCATACGCGCGCCAGCCGGTGGAGTTCGTGCGTGGCGAGGGCACGCGGTTGTGGGATGAGCAGGGCAACGAGTACCTGGACTTCCTGTGTGGGATATCGGTGACGAACCTTGGCCATTGCCACCCTGCGGTGGTGGCGGCGGTGCGCGAGCAGGTGGGGCGCTTGATGCATGTGAGCAACCTCTTCTACACGGCCCCTGGGATGCAACTGGCGCGAGCGTTGTCACAGTCGAGCTTGGGCGGGAAGGTGTTCTTCTGCAACTCAGGGGCAGAGGCGAACGAGGCGGCGATCAAGCTGGCGCGCAAGGCGCGGCCGGCGGGCGATTTCGTGGTGGCGCACGGGGCATTCCACGGACGGACATACGGCTCGCTCTCGGCGACGCCGCAGGAGTCAAAGCAGGCCCCGTTCGCGCCACTGGTGCCGGGCTTTCGCGCGGTGGAGCCGACGCGGGAGGCGATCACGAGGGCGGTGGACGAGCGCACGGCGGCGGTGATCCTGGAGCCGATCCAGGGCGAGAGCGGGGTGCACGTGCTCTCGGAAGAGATCCTGCAAGCGGCGCGCGAGGTGTGCGACGCGCACGGGGCAGCGCTGATCTTCGATGAGGTGCAGACGGGGATGGGCCGCACGGGGACGCTGTGGGCGTACGAGCAGACGGGCGTGGTGCCGGACGCGCTGACGACGGCGAAGGCACTGGGGGGCGGTCTGCCGATCGGAGCGCTGGTGACGGGCGAGCGCTTGGCGGACGTACTGCAGCCGGGCGATCATGGCTCGACGTTCGCGGGAGGCCCGACGGTGGCGGCAGGGGCGTTAAAGGCCCTTGAGCTGACGGCGGAGGAGTCCTTCCTAGCCCGGGTTCGTGAGCAGGGACGACGCTTGGCGGAAGGTCTCCAGGGTCTTCCCCACGTCCTGGAGGTCCGTGGTCGTGGGCTGATGCTGGCGTGCGAGCTGGACGTGGCGGCGCCGGAGGTGATGCAAAAGGCGCTGTTGGAGCAGCACTTGGTGACGAACGCGACTGGTCCGACGACGCTCAGGCTGCTGCCACCGCTGACGGTGAGCGAGGCAGAGGTCGAGGAGGCGCTGCGCCGCTTGGGTTCGGTCCTGGGGGGCTAGCGGATGCGCCGCGAGCTGCCAGGGGGTTTCGAGCTGGACGACGACCGGGAGCGGATCGACGTGGAGGCGGTGCACACGTTCATCAGCACGGAGTCCTATTGGGGCCTGGGGCGCCCACGCGAGCCGGTGGAGCGCGCGGTGGCGGGCTCGCAGCGGGTGCTGGGCCTCTACCACGAGGGCAAGCAGGTCGGCTTCGCACGGGCGATCTCGGACGGGGTGACGCTGGCCTACCTGGCGGATGTGTACGTGCTCTCGGCCTACCGCGGGCGTGGCCTGGGCTACGAGATGGTGCGGGAGATGGTGGAGAACTCGTTTCACGATGTGCGCTGGATGCTGAACACGGCGGACGCGCAAGGGCTGTATGAGAAGTTGGGCTTCAACGAAGACAAGCCTCCGTACCCGCTGATGGAACGCGCGCCGAGGCGGAATTCGCAAAGCCCACAGCGCCAGTAGCCTTTCGCGCCGATGTCATCCCCGATCGAGATTCCCCGCACGGCCTCCTACGAGGCGGATCCCGCGAACGTGCATCGCGTGTTGCTGCTCTACTCGGGCGGCTTGGACACGAGCGTGATGCTGAAGTGGATCCAGGACGAGTACGGGGCTGAGGTGGTGTGCCTGACGGTGAACCTGGGCCAGCCTGGTGAGGATTACGAGGTGGTTAAGGGCAAGGCGCTGCAGCTCGGGGCGCTTGAGTGCCATGTAGTGGATGCGCGGGAGGAGTTCGCGCGCGAGTACGTGGCCCCGGCAATCAAGGCGAACGCGCTGTACGGCGGGGGCTACCCACTATTCACGGCGCTGGGCAGACCTCTGATCGCAAAGCTGGCGGTGCAGTACGCGCGTTCCTCGGGCTGCGACACGATCGCACACGGCTGCACGGGCAAGGGCAACGACCAGGTGCGGATCGAGGGCACGATCGCGACGCTGGCCCCGGAGCTGAAGGTGATCGCCCCAGTGCGCTCATGGCAGATGGGGCGTGAGGAGGAGATCGCGTATGCGCGCGAGCACGGAATTCCTATTAAGGGGGGAGCCGAGTCGGCTCCCTACTCGATCGATGACAATCTGTGGGGGCGCTCCTCGGAGGGTCGTTGGATCGAGGATCTGGATCACGCCCCGGAGGACGATGTGTTCCAGCTGGTGACGCGCCCGGAGCTGGCGCCGGATGAGCCGGAGACGGTAAGCGTGGAGTTTGAGCGGGGCGTGCCGGTGGCGCTAAACGGCGAGCGCATGGAGCTCGTAGCGCTGCTCGAAGCGGCGGCGGGGCTGGCGGCGCGCCACGGCGTGGGGATCGTGGACCACATCGAGGACCGGATCGTAGGCCTAAAGGTGCGCGATATCTACGAGGTCCCGGCGGCGGCGATCCTGCTGCCGGCGCACGAGGAGCTGGAGCGCCTGGTGTGCACGATTCACCAGAACCAGTTCAAGCCCCAGCTCGACGCCCACTGGGCCTACCTGGTCTATGCGGGGCTGTGGTGGGAGCCGCTGCGTGGCGACCTGGACGCCTACATGAACACGGTGAACGAGCAGGTGACGGGGACGATCGGGATCAAGCTCTACAAGGGTCACGCGCGCGTGGTGACGCGCAACTCGCCGAACGCCGTCTACGACGCGAGCTTGGCGTCGTTCGCGCAGTCAGGCGGCTTGTTCTCACAGACGGCCTCGCCTGGCTTTATCGAGCTGTGGTCGCTGCAGTCGCGGATGGCGTGGCGACTGCGCAATGAGTAATGGCCTAAATCAGGTCACGACAGTGTCCGCGACGTGATGCGGTGCGGGCATCGAGCCGCCTCGCTCGCGCACGTCATCGACATAGGCATCGAGCGCCTCTCGAATGCGCTCCGTTACCTCGGCACGAGTTGAGCCGAGTGCCACGACGCCCGGCAGGTCTGGGATGTAAGCGCCCCAGCCCTCATCATCGCCCTGCTCGTAGATCACGACGTACTCACTCATCGGAGGTGCTCCAAACCGGTTGCGCGTCGAATGCTGGCGAGGGTGCCCCTGGGCACGGTGTCGTTTTCCTTTCCGGCAACGATGATACGAGTGTCTGCACCGAATCGCGCCCATATCTCATGGGAGCCGCGCTGACGGACCACGCGCCATCCCGCTCGGGTGAGTGCCTTGCGTACGTCTCTGTACTTCTTCGGCATTTGAAGCGACCGTAGGGATCGCTTGGGATGCAACTGGTAGATGAGTGAGCGAGGCCCGCACGGGGTAGCATCGAGACGATGAACGGAACGGGCTACAAGTTCCTCGGCCTCGCGGTGTGGCGCGGCGGGAAGTGGTACTTGCGAAAACGTCTCCCCTCGCGCCGCAAGGTGTTGGTGCGCGCGGCAGGTGGCGTCTCTGCGCTAGCAGGCGCGGCAGTCCTGGCCCGCCGCCTGGCGAGCTGAAGAACGCCCCTTGCAGGGGCTTTGCACGGACCGGAGGCCGTCCGCCGACGGCGTCCGCTGCCGAGCGTAATTTTGCAGGCGAGATGGTCCCTGAGGGAAACGAGACGCCAGGCGGTGACTCAGGCGGTGCGCCTCCGCGCCGCGGTGAAGGAGACCTGCTCGCGGAACGCCGCGCGCGCCGCGCGGCGGAATCGGGCGAGCACGCGTTGACGCTGCGCGCGGAGGCAGCGGAGGCGACGGTGCGCACGCTTGAGACGCACGTGACAAGCCTGCAGGGGCGCCTACGCGAGGCGGAGGAGCAGCGCGAGCGCCTGAGCGAGCGGATCGAGCAGGCAAAAGAGGCGCGCGAGAGCGAGCGTGAGGAGCCGAGCTGGCAGCCGCCGCCGGCGCGTGGCATAGAGCTGGAGCGCGAGCTACGGCGCGTCTCCCAGCGCGAGTACGCGGAGCAGCGATTGAGGATCGAGGCCGAAGACCGCTGCGGTGAGCTGGAACGCGAGGCTCGTGCGGAGCTGGATCGTCTTCGCCGTCGCCTGGACGCGAGCGAGCGGGAGGCGCAGGCGCTGGGCGCGCGCCTTCAGACAGCCCAGCGCGAGCTGGCGGAGGCCGAGCAGGCAGTGGCGGCTCAGCGCTCGGCGGTGCTGCGTAGCGAGCGCGCGCTACGCGAGCGGCTGGCGGAGCTCGAGCAACAGGCGCGAGAGATCGAAGCGGGCCTGGCGGCGGAGCGCACGGCACGCGAGCGGGCGGAGTCGCTGCTTTGGGCGATGCAGCAGACGCAGCGCGGCGCGCTTGGCCTGCTGGCGGGCCTAGCGGACACGGTGTCGCGTTTGCGTGAAGCCTCGCTGAGGCCAGCCGCATCGAGTCCCGCTGCGCCGACACCACCAAGGCCTGCCGCACTCACGCCCTCGCCGACCGCCGCGGCGCCCACGACTCCGCCGACGATGGTTGTCCCGGCGAACCCGGAGCCGCCGCGGGCTCCGGCTCCCTCCGAGCTGACTAGGCCTCCGGCGGGCGAGCCTGGCCAGGCTCGTGCAGCCACCCCGCCGCAGTCGGCGACACCACCGCCGATGGTGCAGGTACGCGCACAGCCACCCGTCCCCACGGAGGCGCGCGGGGGTGAGATGGCGGAGGCGCTGGCGGCGGCGGTCGAGCGCCTGCGCGCGCGCGTTGAGGAGGAGCAGGCTCCGGTCCCGGAGCCGATGGCGCCGCAGCGCCAGCCGCACAAGCACAGCGTGTCGCTGATCGGTCGCACGCGACTCGCTCTGAGGCGCCGGCGAGAACGACGCAAACAGCGACGCGCGAGCTAATCGGCCGCCGCGGCGAGACCTAAGATCGTAAGACCTTGAGCAACCAGTCCTGCGCCCACCTCCACGTGCACTCGGAGTACTCGCTGCTCGATGGCGCGTGCAAGATCGATGCGCTCGCGAAGCGCGCGGCGGAGTTCGGCCAGCCGGCGCTCGGGTTGACCGATCACGGCGTGATGAACGGGGCGGTCGAGCTCTACCAGGCGTGCAAGAAGCACGACGTAAAGCCGGTGCTGGGCTGCGAGATCTACCTGGTGGAGGACCACAAGGCGCGTGGCCCGGGTCGCGTGGAGCGCAACCACCTGACGCTGCTGGCGGAGAACGACACGGGTTACCGCAATCTGGTGAAGCTCTCCTCGGCGGGCTTCATCGATGGGTTGAACCGCGGCAAGCCCTCGGTGGACATGGGCTTGATCGAGCGCCATTCCGAGGGTGTAATCGCGCTGACGGGCTGCCTGGCCTCGCGCTTCTGCCAGCGCTTGCTGGAGGACCGCGACGACGACGCGCGCGCCCACGCGGACGAGCTGCTGAACGTGTTCGGGGCGGAGAACGTCTACTTCGAGGTGCAGAAGAACGGGCTGGCCGAGCAGGACAAGTGCAACGAGGGGATCGTGAAGATCGCCCGCGAGATGGGCGGCGGCCTGGTTGGCACGGGCGACGTGCACTACCTGCGTCGCGAGGACTACGACCACCACACGGCGCTGCTGTGCGTTCAGACGAAGAGCACGATCGCGGAACCGAAGCTGACGTTCGACACGAACGAGTTCTACCTGCGCGACAGCGGCGAAATGATCGCGGCGTTCGAAGAGTGGCCGGAGGCGATCGCGAACACGCTGGAGATCGCGGAGCGCTGCAACGTGGAGCTGGAGCTGGGCAAGCAGCTGATCCCGCGCTACCCGACTCCGGACGGCAGCGACGAGCGCGAGTATCTACGGGCGCGCGTGGAAGATGGGCTGCGCCTGCGCTACGGCGACCCACCGCCGGCGGAGGCGATCGAACGGATGGACATGGAGCTGGGCGTGATCGACGGGATGGGCTTTAACGCCTACTTCCTGATCGTCTGGGACTTTGTGAAGTACGCGAAGGAGAACGGCATCGCGGTGGGCCCGGGACGTGGCTCGGCGGCGGGCTCGCTGGTCAGCTACTGCCTGGCGATCACGGATGTGGACCCGCTGAAGTACGACCTGCTGTTCGAGCGCTTCCTGAACCCTGAGCGCGTGTCGATGCCGGATATCGACATCGACTTCTCGGTGCGCGGACGCGAGCGGGTGATGCGCTACGTGACGGAGAAGTACGGACGAGAGTCGGTGGCGCAGATCGTGACGTTCGGCAAGATGTTCCCGCGCGCGGCGACGCGCGATGCGGCGCGTGTGCTGGGCTTTGACTACGGGATGGGCGATCGGCTGGCGAAGCTGATCCCGGACCCGATCATGGGCCGTGCGCCGTCGTTCGAGGATTGCCTGAAGACGGGTGAACCGCTGCGCAAGGCGGTCGACGAGGACCCGCAGGCGAAGCAGATCGTGGAGGTCGCGCAGGGCCTTGAGGGAATCGTGCGCAACTCCTCGATCCACGCAGCGGCGGTGGTGATCGCGGACAGGCCGCTGACGGACATCGTCCCGCTGCAGCTGGCCGACGCGGGGATGGACGAGAACGGCGAGAAGGCCTACCGCACGGTGACGCAGTTCTCGATGAAGCCGATCGAGACGATCGGGCTGTTGAAGATGGACTTCCTGGGTCTGCGGAACCTCGACGTAATCGAGGACGCGCTCGACATCATCGAGCGCTCGACGGGTCAGCGTCCAGACATGACGACGCTACCGCTGGACGACACGAAGACGTATGAGATGCTGGCGCGCGGCGACTCGATCGGGGTGTTCCAGTTTGAGTCCGAGGGCATGCGCGAGGCGCTGAAGAAAGTTCGCCCGGACGAGTTCAACGACCTCGTGGCGCTCGTGGCGCTCTACCGGCCGGGCGCGATGGACCAGATCCCGGTGTACGCGAACGGGAAGCACAAACCGGACTCGATCAACTATCGCGACAAGCGCCTGCGCCCGATCCTGAAATCGTCGAACGGCGTGATCCTCTATCAGGAGCAGGCGATGCAGATCTCCAAGGAGCTGGCGAGCTTCTCGGGGGCGAAGGCGGACGATCTGCGCAAGGCGATCGGCAAGAAGAACCGGGCGGCGATGGCGGATCTGAAGCCGGAGTTCGTCGAGGGTTGCCGCGCCTCGGGCACGAGCCCAGAGACGATCGAGTTCCTCTGGCAGACGAACGAAAAGTCAGCGGACTACTCATTCAACAAGAGTCACGCGGCTTGCTACGGGCTGATCGCGTATCGCACGGCTTGGCTGAAGGCGAACTTCCCGGCGGAGTACATGGCGGCGCTGATTTCCTCGGTGATGTCCACGAAGGACAAGGTCCCGTTCTTCGTGGCTCGCTGCGAGGAGATGGGGATCGAGATCCTGCCGCCGGACGTGAACCTCTCAGACCACGAGTTCACGGTCGTGGACGGGAATATTCGCTTTGGCTTGGACGCGGTGAAGGGCGTGGGCTACCAGGCGGTGGAGGCGATCAAGCGGGCGCGTGAGGACGGCGAGTTTGCCTCGCTGTGGGACTTCTGCGAGCGGGTGGACAACCGCGCGGTGAACAAGAAGGCGATCGAGGCGCTGATTAAGTGCGGCGCGTTTGGCTCGACGGGAGCCTCGCGCAAGGGCATGCTGGCGGTGCTGGAGCAGGCGCAAGCGGCGGGGCAGAAGATCCAACAGGACGCCCAGATTGGCCAGGGCTCGATCTTCGACCTGGAAGAAGCGGCACCGAGCGCAGGTGGCACGGCTGACGCGCCGACGACGGCTTTTGCGCGTCCGGTGCACCCGCCGATCTCAAGCGAGGAGTTCGAGCAGAACGAGCTGCTGGCGGTCGAGAAGGAGGCGATTGGCCTGTTTATCTCGGCGCATCCGCTGAAGCCCCTACGCGAGGCGCTGCGCGCCCGCGCCGACTGCCAGCTAGCGGCGCTGGCTGGCAAGCGCGACAAGGATTGGGTCACGGTCGGCGGGATCATCGTAGAGGCGAAGAAAATCCGCACGCGCAACGGCGACCCGATGATGTTTGCGACGCTCGACGATCTCGAGGGCAGCGTGGAGATGCTCGTGTTCGGCAAGGCGCTCGCGGAGTACGAGTCGGCGCTGGCAGTGGACGAGGTGGTGCTGGTGAGGGGCCGGGTCGACCACAAGGAAGCGGGCAAGACGTGCCTGATCGTGCAGAGCGTCGAGCGCTTCGCGCCAAGCGAAGAGGAGATCGAGCAGGCAAATGCGGAGGCGGGCCGCCGCGCGGCGACGGCGACGGCAATCGCGAAGCCGGTGTACCTGCGCGTGCACGCGAATGCCCTGTGTGCGCAGCTGATCGAGGACGTCAAGCACGCGATCGAGAGCTTCCCAGGGCCGGCGGAAGTGGTGCTGGACGTTGAAACGGAGCAGACCACGAAGCGTCTGCTGCTCGGCGAGGCCTACCGCGTGCAGAACACGCCGACGCTGCTCTCCGAGCTGGAGAACGCGCTGGCCGCATCGGTAGCGCCGCTCCCGGCCGCGGCGACTGCGTAGGACACCGCGCCCCGCCGGTCAGCGGGCTTCCAGCCCCTGCTTGCGCAGTCTTTTCGCAAGCAGTACTTCCTGGCGCGGCGGCCCTTCGCGATTCTCGCCGGGCGTCTCGAGCACACAGGGCAGCTTCTGCAGAGAAGGTGCAGAGAGAAACGCAGCACACCCCTTACGCCCAAGCTCGCCTTTACCGAGATTGGCGTGACGATCGCGGTTTGATGCGAGCGGGGTTTGCGAGTCGTTGAGGTGCAGCGAGCGCACGACGCGGCGCCCGAGGGTACGCGAGCACTGGCGCAAGACGGATCCGGTCTTCTCGGGTGTGCGGATGTCATACCCGGAGGCGAGCAGGTGGCAGGAATCGAGACAGACGCCGAGTCGCGGATCCCCGCCGGCGGCGTCGATCAGCGCGGCGAGCTCCTCGAAGGAGCGTCCGAGCGTGCCACCAGCGCCAGCAGTGTTCTCGAGGTGAAGCTCGCAGCCCTCGCTGTCGCTGAGTGCTTGGGAGATGGTCTTGCCGGCGCGGGCGATGGCCTCGCCGACGTGCCCGGTCTTGGCTGAGCCGGGATGAAGCACGACGCCGCTCGCGCCGATCGCGGCGCCGACGCGCAGTGAGTGAGTGAGTGACGCGAGCGACTTGCGGCGGATCTCCCGATCCTCGGAGGCGCAGTTGAGCAGGTAAACAGCGTGGATGAGCACGGCGCCGATCGGGCTATCGGCCATGGCCTCGCGGAACGCGGCGAAGTCCTCATCGGTATAGGCAGTGGGTTTCCACATGCGCGGCGACTGGTTGAAGATCTGGATGGCCTCGCAGCCGCGCTCGACCCCTCGTTCGATCGCCCGCGGTAGCCCGCCAGCGGGCGATACGTGTGCGCCGATTAGCATGCGGTGCGCATTATGAGGGTTCGCTTCGCACCATCTCCGACGGGCGCGCTACACATCGGCGGCGCGCGGACGGCGCTGTTCAACTGGCTACTGGCCCGCCACGAAGGCGGCGAGTTGGTGCTGCGGATCGAGGACACGGACCGCGAGCGCTCGACACCTGAGAACGTGGAGCAGATCCTGGACTCGCTGCGCTGGCTGGAGCTGGACTGGGATGAGGGGCCGATCATGCAGACCGACCGTGGTGAACGCCACTCAGAAGCGTTGCAGGCGCTGCTGGATGCGGACCTGGCCTATCGCTCGAACGCGACGGCGCAGGAGGTGAAGGCGTTCAAGGAGATGTACGGCGCGGAGCGCGGCTTCCGCGGCGAGCCGGAAACGAGCGGTGCAGTGCGCTTGCGAGTCCCGGACGAAGGGGCGACGGTGGTTCACGACGCGATCCGCGGGGAAACGCGCTTCGAGCACATGCACATGGACGACCCGGTGATCGCGCGCGCGGACGGCTCGGTGCTCTACAACTTCGCGGTCGCGATCGACGACCTGGACGCACGGATCACGCACGTCGTGCGCGGCGAGGATCACTTGTCGAACACGCCGAAGCAGTTGCTGGCGCTGGAGGCGGCGAAATCGGTGGGCCTGGGCGAGGGCGCGCAGCTGCCAATCTACGCGCACCTGCCGCTGCTGCACGGCCCGGACGGCAAGAAGCTGTCAAAGCGCCACGGTGCGGCTTCGGTGGGCGAGCTGCGCGAGGCGGGCTACCTGCCGGCGGCGGTGCGTAACTACATGGCGCTGTTGGGCTGGGGGTCGGGGGATGATCAAACGGTGCTCTCGACGTCAGAGCTGATCGAGCGCTTCACGCTTGAGACGGTAAGCCGCAACCCGGCGCGCTTCGACGAGGTGAAGCTTCGCTGGCTGAACGGCGTGTACATCCGCGAGATGCCAAGCGAGCGGCTGGTCGAGGAGGTGGCGTCATATCTCGATCGCACTAGAGATGGGGGATTCGGGGATGACCCCCGCCTTCCGCGTGCGGTCGAGATCAGTCAGGAGAAGATCCACACGCTGGCGGACTTCTGGCCGCTGACGGGCCCGCTGCTGGACGTGCCGATCGATGACCCGAAGGCGCGCGGACGCTGGCTGGATGAGCAGGGCCGGACGACGCTGGCTCGGGCGCGCGAGGTTTTGGCAGCTCTGCCGAGCTTTGAGGAGGGGTCGATCGCGCCTGCGCTTGAAGCACTGGTGGAGCAAATGGCGCTAAAGCCGCGCGAGGTCTACCAGCCACTGCGCGTGGCGCTGACGGGGGGCACGATCTCTCCAGGGATCTTCGAGAGCCTAGCTCTGCTGGGGCGCGAGGAGACCCTGCGGCGGATCGACGCAGCGCTGAGAACACAGCCGGCCACAGCCGCTTAGGCCAGACCGTCCGTCCCGTCGCACGCGGGTCGCGCTATTTGATCGCGCGACGGCTCAATTTCTACGCGGGAGCTGCCGATATGGGTGGGGAGCGGCCCGCCACGGATGGCCGATTGACCAGTTCACGCACGAATGCCCGCAACTGCTTCTAAGTCAAAGACGAAAGCCCCGGCGAAGGCGAAAGCAAAAGCGACGACGGCATCGGCCACGAAGGTCGAGGTCAAGCGCGCGAGCTCGAACGGCAAGGTTCCAGCGAGCCTGACGAACGGAAAGGTCGCGGCGGCGCCGGGCAAGGTGACGACGGCGCCGAAGGCCGATGGCGAGACGCCGAAGCCCTCGGGCGAGCGCCATCAGAACGAGGGACACGGTCGACGCTTGACGATGGCGTTCGAAGCGCTGGAGGCGTTCCCGGCACTGGCCGAGTCGCGCGCGCGGCTGCTGGCGGTGATTTCGAAAGACCACGTAGCGACGGCGGATATCGTCGCGGCGGTGGAGTCGGACGTGGCGCTGCTGATCGCGGTGCTACGCCTGGCAAACCAGGTGCAGGATGGCCGCGGACGCGTGGACACAGCGGTGGCGGCGGTGGAGCTGCTGACGCCGCAGACGGTGCAGGGGCTGGCGGGGCGCCTGCGCACATTCGACTTCTTCGAGCGCTCGAGCGTGTGGGAGGCGGCGCCGGAGCGCTTCCGTCTGCACGCGCTGGCGACGCAGCACGCGGCGGACCGAATCGCGGCGGAGGTGGGCTTTGAGAACCGCGACCGCCTCACGGCGACGAGCCTTCTACACGACATCGGCAAGCTGGTTTTGCTCCACGCATACCCGGGCTACCCGGGCCAGGTGCACCGCGGCGCACGCACGCCCGAGGACCGGATCCATCAAGAGCGTCGCGAGCTGGGCGTGGACCATGCGCTGGTGGGCGGCGTGCTCGCCCGGCGCTGGGGGCTGCCGGCGACGATCGCGACGACGATCGAGCGACACCACAACCCTGAAGTGGAGGGTGAGGCGGCGCTGGTACGCCTGGCGGACATGCTGGCTCACTACGAGCAGGGCGCGCCGGTCTCACCGGCGGAGATGCTGCGCACGGCGCGCTCGATCGGGCTGGGCCCGGACGAGCTGCGCCGGGTGATGTACGAACTTCCAAGCGCCCCGAGCCAGCGCCGTCGCCATGTGGATCCGTGTCCGCTCTCAGGTCGCGAGCTCGGCGTGCTTCAGCGCTTGGCGGAAGGCAAGGTCTACAAGCAGATCGCACACGAGCTGACGCTCTCGACGAGCACGGTGCGCACGCACCTGCACAACATTTACGGGAAGCTGGGAGCGGTCGACCGTGCGCAAGCGGTCCTGATCGCGACAGAGCGCGGTTGGTTGTAGGCAGTCTGGCCCGAAAAACGCGTTTTCTGCCATCACCAACGCACTCGGCCATCGGCAACCCGACCCTCGGCCATCAGCGCTCCGACCCTCGGCGATCAGCAATCCGACCTCGGCGATCAGCAATCCGACCTCGGCGATCACGATCGCACCTTCGGCGATCGCTCCGGCCCCCGCGCGGCTTCGCAGTTCCGTAGCATCGCTGGAGAGCGATGATCTCGATCACGAGCAAGTCCCCCTACGCGGTGCTGGCCCTGGCGGAGCTGGGCCGCAGCAGCGGTGGGGACCCGGTGCCGATCGGCGAGCTGGCACGCAAGCGCGACGTGCCGGTGCAGTTCCTTGAGCAATTGTTCGCGGTGCTGCGCAGGGCGGGGGTGATTAGCTCGCAACGCGGAGTAAAGGGGGGCTACCGCTTCGCCCGGGACCCGGGGGAGGTAACGGTGCTTGAGGTGGTGGAGCTGCTAGACGGACCGCTGGGTCGCGAGGCGCAGGGGCCTTTCGCGGATGCGGCGGCGGCGGCGCGGGCGGTGCTGGAGCAGACGACGATCGCGGACGTGATCGAGCGCGAGGCGCGCGAGGCGGGCGCGAGCATGTATCACATCTAGCCCGTAGGCCCGGGCGAATTCCACACGTGGCGGGACGGGCGTTGACCGTTTTGGGACGCGTGGTGGAGATTTACACCAATCATTGACTTCGCGTCATCCTGCGTTTACTTTGGGTTGTAAATCGTCGGTAGTTGCGACCGGGGGACCACCCTTCGTGCTGCGGGCGGCAAGCGACGGACGCAACTACGGAAGGGATGGACCTCGGATCTATGAGTCCGTTGGCGGCGATGGATCGCGCGATGGCTGCGATGGCGATGTCAATGACAGCGTTGGCGAGCGCCCGTCGCTCGATGCTAGTGCTGTTGGCGTCGCTGGCGCTGACGACGGCGATTGTGGCGGGCGTTGAGTCGGGCAAGGGGATTCCTGCCGGCTCGGCTGGGGCGGGGTCGTCGACGAAGTCAATACCGGCAAACGCGCAGGCCGAGGTCTCGGCGGCGCTGGGCGCGGCGCGGAAGGCGTTCCACGTGCGTCCACTGGCAAGCGGCGAAGGGCTGCAGGCGAGCAACCCAGCGCAAGGCATGGCGACGAGCTTCACGCGCTCGGGGGTTGCGCTGGCGGCGAGAGGCATCGACGTGCACCTAAGCCTTCAGTCGCTCGGTTGGGGCAGCAACGCAATACGAGAGCAAAGGACAACTGAAGTAATCCCGAGGGGACACTCAAACCGGGTGACCTACGCGCACAGCGACGGCGACGGCGGCACGGGCCTAAGCGAGTGGTATGCAAACGGCCCGGCGGGCCTGGAGCAGGGCTTCACGATCGCGCGAGCGCCGGCATCGCAGCCGGCGGGTCCCGCGGAACCGCTGACGCTGACGTTGGCGCTCTCGGCAAACGCGCAGCGAAAGCTGGCGGCGAACGGCGAGAGCCTGACGCTGAGGCGGGGCTCAACGCTGCTTCACTACGGCAAGCTGCTAAGCACGGACGCAAAGGGCCGGGCGCTGCACACATGGCTGGAGCTCGAGGGCAGGCGCTTGCTGATCCACGTAGATGCGGCACAGGCGGCGTACCCGCTGCGGATTGACCCGCTGATCCAGGCGGGCGGGAGACTGACGGCAAACGACGAGCTGGGCGAAGGGCTGATGGGCACGAGCGTGGCGCTGTCGGGGGACGGAAGCACGCTGCTGGTGGGCGGCCCGCAGGACGCGAATCCGGCGCGGGGGGCGGCATGGGTGTTCGTGCGCGAAGGGTCCTCGTGGGTCCAGCAGGGTTCGAAGTTGACGGGGGCGGAAGTGTCGAGCGAACCGGGTGAAGAAGAACAATGCGCGGAAGAATCCCCGGAAGAAGTGGGGGAATGCGCGTTCGGGAACAGCGTGGCGCTATCGGCGGACGGGAACACGGCGCTGGTGGGGGAACCGTCGGCAAGCACGCGTCACGGCAACGCGTGGATCTTCACGCGCTCGGGGGAAACGTGGAGCAAGGCGGCGATCATGATGGGGGGCCCGGGTTCGAACGAAGGGCGCTTCGGCAAGAGCGTGGCGCTGTCGGCAGACGGGACGACGGCGCTGATCGGTGACCCTTCGGCGTCAGGCCAGCGGGGCTCAGCGTGGGTCTTCGTGCTGGGTGGCTCGGGCTGGGAAGTGCAGCAGACGTTGGTGGAGTCGGCGCCAGAACATTTCGACCACTTGGGTCGCAGCGTGGCGCTGTCGGGGGACGGGGCAACGGCGCTGATTGGCGCTCCAGGAGTGGGTCACTACACGGGGGCGGCGTTGGCGTTCACGCGCACGAGCGGGATCTGGCAGCAGCAGGGCCAAATGTTGCAAGGCGCGGAAGAGTCGGGGGAAGGACGCTTCGGTCGCAGCGTGGCGCTATCGGGCGACGGCACGACAGCGCTGGTAGGCGGGCTTAGCAACGCGGAAAATGACGGCGCGGTATGGCCGTTCGCGCGCGGGTCGGCGGGCTTTGAAGCCCAGGGCGCACCGCTGAAGGGCCCGGAAGAAGCGCAAGGCGAAGCGGATCACTACGGCTTCAGCGTGGCGCTGTCGGGAGATGGGACAGAGGGGCTGGTGGGCATCCAGCGCGCGCCGGAAGGCGGGGCGGTGGCACAGCTGGTTCGTAGCGGCTCGCAGTGGAGCGAACTAGGCGTACAGCTGGTGGGCTCAGACCGGCGCGGCAAGGGTTGGATGGGCGCGTCGGTAGCGCTGTCAAGCGACGGGAGAGTGGGGGCGATCGGAGCGCCGCACGACAACGCACGCGTAGGCGCGGCATGGATATTCGTGGAAGCGCCGCTGATCCCGCCACCGCCGCCGGCGGTGACGAACGTGGTGCCGGGCTTCGGCCCGGCGGGTACGGCGGTCCGCGTGAAAGGGACGAACCTCTCAGAAGCGCAGCAGGTGTTCTTCGGCGAAACCCCGGCGACAAGCTTCAAAGCGAAGTCGGGTGTGACGGTGGAAGCGGTGGCGCCGCCGGGCGTGGTGGGGACGGTGGACGTGACGGTGAAGACGCCGGCGGGAACGAGCACGGTGAACTCGGGCGACACGTTCCGCTACACGACGGGCAAAGCGAAAGGCGGCGGGAGCGGAAACGAAGAACCGGGCACAGGGGGAGGTGGCGGCGATCCGGTCGGAGGCGGCGGTCAGACGAGCGGCGGGGGCCAAGAGGGGACGCAGACCTCGACGACACCGGGCACGAAGACGGGCTCGCAGGCTCCGAGCGGCGGGGTGCTGGGCGCGACGAGCGCGGCGGGAGCGCCGTGCGTGCTGTCGTTGCGCAGCAAGCGCTTGGCGGTTACGGGTTATCGCACGGTGGCGTTGCGCCTACAGCGGACGGGCACGAGCGCGTGTAGCGGCAAGTTGACGCTGAGCTACAACAAGAGCCCTCGGGGCAAGCGGGCGAAGTTGCAGACGATCGGGACGGCGTCGTTCGCAATGGGCTCGGCGAGCAGCAAAGTGCTGAAGATCGACCTGAACAAGACGGGCCGCAAGCTGTTCCGCAGGCACGGGTTCAAGCTGAACGCGAGCCTGGCGTTCGTGCGCTCGCTACCGGCGCCGAAGCTGGCGCGCAGCGCGAGCGTGCGCCTGAGCCTGAAGAAAACGAAAAAGGTGACGCTGGCGAAGTAGCACCCGACGCGCGGGACGCCCTGGCGCGCGTCGCACTATTGTCGTGGGCCTTATGGCCCAAATCCCGATCAACATTTCGGAGCTGGTGGGGGAGACGCCGCTGGTCGAGGTGCGGGACATGCTGGCGGGCACCCCGGCGGCGGAGAACGAGGTGGGCCTGTTCGCGAAGCTGGAGGCGTTCAACCCGGGCGGGAGCGTGAAGGACCGGATCGGGGTGGCGATGATCGAGGCGGCGGAGGCGGAGGGCCGGATCGAGCCGGGCCGCACGAGGATCGTGGAGGCGACGAGCGGAAACACGGGAATCGCGCTGGCGTTCGTGTGCGCGGCGAAGGGCTATGACTTGGTGCTGACACTGCCGCAGGGGATGAGCCGGGAGCGGGAGAGCCTGCTGCGCCTATATGGAGCGCGGGTAGAGGTGACGGAGTCGCTGGGGGGCATGCACGAGGCGGTGGCGGCGGCGCAGGCGATGGCGAGCGAACCGAACACCTTCCTACCGGACCAGTTCACGAACCCGGCAAACCCGGAGGCGCACCGCAAACACACGGGACCGGAGATCGAGCGGGCGCTGGAGGGCAAGGTGGACGTGCTGGTGGCGGGCGTGGGGACGGGGGGAACGATCACGGGGGTGGGGGAGTATCTGCGCGAGCGAAACCCAGAGCTGCGGGTGGTGGCGGTGGAGCCGCGGGGCTCGGCGGTGCTCTCGGGCGAGCGAGCGGGACCGCACCGGATCCAAGGGATCGGGGCGGGCTTCGTGCCGCCGGTGCTGAATCGTGAGCTACTGGACGAGGTGATCGCGGTGACAGACGACGACGCGATCCACACGGCGTGGACGTGCGCGAAGCGGGTAGGGCTGCTAGCGGGGATCTCGTGCGGGGCGGCGATGTGGGCGGCGCTTCAGGTGGCAGGGCGCGCAGAGATGAAAGGGAAGCGGATCGTCGTCGTAATGCCAGACTCCGGCGAGCGCTACGTCTCTCAGTCCTTCTTCGCCCCCTGACGGCACCCGGCGGCCGTCCACGTGCCACCAGCACGCGGACGTCCACCGTGCACCGTCAGTCGCGAAATGAATTAATTGATTGAAGGACCCCTACCGGGGTCACGACCCCTGATTTCGTTGCGGCGCGGAGAAGTCGCTGCACGTACAACTACCTGACGATCGGCGCTACGCTTTGCGTATGGCGAGCTTCGAGCTTGGGCGATTGCTCGAGGAGCTGCGCCGCGACGTGCAAGCGGCGCGGACGCGCGACCCGGCGGCGCGCGACGTGGGGCAGCTGGAGATCCTGGCGACGTGGCCGGGGATTCACGCGCTGCTGGCTCATCGCGTGGCGCATGCACTGGACGCGGCGAAGGTGCCGTTGCTGCCGCGCTTGATCTCGATGGTGACAAGAACGCTGACGGGCATCGAGATCCACCCGCGCGCGCAGATCGGGAGCGGCCTGTTCATCGACCACGGCACGGGCGTGGTGGTGGGTGAGACAGCGGAGATCGGCGACAATGTGACGCTGTATCAGGGCGTGACGCTGGGGGGCACGGGCTTTGCGACGGGCAAGCGCCATCCGACGGTGCAGGACAACGTGACGATTGGCTCGGGGGCGAAGCTGCTAGGGCCGATCACGGTGGGTCACGGGGCGAAGATCGGGGCGAACAGTGTGGTGATCACGGACGTGCCGCCGAACTCGACGGTGGTGGGCAACCCAGGCCATCCGGTGCGGGTGGAGGGTCGTCGGCCGGAGGGGCCGGATGCAGACTGGATCCACCTGCCGGATCCGATCGCGGAGGCGATGCAGGGAATGGCGAGCCGGATCAGCGCGCTGGAACGGACGGTGGCGGAGCTCTCGGAGGAGACGCCAGAGCCGGTGGCGGAGGTACGCCCGCTGCGCACGGTGAAGGGCCCTAACCCGGCGGGCGGTTAGTCGGGCGACACTGCCGGAAGTGGGAAACGGCACGCGCGACTGGACGGGCTTGGCGAACGATGGGGCTGAGCGGGGCAAACGCCCACGGCTGTTGAGGTCACCTCGCGGCTGACAGCCGCTCGATCGGACGCGCGGCTCGCACCGAGCAGCTGGAGCTGATCGCCTGAGCTAGCCTCGGCGCCGCTATGCGCCGAACAAGTGGCCTGGCCATCGCTCTGGTACTCGCTGCGGCCTTCGCGGGCTGCGCGTCCTCCGCGCACGAGGCGAAGCCGAGCGCAGCGGCTTCTCGAGCGCAGCAGAACATCGCCGCGATTTGCCGCGCCGATGCGGCGGGGTCGCGGGCGGCGGGCGGTGCAGCGGCGGTGGAACGAGATATGGCTGTGTTGGTAGCGGATGCGAAGCGCCGCGAGGACCCGACGCTGGCGCGCGGCGCGGTCAGGACGCTTCGCACGGGGAATCGCACGACGGCATGTAGTCGTGGCTACGCGAACATAATCGAACTCGAGCTTCTGCCGCAGACGCCGCGCAAGACGCTTGAGAGCGGGGCGGTGTCAGAAGGCCTGAACGGCTTCCGTAGGGGAGCGGTCGGCTACTACACGAAAAACTTCGGGTCAGGTGAAGACGTGGCGGAACGCGAATGCGTGACGACTTCGGCGGGACTGTACGAAGACGTGCCGGCGCTTGAGAACCTCATGTATCTACTCTCAAGGGGAAATCCGCAGGCGCGGCAGCTGCTCGCGCATCTGCGCGAGGACTGCAGGGCCGAAGGGCGGTAGCGGCGACGCGCGATGCGGCGTGATTCGCGAAGTCGATCGGCCGAGCGCGCACCTATGCTGGGGTCAGTGTCAACGTCTGGGCTGCCGGGCGGTGACGTCCGACCGACCGGATTGGTTCTCGGGCCGGCGGCGAGCTGACTCTTATGCTCGGTGTCGACCAGTTGGTCTGACCAACATCGGTTGTGTCGCTCGCCGCCGCCCAAGGATCCCCGGCGTGACTTGATAGGAGCGTGGCACCGCCCCGACTGAGGTATGTCCGCCGGAGGTCCGCTTCAGCGGCAAATCTCGATGAAGGGACGGTGGCAATGATCGTGATCGGAGCGGATATCCACAAGAGCACTCATGCGCTGGCGGCGGTCTCAGGCGATGGCGGCACGATGGCCGGCGAGCTTGAGATCCGAGCCGATGAGGCCGGGCACAGGGCTGCGCTGCACTGGGCGCGAGAGCTCGGCCCCGAGCGGATCTGGGCGATCGAGGACTGCAGGCATCTCTCAAGGCGCTTTGAGCAGGCTCTGCTCGCTGCCGGTGAGCGGGTCCTGCGTGTGCCCCCGAAGATGATGGGCCAGTCACGCCGCGGCGAGCGCGAGCCGGGGAAGTCCGATCAGATCGATGCCAGAGCTGTTGCACGAGCCGTGGTCAGAGAGGGAGCGGAGCGCTTCCCCTCTGCCTTCCTTGACCAGCGAGCCCTGGAGATCCGGCTGCTTCACGATCACCGCTCGGACATCGTCGCCGAGCGCACGCGGATGATCAACCGGCTGCGCTGGCACCTCGTGGACCTCTGCCCGGAGCTGGAGTCGAGCATTCCCGCTCGCCGGCTCGACAGCGACGCGACGCTCGGGCGCATCGCCCGCCGACTTCGCCACGAGCCTCACACCGCGCGCGCACGCGTTGCCTTGAAGCTCGTGGCGGGCATCCGTGCGATCTCCCGCGAGGCAAAGGAGATCGAGCGCGAGCTGCGCTCGCTGATCATCGACTACCGGCCCACACTGCTCGCCGAGCAGGGCTTGGGCGTGTTGACTGCCGCGACGCTGATCGGCCGCACCGCCGGCGCCGAGCGCTTCCCGAGCGACGCGCACTTCGCTCGCCAGGCCGGTGTCGCGCCGATCCCCGTCTCCTCGGGGCGCAAAGACCGTCACCGCCTGCATCGCGGAGGTGACCGCCAGCTCAACCGCGCACTGCACGTGATCGCGATCACCCGCGCCCGGATCGACCCTCAGACCCGCGCATACCTGGAGCGCAAGCGAGCCGAGGGCAAGACTAACCGCGAGGCCCTACGCTGCCTCAAGCGCCACCTCGCACGCCAGATCCATCGCCTCCTATCGATGCCCCCAGCAAACCTCGACTCCCGGACACGGATCCAGCTGAACGCCGCAATTTCCGTGCCCTGCTTGACATAGGAGCAAGCGATG
>Ga0335073_10003319_pt1 | contig 22385 bp, 16 predicted proteins | sample Lox_Sample_22_FD_207093 | JGI IMG/M metagenome (GOLD analysis project Ga0335073, IMG submission 207093) | Soil microbial communities from Loxahatchee National Wildlife Refuge, Florida, United States - Lox_Sample_2.2 | ecosystem: Environmental > Terrestrial > Soil > Wetlands | place: USA... | reverse complement strand
AGAGCGCGCCGCGTCAGTCGCCCGAGGTGCTCGCCGACCTCGGCTACACCTACGAGCTTGATGGCGACAAGACAGAGTCCGCAGCGGCGTACACTCGCGCGGCCAACGCCAAGCCAAAGGAGATCACGTATCAGCTCAGCGCGGCGCAGGCGCAGCTGGGCATCAGCAATTTCGAGAAGGCGCGTGATTATCTTGCCCGCGCCGCCGCGATCGATCCCAATCACTATCGCTTGCACGCCATTCGCGCGCTGCTGGCGAAAGACGAGAACCGGCAGACCGATGCCATCAACGAGTACAAGGCCGCGCTGGCCGCGATGCCTGCCGGCGGCGTGCCCGAAGGCCAGCTCTATCCCATTCAGTTGCGCTTGAACCTCGCCGAACTCTATCGCGAGAACGGCGACGATCAGGCGGCGCATCAGCAAATCCAGACCGCCGAAGACGAGATCAATAAGCTCGACGTGCAGGGTCCGGCGAAGGCCGAGTTCCTGCGGGTCCGCGCGTCGCTCAAGATGTCGGACAACGACCTGAAGGGCGCCGAGGCCGACCTGGTCGAGGCGCGCAAGCTCGATCCCGACAATCTGAACATCCAGTTGCAGTACGCCAACCTGCTGTGGAAGGACGGGCGCGAGGAGGAATCCCGCAAGCTCTACGACGAGGTCTTGAGCACAGACCCGACCAACCGCTTCGCGCTGGAGGCGATGGGATACCTCTACCGCGAGGACAACAATACCGAGAAGGCGGCCGAGTACTTCAACCGGCTGGCCAAGGATTATCCCGACGACTATATTCCCTATCTCGCGCTGGGCGACTTGTACACGCAGACCAAGGAATTCAAGCGCGCGGACGAAGAGTATGAGCAGGCGTACAAGCGCGCCTCCGACAATCCCGTTGTGATTGCGAACGCGGCCAACGCGGCCATCGAGAATCAGCAATTCAAGCTGGCCAGCGACTGGATCAATCGCGCCAGCGGCAAGCTGAACGACGATCCGCGCATCATGATGGAGCGCGAGCGCGTGCTGCTGCATGAAGGCAATTACGCCGAGTCGGCCAAGCTCGGCTACAAGGTGCTCGAGCAGTTGCCCAAGGACCGCAACGCCTCGGTCTATCTCGCTTATGACCTGTACAACCTGGGCCGCTACGATGACGCGCTGGCCGTGGCCGACAAGTACGACGCGCTGCTGCCCGACGAGCCGAACTTCCCGCTGATCGAAGGCCATGTTCACAAGCACACGCAGTTGCTGGACGAGGCGGTCGATGACTACTCGCGGGCGATCGAGCGCGATCCCAAGATGGTCGAGGCCTATGTCAATCGCGGCTACACGCTGAACGATATGCAGGACCCGCAGCGCGCGGCTGAGGACTTTCACACCGCGCTAAAGCTAGCGCCCAACAACGGCATCGCGCACCTGGGGCTGGCGTTCAGCGACCTGCAAATGCGCAATTCCAAGGAGGCGCTCGACGAGGCGCAGGAGGCGCAGAAGCTGATGGGCGAATCGGGCGCTACGCATCTCGCGCTCGCCACGGCTTACCGCCAGCGGCATCTGCTGGGCAATGCGGTGGACGAATATAACGCCGCGCTGAAGTACGCGCCCAACGATCTCGGGCTGCATCTGGCGCTGGCCGATACGTACTACGACATGCGGCGCTATCAGCAGTCGATTGAGGCGCTGAACGGAGCGCTCGCGATCTCGCCCGACGATCCGCTGATCTACGCCCGCATGGCACACGCCTACGCGCATCTCGGCAGGCGCGACGAGACGCTGCGCTACGTCGAAGCCGCCGAGCGCACAGGTGGAAACCAGTCCGCGATTCTTCTCGACACCGGCGATGCGCTGCTCACGCTCGGCGACCGTAAGGCCGCGATGGACCGCTTTGCGCGCGCGCTGGAGGCGCCCGATTCCAATCGCGTCGAGGCGCGCCTGGCGATTGCTCGCCTGATGGTGAAGTACGGCCAGGACGACGACGCGAAGCAGCAAATCAGCCTGGGCTTTGCCGAGAGCCGCATCGGCGAAGCGCCGCCGGTCACCGCCGACAACCTGATCGAAGCCGCCAATCTTCTGCTCGCGATGCACGACTTCGATCTCGCGACCGAGTACTTCCAGAAAGCAGAGCAGGCGGGAGCGTCCGACGAAGTTGTCGATATTGGTTTAGCGAACACGTACCTGGCGCAGGGCAAGACGAAGGAAGCCGACCAGCAACTCTCGATGCTCGGCTCCGATCCGTCTTCGAACCAGAACTACGACTACCTGCTGGCGGAAGGCGAGGTCTATCGCCAGCGGCACGAGAGCTGGAATGCTCTGTCGGCGCTCTCGAAGGCCAGCCAGCTCGGTGGCAGCGAGGCCGCCGAGACCGAAGGCCTGGAGGTGGCATCGGAAGAAGGTTTGCGCGTCACCGATCACCTGAGCATGGCGACGAACTTCACCACCGGCGGCGTTTACGACGACTGGACGGTGTACGTTCTCGACCAGCAAATTTTCGGGCTTAACAGCAAGAGTCCCAACCTGCCGCCGCCGCGCTCCGAGCAGGAGTCGCTGTGGACGACCGCGTATCGCTATCACTTCGACAACAACTTCCCTATGATCAGCGGATTCTTCCAGATCCGCAATGCCGAGGGCGAAGAGTCGCTGCCGCAGCAGGCGCTCATCATTCATCGCAACACCTTCGACTACAACTTCAACAGCGCGCTCAACCCGGTGCTGCATCTGGGCGACAACTGGATCGCGTTGAATACCGGCCTGCAATTCACGATTCGTCGCGATCCCACGGCGGCGCAGTACGAAGATCAGAACCTGTTCCGCCAGTTTGTCTATGCCAACAGCAGTTATTTCGATAATTGGCTGGCGCTCAATGCCAGCGCGTATCACGAAGCCGGGCCGTTCACTGCAACCGGCTACCCGCTGAACTCCAACGACGTGGGAACCACCTTGCAGTTCACCGTGGGCAGGCCGTGGGGCAACACCGCGCTGATCACCGGCTACACCCGCCGCGACCTGACCTTCAGCCCGGAGGTGCGGCAGTACTTCACCACTTCGGGTTATGGCGGATTGCAGCGCAAATTCTTTGATCAGAAGCTGACCGCCAGCCTTTTGGGCGAGTACATCCGCGCCTTCCGCACGCAGAACCAGTACTACGCCACCGCACACGTGTTTCGTCCGGTGGGCACCATCCGCTACAACTTCAATCCCGCGTGGACGGTGGATGGTCAATTCGCCTACGAAGGCGGCTCTTCATTTCAGCAGTATGACAACATCTACAGCAGTTTCTTCATCAGTTACGTAAGGCCAATACACCGGACCTTCAATGACGACGCCGGGGAGTTTAAGGTCGTCTATCCCCTGCGGTTTTCGGTTGGCGTACAGGCAGAGCAATTTCCGAATTTCACCGGAACTGCCGCGAGCGGAACGTTGATTCGTCCCGTCTTCCGCCTGTCGATTTTCTGACCCCAGGGGAGTCCATGAAGATTTGTCTCGTTACAGCTTTCCCGCCCAGCCGGAGAGGGCTGAACGAATACGGGTACCATCTGGCGCGGGAGCTGCAGCGGGACCCACTGCTCAGCCTCACCATCCTGGCGGATGAACTGGAGAGCGACGAGCCGGAGCTGGAGGAGTACGACGTCCTCCGCTGCTGGCGCTTCGACGGCCTGTCGAATCCTACACGCCTGATGCGCGCCATCCACGACCTCAAGCCCAACGTGGTCTGGTACAACCTGCTGTTTTCCAGCTTTGGCAGCAAGCCGGTGCCGGCATTTCTGGGATTGACGCAGCCGGCGATGTCGCGTTTGACCGGACACTACACGCACGTCACGCTGCATCATCTGATGGACAACATCAACCTTGCGGATTCCGGCGTGCGCTTTCCCGGGCTGTATCGCGCTGCCGGCTCCATCGCGACGCGCATGCTGCTGATGGCCAACTCCATCTCGGTGCTGTTGCCGGTGTATCGCCGCACCTTGATCGAGAAGTATCGCGGCGAGAACGTGCACTTCCGCGCCCACGGCATTCTCGGCGGATGTCCCGAGCCGCCCGACTTCGCGCAGCGCGGCAATCCCGAGCATCGCATTCTCGCCTTCGGCAAATGGGGGACCTACAAGCGGCTCGAGCTGTTGCTCGAAGCTTTCGAACATCTCGCGAGCGAGATGCCGAATGTGCGCCTGATCATCGCCGGCGGCAATCATCCGCAGACGCCCGGCTATGTGGAGTCGGTCGCCGAGACCATGAAAGGCAATCCGCGCGTGGATTTTACCGGCTACGTGGCGGAAGACGATATCCCGGGGTTGTTCCAGGGGGCCAGCGTTCTGGTACTCCCCTATTCTTCGGCAACCGGCGCCAGCGGGGTAGCCCACCTGGCGTGCGAATTTGGCGTCCCAATCATATCCGCCGGTATCGATGACTTTCGCGAGATGGCGCTCGACGAGGGACTGGCCGTCGGCTTTTACGACACTGGCAGCGCGCCCAGCCTGGCGCTCGCCATCGGGGGCCTGTTGAGCGACCCGCAACGTATGCGCGAGATGTCCGAACAAAACTTTTCCGCCGCACTTCGCATGACCATGCCCCAGATCATCCGGCAATACTTGCGATCGTTCGATTTGCAGCAACGCACGCGGGCGCTGGAGCCCATCTCTCGCTTCCGGCGAATTCCGCGATGGGTGCCTTCGCGTTCGGCAATCTTTCGCGCTGCTGCGCCCAGGTGGCAGTCATGGACATAAGGGCGATTGTGTTGGTCGGCGGTGTCACGGGCGAGGACTCCGGCTGCGCGGAAAACGTCGGCGGTGTGCCGATCGCTTACCTCGACGCCCTCGGACTTCCGGTGGTCGAGCGCGTGTTGCGCCGGCTCGAGCGCTATGGCATCTGCACCGCGACAATCGTCAGCGACGTTCCGGCGGCAACGGCGGAGTTTGCCGATCGCGTCGCGGTGAATCCCAGCATCCGCCACATTGATGCGGCCGGCGATAACTTCTGGGACGCCGCGGAAGAAGCCTTTCAGCAGTGCTCCGCCGAAGGCGCCGACCTGGTGATCGCGCTCCGCGTCGGTCCCTACGTCGAGGTTGATTACGAAGAGATGATCCAGCATCATCTCGACAATCGTTGCGTCATCAGCATGGCGGTCGATGCCGGGAACTCCAGCCTCGATATATTTGTGCTCGATCCTGCCGGCCGCTTCGATGCGCGCGAGTTGTTTTACAGTCGCCTGCAGCGGATGCGGCGCGAGTGCGAGCCGTTCGCGGTGAAGGGCTATGTGAACCGCCTCCAGAACGCCGGCGATCTGCGGCGGCTGGCGGTCGATGGTCTGCTGGCGCGGAATTGCGTGCGTCCCGAGGGTCTGGAGATCAAGCCCGGCGTCTATGTTGCGCGCGGCGCCCGCATCCACCCCAAGGCCCGCGTGGTGGCCCCGGCGTTCATCGGAGCGCGTGCCAAGGTCCACGCCGCGGCGCTGATCACGCGGGGCAGCGTGCTCGAACATCATGCCGAGGTCGATTGCGGCACCGTGGTGGAGAATTCAACTCTGCTGCCGTATACCCGCCTGGGCGCGGGGCTCGACGTGATGCACTCGGTCGTCGGCTTCCGCCGCCTGACTCACCTGGTGCGCAACGTAGACGTCGAGATCACCGATGCCAGGCTGGTCGGCATGGTGCCGTTGAGTCCGGTTTCCCGGTTGGCAGGCAGCACGGCTGCTTTTTTTGCCTTCTTACCTAAACAGATTTATCGCGGACTGTTCGCGCCGTCCCATCGCGACCATGCCGCGGAATCATCCGAGTGTGCCGATCCGGAAACGGCGTTGGGCGCACCCGTCTTGGAGGCTCCAGCTTCCGGCGTGGAGAGCTCCGAGTTCCCCTCCAACTTAGCAGTCGTGAGGAGATATGGAGACCATTAGTCGGCCCGTAGTTGTTAAGCGAATGCCGGAGAGGATGAATCTTAAACAGGCCCGTAAGTTTTGGAACGAAGTACAGCCGTTTTTGAATTCGGACCGGCCCCAGGTGGTGTTTGACATGTCGCAGGTGCGGCACATCGATGCCGCCGGCATCGACGTGTTGTTGCAGTGCATGCGGGAAGCGATGAAGCGCGACGGCGATCTGAAGCTGGCCGCACTCTCGCCGCAATCCGCCGTCGTACTCGAACTCACGCGCACCGGGCGGCTCTTCGAGATCTACGACACTTCCACGGCTGCGGTGAAAAGCTTTAGCAGCTTCCTGCCCAACGCGCTGCGGCAGCTCGAGCCGCAGGCCTCGCAGGGAGTGGTGCCGCTGTTCGCGCCGCAGACCACGAACGCTAGCGAGGATGGAACAGGAGCGAACCTGGCGGCATGAGCGCGAATCCCGACACTCTGGTCGCGGAGCCCCACCCCGACGCGCCAACAACAGGAGCCGTGGGGACCGAGGAGCCGTCGCGTACGAGGGCCTGGCGCGAGTTCCTGACGCGCTGGATGCCGGAGTATGCCACGCACGCCAAGATCCTGAACGGCAGCATCATCCTGCTGATCGGGTCCTTCGTCGTCAGCCTGGCGAATTTCGGTTACAACATCGGCGTCGCGCGCATGCTGGGGCCGTCGGACTTCAGTCATGCCGCGGCCGCCGTCACCATCCTGATGCTGATCTCGGCCATCACCCTGGCCTTTCAGCTCGTCTGCACCAAGCTCATTGCCCGCGCCGAAGCGGTCGAGGCCAAGGCCGCGGTCTTCCAGCACCTGATGAAACGCGCCTGGGTGATCGGCATCTTCATGTTGCTGGCAGCCAGCCTTCTCACCAGTTACCTGCGGCTGTCGAGTCCCTGGATCATCATCCTGCTGGCGATTGGCTTGACGATTTACGTGCCGCTCGGCGTCAAGCGCGGCGGACTGCAAGGCACCTGCCGCTTTCGCGGGCTGGCGTGGAACATGGCCGCCGAAGCAATCACGAAGTTTGCCGGCGCGCTGGTGCTCATTGCCATGGGATTCGGCGTGCTGGGCGCGGTTGCGGCCATCTCGGCATCGGTGATTCTCGCGTTCTCGCTGCCGGATCGCGCGCGCGAGCTGCGCGGTCCGGCCATCGCCGGTCCCGCGGGGCACGTAGGCGAAGGCCGGCAGGCGATTGTGTTCTTCGTCGGACAGGTCATCATCAGCAACATCGACATTCTGATGGTGAAGCACTTCTTCCGGCCCGACGATGCCGGACTGTACGCGGCGATCGCGCTGGTGGGCCGCCTGCTGTACTTCGCAGGCTGGTCGGTCGTCAGCGCGATGTTCCCTGTTTCGGCCGAGAAGAAAGAAGCCAGCAACTCCGGGTCGCTCCTGGCGGTTCCACTTCTGCTGGTGACCGGCATGTCGGTGGTGTTTGTTGCTTTGCTGGCTGCCTTTCCTACCCTCGTTTTTCAGTCTTTATTCGGCGCGCATTTTCATAGCGCCGTAGGCGACCTGAATCTGCTGCTCAGTATGAATGCAGCGGCCACGGGTGTTTACGCCATCGCGGTGGTGCTGATCACGTACGAGATGTCGCGCTCGATCGCCAATACCGGCTGGCTGCAGTTGGTGGTGAGCGGGCTGATCGTGTTGGGCATTACCTGGTTTCATTCAACTCTGTTGGAGGTGATTGTCGTCCAGCAGGTCCTGAGAGTTGTGCTGTTAATTGCGGTCGCATTGCCCTTCGTCAAAGTGTGGGCGACCGCGGGCGGGGGAGTTCATGAAGAGGCTACGGCGCGTTACTGAAGCGGAAGTCATAGCCGAATTCCTGAAGAATGAGTTCTATCAGGAAGAGTTCCACCAGGACCGGGAGCAGTTCGAGCACCTGGTTCTGGATGCGGATATTTCGGACGAGGCGGCGAACGCCTTGCGCCGGGCGCTGTTGTTTCGCCGCCGCGGGCATATGTGGCGCGAGCTGCCCGCCGACACGCAGTGGTGCGAGGTAAAGATCGAGCCGCAGGACCTGGAGCGCGTACGCGTATTCCCCCGCGCGCAATGGCGCCGTGTGGCCAACGGCAGCTTCCTGCTGAAGGACATCGTGCGGCGCATCCGCACCCGGCCGTTTCGCGGCAAGACGCGCGACTTCATCGCCAAGGTACAGGCGCTCAGCTATCACCTGCGCACGCACGACGACAACAGCGCAGTGTTGCTGATCGGCATCGACGACCAGAGTCCGGTGACCGTACTGGAAGGCAATCACCGGCTCACGGCGGCGTTGCTGGCATCGCCGGAGGTTCTGCAAAACCGCTTTCGCATCTTCTGCGGATCTTCGCCGGCGATGTGGCAGTCGTGCTGGTACCAGACCAGCGTGCCCAACCTGTGGCGCTATGCCTGCAATCGCGTGCGCAACCTGCTCTATGACCGCGATGCGGACGTGGAGCGATTGATGAAACCCGGTCGGAAGCCCATCGAGCAGGCAACGCCCCGCTCGCTGAGCGCGCCAGAAGGAGCGCTGACTCCCGCGGGAGCAGCCAAGACAATTTCCGAGTTCGAAATCCACGGGCCACAATAAAAAATTTTGCCTGGGAGAGTTCCCCGATGAACGTCCATCAGAAGATAACCGCCAAATGCATGCTGCTGGTTGTGGCAGCCGCGCTGTGCGGATTGCCGGAAGTGGTGGAGGCGCAGCAAGCGGCGCCGCCGCAGAACGGCACCAGCATCGATCCTTCGCAGGGTCCGCTGCAACCGGTCCCAACGCAGAACCAGCCGAGCACGGAGAATCCTGCGCCGCAGAATCCGGAAAGCTCGACGCAGGCGCTGCCGGCAACCCCGGCGCCGCAGCAGCAGTTGCAGCAGCCCTTGGGCGCGGCGACCGCGGAAGGCGTTACCGCGGTCGGCGGAGCGGCCTCGCGTCCCGCCGGCATGGCGATTGCTCCGGACAAGCAGAACCAGCGGCGCTCGTTGCTGATCAAGATAGGCCTGATCGCCGCGGCCGGAATCGCCGTGGGCACGGTATACGGATTGTCGAAGGGCACGTCGAGCAAGCCGAAGTAGCCACGAGCGGCGAGCTTCGAGCCGCGAGTTCTGAGTCTTGAGGATGCGCGTGAAAGCGAATGCAGCCAAAACTGGAAGATTGTCATCACGAGCGTTAGCGAGGGACCTGCTTTTCCGCCCCTGGTGGCAAACAGCAGATCCCTCGCTCCGCTCGTGATGACAATTTTCTGCTTCGCGATGTTTTTGGATATCACGAACACCGAATGCAAACGCCACACCAAATCGCTACAGACTCGCAGCCCGAAGTGTGCAGCTCGCGGCTCGCAGCTCGCGGCTCGGGGCTCGAGGCTCCGGGCTCGGGGCTGGCGGCTCGTGGCTCGGGGCTCGCGGCTCGCGGCTCGCCGCTCCTCGTCTCCTTCTCCGGCGTTGACGGCTCGGGCAAGAGCACGCAGATCGCGAACCTCATCGACTTCGCCCATCAGCACGGCCTGACCACGAAGCTGCTCGCTTTCTGGGACGACGTGGTCGTCCTCAGCCGCTATCGTGAGGGTTTCGTCCACAAGGTTTATGGAAGCGAGCGCGGCATCGGCGCGCCCGACAAGCCGGTCAACCGCCGCGACAAGAACGTTCGCAAGTGGTATCTCAGCCTGGCGCGTCACGGGCTGTACCTGCTCGACGCGCTGCATCTTGTTCGCGTCATCGCCCGTGCCCGCCGCTCGGGCGCTGACATCATCGTCATGGACCGCTACATCTACGACGAGCTCGCCAACCTGCCGCTCGCCAATCCTCTGACCCGCGCGTTCCTTCGCATCGTCAACGCGCTCGTTCCGCGTCCCGATATTGCCTACCTCCTCGACGCCGATCCCGAAGCCGCCCGTGCTCGCAAGCCGGAATATCCCGTCGAGTTCATGCGCCTTTGCCGCGCTGCGTACCTCCAGCTCGCCGGCATGCTCGGCAATTTGACGGTGATTCCGCCGCTGCCGCTGGAAAACGCCAAAGGCGCGGTCGAGGCTGCGTTCGTCCGCGTCTTGCCCCATCGCGAAGCTGAAGCTCACCAGTTTGACCCCGCCAACGTCGCGTAACCCAAAACCTGGGGTGCACCGTTCTAGCCTTCCTTTGGCTAGGGCGGCGCATTTTTGCTTGAAGTGTCGAACTGCCCCTCCCTAGGCCAAAATCGGGCCTAGAACGAGTCACCCCAGGTTCTTGGTACGGCCTCTGGTTTCATTTCGAACTGGCGCGATCCCGCTGGAACTGCGGTGGTAACAATTACCTGCCGTTCGTCGTTCCTACCTCCGAATCGAGCCATGCATCCTAGGGAGCAACAGAAAATAGGCCATTTAGCCGTGCGATCGGAGGCCGCGAGTTTGGCAGCCAAACTGTACTGCAATGTGCGTTGCCGAGCAGAGTTTGGCCGGGTAACGACCGCCGAAGCTCCGAGCCAAACCAGAGCTCCGGCATTGAGGCGCCAGGCGCCCAAAGTTTCGGAGGACCTCATGAGGATCGGAATGCTACTCACGTTGCCGCTGGCTGCTGCGCTCGTCATTCCCGCAGCCGCGCAACAGACCACGTCGGACACACAGCCGCCTGCCGCTTCTTCCAGCCAAAGCAGCTCGCAGGCCGCGGCCAGCAGCTCGACCGCATCTCAGCAAGACCTCAACTCGGACCAGAACCTTTCGGCGCAGCAACCGCTGCAGCCCGACACGCGCGAGGGCTTCTGGGGCAAGATCAACCCCTTCGCCCGCAAGAAGTACGTGCAGAAGCAGCTCAGCCCGATCCGCAACCGCGTGAACGAGCTCGACGACCTCACGGCCGCGAACGCGCGCCAGATCAAAGACGTTGACGCACGCGCGCAGCAGGGCATCCGCGACGCCGACGCGAAGGCCACGCTCGCCGATCAGCATGCCACCGATGCTGGCAATCGCGCGCAGCAGGCCAACCAGACCGCGCTTGACGCCAGCAATCGCCTGAATACCGTCCAGCAGGTGGTCGGCAACATCGACCAGTATCAGCCGGCCAGCGAGACCGAGATCCGCTATCGCTCCGGCCAGACCACGCTCAGCCCGAAAGCCAGGCAGGCGCTCGACGACATGACCGCCAACCTGAAAGACCAGAAGGGCTACATCATCGAGGTGCAGGGCTTCTCAACCGGCGCGGGACAGGCCGGCGTGCAGAACTCGCAGGCCATGGCGAACTCCGTTGTGCGTTATCTCGTGACGAACAATGACATCCCGGTCTATCGCATTTACGTGATGGGGATGGGCAATGCCAAATTGCCTCCGGCCGAGGGAACCTCGGGCACGCACGGCAATCGCGTGGAGATCAGCCTGCTGAAGAATAACGTCGATCAGCTGGCTGCAGCGCAGCAGAGCGGCACGATGAACGCGACCAACTACAGCTCGAACAACCAATCGAGCTCTAGCTCGCCCACGAATTCAGCTCCCTCGTACTCACAGCCGGCAACGCAGCAGCAGCCGCGCAATAACATGAACTCAACCCCGAGCAGCACTTCGCCGCAGCAGTAAGCAGACGACCCTCCGCGAAGCGATCCGCTCCCCAAAACCCCTCGCGCAAGCGAGGGGTTTTTGTCGAGTGCCGGACTATCTATAGCCTTTCCGGATTTGGTGTGCCCTGGTAGAGCGGCGCTTCAGCGCCGCGTCACTGCGACTTTGATTTGAGGAGAGCCCGCTTTAGCGGGCGGCACTCCGCCGTCGGCTGAAGCCGACTCGAATCCAAAGTGGCGGCGTGGGCGCGGGCCTGAAGGCCCGCTCTGCCCTCACAGAAAACATTAGACCGCTCTAAAGGCGCGCTCCACCTGCGTACGCCAATCCTGAAACTACTCTATTGCAGCTTGGCGTATTCGGCTTTGGCTTGCTTGTAGATGGGAAGGTCGGGATCGGCATCCTTCCAAAGCGTGAGAAAGTTCTGATACGCAATGCGAGCCTTCTCGCGGGCGCCGGGATCACTACCAGCGTCGAGCGCGTAGGCCCGGGCCAGTCCGAGGCGCGCCAGCGCTCCCCAGGCGAAGTTTCCCACCACTCCCCGGTTGTCGAGGAACTTCTGAAACTCGGCGGCGGCCGCACTGCCCTCGTGCAGCATGAGGTAGGCTTGGCCCCGCAAGTAAACCGGGCAGAGCGAGACGGAAAGGTAGGTAGGCTGGCTGAGTTCGATTGGGCTCGCCGTCTGCAAGCGTTCTACGGCGCGCTGCGGCTGGTTATGTTGCAGGGCCAGAGCGGCACCCACCGTGGGCAGCCAATACTCCTGGACAAGAGTGTCCTGGGGAAATTCCTCCTCCAGGGTGGCCGCCAGCTTCTGTGCGCGCGCCGCATCGCCGGCGCGGGCCAGAGCCAGGGCTGCCATGGCGTTGACACTGGGGTCTTGTCCGAGCTTCAATGCCGACTGGGCAGCGGCGCGGGCGTTTTCCCAGTTGCCCATTTCTGCTTCGCGCAACGCGGCCATCGCCTGATAGGTCGCGGCGGTTTCGCCGGCATGGTTCGTCAGGGCCGAGCTCATCGCGCGTTGCGTCAGGCCGCGCGCCTGCTTCAACTTTCCACTCCAGGCCTCGGTCTCGGCGCTTGACTCCAAGAGCACGTCTTCCGTCCCCGGTTTCCCCGTCGCGGACCCGGCCGAACGCGACATCTGCGCCGTGTCGCCCCGCAGGAAGGCGAGCCGATAGCGTGCCTCCAGCAGAAACTCCCCTTGCAGCTTGCGCTCTTCCGCCTGGCTGTAGATCGCCTCCGCCTCGTCCAGACGATTCAGGGCCACGTAGCTGACGCCCAGATTGGTGTAGTTGGTGCTGTTGCTGGGTTCAATCTGCATGGCCTGGCGCGCCTGCTCGACGGCCTTGTCCCACTTGCCCAGCCGGCCGTAAACGTCGGACAGGTTGGTGTAAGGCGCCGAGTCACGCGGATAGGTCTGCTGCCAAAGTACGTAGGTCTTCGCCGTCTGCTTCAGATCTCCGGTCGCGCAAAAGTAATACATAGCGTCGATGGCAAAGCGCTCCCGCTGACTTACCTTGTCGCGCAGCGCGTATGCCTTGCCGGCGTTTTCCGCGGCTCGACTTCCTTCTCCCAGGTTGTTGTACGCGGTGGCCAGGTTCTGGTATGGCATGGCGAAATTCGGATCGAGCGCGACTGCCTGCTCGAAGAAAGGGAGGGCGGCCGTGTTTCCCTGAGCGAAGCGCGCCTTGCGCCCCAGGCTGTAGGCCTTCAGCGCCTCCAGCGAAGGCGTAGTCGCCTCTTCCAGCGGGGTGGCATACGTTTGCACCGAAGTAAACGACTCGCCAAGCTTGCTGCGCAACTGGGTGGCAGCGGCGTCCAGCGCTCGCAGAACGTGCTCCCGGTCGGCGGCCTCGGTTTGCGTCTCCGCCAGCACGTAGTCGCCATTGCATTCCGTCGCCTTCAGGCCGATGACGTAGCGGCTACCCAGCGTTGCGATGGAGCCGGTCAGCACCGCCGCGCTGCCGGTGCGCTGGCAGATTTCCAGCGCGACCTCGGGCGTGAGGCGATCGTCGCCGGCGCGGCCCATCAGCTTGAGCGTATGGCTGATCCGTCGCTCGGGAACCAGCGCGAGAAATGGCGATTGCTCCAACTGTACCGCCAGTCCCTGCTTGAGGGCGTCGTCGAAGAGGGCGTCGCCGGTTTTGTTGTCGAAGTCGGCGACAACGATGGTGTCTTTTTCCGTAAGCGCAGGCCGGCTCTGCTTGCGCCAGTAGAGCAGCCCTGCGAACGCGCACGCTAGTACAACGATGGCCAACCCGATCCAGGCCGTGTTGCTTCGCAGCCTGCCGAAGCGCCCGGCGGACAGCGCTTGCTCGGCCAGCTCGGCCTGTGGCGACGGGACGGCCTCAGCTTGCGGCGGCGCCATGGCAGGGGCCGTGGCCCCGGCGACGGTCGCGGGCATGGAGGGAACGCCACCGGTCAAGGCCGGCGAGGGACCGCGTTCGCCCGATTGCGACTCGACGATGCGTGGTCCCGGCGCGGCGATGGTCTTCGACACCACCGGCGCGAGAAAGCGATACCCCTGCCGCGGCAGGGTTTCGATGTAGATCGGGTGATCGGCGTCGTCGCCCAGCACCGTCCGGATCTGCTTGATGCACTTGTTGACGCCGTGCTCGAAATCGACCTGCGTCTCGTCGCCCCAGAGCTGGATCTCGATTTCCTCGCGGGTGACGATCTGTCCGGCGTGCGAGGCCAACAGGACCAGCAGCTTGAAGGGTTGCGGAGGGAGCTTGACGAGCGTGCCCGATTTGCGCAGCTCAACCGTGTCGAGGTTGAGCTCGAAGACACCGAAGCGGAGCAGTTTTTGCGTGGCGCCCACAGAAACCTGCTTGTAATACGCGCCCCAACCCGCCCTTGGATTGGTGGAGCAGTTCGCCTTGCCAGTGCGCGAATTATATCGTTTCTGTCAATTGGAAAGCGGGCGCTGCCGGGTCAGGTGTGGCAGCAAGTCTTTTCTTTCCAGATGCCTGGATGGTTACCGCAAACTAATCTCGCATTAATCCCAAACCAATCCTGAAGTTATCCCGCGGGCATTGTTAGTCGCGGCGAACTGCCGCATTGTTCGCTCACCGAAGCGGGAAATCGAGCCACGGCTCGAGGAACTGCAGCAGGGGGAAGCTGCCGGAGGTGGGAGAAACATCCCGCCTCCGGGCAGCGAAGCGGGATGAGGAGCAGCCAATGCGGGGAGGCTGCTCCTCGCTGATCCAAGAGAAATCGCCGCCCCAACCAATGACAAAAGGAGGTCGATATGAAACTCAGAATGTCGTCAATTTGTCTAACGGCCATCGCACCCATGATTTTCCTGGCAACCGCCTTTGGGCAGCGGCCCTCTTGCCCGGGTTCCGGAGTTCCGGTGCTCCCTAATCAAGGCGTGACACTCTCACAGGTCAACTACTCATTCCCAAATGCCTCAGGTGATGGGCTCTCGGGAACAGGCGAGGTGGACGTAAGCGTACCCGAATTGATCGCGTCCACAGGTCAGAGCAGTGGTTTCGTAAACATCGTGACAGCAGCCGGATGGGTGACGCAAAACCTGCCGATTCTGGCCGGCTACCCATACGAGAACATTTCCACGACATTCAGCCTGGGAACGAGCAGCGGCATCCCGGTCACGCAGATCACCGCGGCCATCTGCTATAACCCCGACGCTCTCACGGAATCGCCCAGCGGACCGATCACCACTGTCTTCAGCGTTGGCTCGGTTGGATTCAACGCTCAGGGCCAGGGTCCAAACTTAGCTGCGGCTCCGTCGCCCCCTAAAGCGCGCGCAATTGTATTCTCGGGCGGTTTATTTTCAGCGGCGCTGCAGGCTAGTCACCAAAACGTGCAGACCGCTAACAACCAGTGCGGTCCCGCAGCGGTGGCCAACAACTTCACCTGGCTAAGCACGACGTACGGTACCCAAGTTCCCAACATGAACATCCTTGGCCTGCGTGGAAACCCAGCTGCTTCCCTGGTTGGTCAGCTCGACCTAACCATGAAACGCCCCGCACGAGAGCGGCCCGACGGCAACCCTTTGAACGTCCTGCCTCAACTGCAAGGTCTGATGCAGTACCTGAAGAACAGCAACATCCTGAATCTGACCCTCAAACATCAGGGTAATTCGCCGTTTGGCGACGGCTTCACCGGCGCTGCGAACGTGAACTTTGCCGGTTTAACCTCAAACGGCCAGGGAGCGATTGTCACCCCTCAATTCATCTTCAACGAGGTTCAGGCAAACAGCGCGGTTGAGTACGGAGATCAGCGGCACGTGATGGATATCGTGGGTGCCGGCAGCATCTTGGGCGCTCCCTTCATCCTCTATGTCTCCGACCACCTGCAAACCGCGTGCTCAGTGAACAAGAAGCCGTGCCCTCCCAATAAGCTCATCAACGACGACAAGGGCACGCAGTATATCGACTTCAGCTTCCTATGTCAGGCAGGTCGTGGCGAAAACGATCCCTGCAAACCCAAACTTACGCAGCAGCCGGTAGCTGTTTATGGCTCCCAGGATGGGTTAGCCGCGGTTGATGTCTTCACCCAGAGGCCCTGACCGTGACCTCGGCTTGGGTGGGAACTCTTCAACGAGCAGCTAGGCCTTGAGCTGCTCCTTACTTAACCCAATTAACCAGCGCTCCCAACTATGACCGTGAGGAGGTCATTATGAACAGCGCGAAGACAAATGCAAACACCTTGACGAAAACTCTGACGCTCGCATTGGCCTTATTCCTTTTCCTGCTCTCGCCCTTCAGCAATTCCAGGGCGTGGTCACAGAATGGAGCCATGATTGACGATCTGTTCATGCAGATCGGCGCGATGGTTCCCGCCTTCGGAGGCGTGTACGTCGATCCCGACACCAACACGATGTATGTCTACATGGTTCCCGGACAATCCGGCGACATGTCCGACCTGGAAACGGCGATGAACAGTGTGCTCGGTCCCGACATGCCGCAAGAACAAAATGTGGTGTCGCTGCAAGGACAGTACACCTTTGTTCAGCTCAAGACCTGGCAGGAGTCCCTTGATCCGGAGGTGCTGGTTATGTCGGGCGTGGTGTCTACCGGCATCAACCACGCCACCAACCAACTGGAAATTGGAGTAGTCAACAACCAGGTTGCCGCGCAGGTGAGCGCAGAGGTCGCGGCTTATGGTGTTCCGGCGCAGGCGGTGAGCGTCGTCATCGAGGCGCAGCCGCAACAGGAATCCAACCGCGACTGTACCAGCGTCCAGAGCCTGTGTCGTCCGGTGGTCGGCGGTTTGCAGATCCATGCCAATCTCGACCCGGAGAATGTCTTCTCCACTCTGACCTTCAACGCCACGCGCAATGGCGTCCGGGGCTTCGTGACGTGCTCGCATTGCGCCAACCAGGCCTTCCGGAACACCGGCACGCTCTATGACCAGAACCTGCTCAACAGCGCGCGCATTGGAACCGAAATCGTCAATCCACCGCTGGTGGGGGGTATTTTGGGTGGACTCTATCCTTGTCCCGGCGCGATTATATGCCGTCTCAGTGATAGCTCGTTCGCCGAGTACAAGGACCTGGTTATCAGGAAGGTTGGTTACATAGCTCGTCCTTCGGTGAACCAGGTGGCCTGGAATGGTACCGACTATTTCCGTATCGTCGCTTATAGCCGCTCCATCCAGGGCGAGTACATCGCCAAGGTTGGCCGGAGCACGGGAAGAACCGAGGGCCAGGTCGGCCGCACTTGCCGCAACCTGGTGCTGGGCAATCCCAACGATCCAATCGATAATCCTCCGCGCGTGATGCTATGCCAGAACCAGGCGACCTATCGCTCTGCCGGCGGCGACAGTGGCTCGCCCGTATTCCTGTGCTCGAACACGCTGCTGAGCTGCTCACGTGCGTCAAACTTCGATGTCCATCTGCTGGGAATCCATGAGGCCGGCCCCACCAACGGTGTCGGGGTTCGCTACTATAGCGACATCGTGCTCACCATGGATCCCAACACCGAGTTGGGACCGCTAACCAAGTTTTGCGCACGCGACGTCCATAACCCGACCTGCAGTGAATAGGGCGAGCGTGATTTCACGCTGGGAAGCTTCGGCCGCAAGTCATCGGGACCGGCGGCCGTTTTCGTTGGGGCAAGTTCAGAGTGCTGTAGCCTGACCTTGAAAGGGCATGATCCGTGCCGCCGTTCCTCCACCCAGCGAGCGCAAAACCTCATGCCCTACGATCTGCGATAAAAAAAGCCCCTCTCGCGAGGGGCTCAAGTTTTTTGGGAAGAAAAGAGGGGTTGCGATAGACAGAACTTGTCAGGGGGCCGAAGCCCGTACCTTACTTCGCCAGCAACTCGCGCAGGCGCAGGCGGGCCTGGTGGACGCCGCGTTGCGACTCCGCCGTTGTCGTAGAAAGCAGACGCGCGATGTGGGCGTGGTCGTAACCTTCCACGTCGTGCAACAGGAACATCAGCTTCTCGGTATCGGGCAACTGCACGACGGCGCGCTCCAAGTCGGTGCGCAGGGTGTTGCGGCGCATGTTCAGCACACGGTAGCAGGGCGAGCACTGCAGGGTGACCGTTCCCAGAGCCTCGCAGCAGGCACGCAACTCGGCAATCAAGGCTCGATCGATGTCGTCGGCCGTGGGCGAGCCGGCCAGCGCAAAAGCGCGCGAGAAAGTCTGGATCATCAGCTCTTCGGCCGCCAGTTCATTGTCCGTCATCCAGAACGCCAGCGAATATACCCGATGCCGGTTCTGCTCGTAGATTTCGCGGCCACGTTCCACTCGGCTCTGCGCCATGACGGCGGGCACGTAGGGAGCAAAACCAAACATCTTCGCTTCTGCGCTAGTGAGGGTCATAGAATTCTCCTTGGGTTCGGTAACGCTGGAGGTCGATCAGATCAGCGACACCTTAGTACTAAGCAATCGCTTTGCCCAAACTCGCGAGTTATGCGAGAAGCAGCTCCAGATTTCCGTAAGCTACTGAAAATAGACGACAAGCAATAGGCAACCGCACTACCGCCATTGCCCTCGCACGCGCGATCTCGAATGACTGCAGACACGGAACGGGACTTACTTGGCGCGACCGTGCCGCAAATGAGTATCGGCGTACCACATGGCAAATTAGGCCCCTGTGTAGTTTTTTCGGAGCTGGGCGAATTTCTCCCCGGGAAGATTCGGCGGCCTGAAGCGGCGTACGATCGGTTCACCCGCATTTTTTCGTTTCTTGTCACCCTCGCGCTATTGCCCTTCCGCCAAAAATCATAGAGAATTCGACGACACTGTTCGGGCAACTTCCGGCTCACTTAAGGATGGCTGACCAGCGCATTATCGTGGTAGATGATGAGACGGCAGTGAGGGAAGCGATCTGCTCCATCCTGACGCAGGCGAAATACGATTGCCTGCCGGTCAACTCGGGCCGCGAAGTGCTGTCGGTGCTGCGTCACGACGAGAGCATCTCCATCGTACTTTCTGATTTGATCATGGAAGGCATGGATGGATTGACGCTGCTGGCGAAGATGAAGCAGGAACATCCGGAAATTCCTGTGGTCATGGTGACGGCGGTGCACGATATTTCGGTGGCGCTGGCCGCCATTCGCCACGGTGCGTACGACTATCTGCTGAAGCCTTTCGAGAAGGAGCAACTGCTGGCCATGGTGCGGCGCGCCCTGGAAACCCGGCGGCTGCGGCAAGAGAACGTGGCCTATCAGACCAAGCTGGAATCGCTGGTCTCGGGCCGGACGGAGATGCTGCGCAAAGCGCTGTCGGACCTGGAGCGCTCTTACGACATCACGCTGGAAGCGCTGGGCGACGCGCTGGACCTGAAGGACGCGGAAACCGAGGGCCATTCCCGGCGCGTGACCGCGTTCACCATTGCGGTTGCGCGCGCCATGGAGCTGCCGCAGGAGCGCGTGCGGATCATCGCGCGTGGCGCCTTTCTGCACGATATCGGCAAGATGGCGATTCCCGACGCGATCCTCCGCAAGCCCGGACGGCTGAGCCCGGAGGAGCAGGCGATCATGCGCGAGCACGCCTATCTCGGCTACCAGATCCTGCGCAAGATACCATTTTTGCACGAGGCCGCCGACATCGTGTACTCGCACCAGGAGCGCTACGACGGCAGCGGTTATCCGCGCGGCCTTAAGGGCGACCAGATCCCCCTGGGGGCACGCATATTTACCCTCGCCGACACTTTCGACGCCATGACCTCTGACCGCCCCTATCGCGCAGCGCAATCCATCGCCTCCGGCCGGCGCGAGATCGAGCGCAACTCCGGCAAGCAGTTCGATCCTGAGATCGTGAAGGTGTTCCTGTCGATACCCGAACGCATCTGGATGGAGTTGCGGACTGAAATCGAGAGTCAGAGCACGGGCCGGCGCGCGGAAATCGTGCGCGACAGTCGCCGCTGGACGCTTTCTCGCTCCAATAGCGTTTGACTAGGTCGTTCGACGGAAGAGCCTATGAGCGCAGTGATGTCCGAGGCCGATATTCACCGGGCCCTCGAGCAGCTCCCCGGCTGGAAAGCCAGCGGCAAGGCGATCGAGCGCGTCTTTCAGTTTGAGAACTTCGTGAAGGCGATGGAGTTCGTCAACCAGATGGCCGAAGCCGCCGAGGCCGTCAACCATCACCCCGACATCCTGATCAACTACAACAAGGTGACCCTCACTCTGGTGTCGCACGATTCCGGCGGCGTCACCCAGCGCGACATCAAGATGGCGGGCAGGATCAACGAACTGCATCCCGCCTGAGCGCGATCACGGTTCTCGGGTATAGACCGATACAAAGTCGCTCTTGCCTTCCCGTCCCTGGACCGTTCCCGTTCGTGTCAGCGTGTTGCCGTCGGCAGAAAGATGGCTGATGCCGTTCTCAAAGACAAAACCGTCCTTGGTCCGGACGCTGAACTTCATGCCTCCGCCGGCAAGGCGCGTGTAGGCGATTTCATGGTCAAACGGACTGCCGACGATGGGCTGGAACGAGCCGTTGGTCGGCCCGTCGAACGACACGGTAAACGCCTTGCCGTCGGCCCCGGTTCCGGTCAGCTTCCACGCCAGCGTCTCCGGGGTGTCGGCGGTGATTACCAGTTGCTCGTACTTGGGCGCCGGCAATGTGCCGTACGATGATTTGCTGGTATCGAGCTTCCACGTCCCGACGGCTGATTGATCGGACGCCGACACGATACCGGCAGCCGCGGTAAGCCAAAACACGACCAGCGCAAGAGCCTGGAACTTGGTTTTCATCCGGCAATTCTACCCCAGGAAATGACGTGCGAATCGTACCGGCACGGCTAATAAAATTGTGAAAATAGAGCGACAGATTTTTGGGATCGATCCATGGACGAGCCTGAATCCGCGAGCGAGGAGCAAATCCGTTCTCACACGATCGGCGAGTTGCGTCCCTTGGCCGGTCTACCCGTACTCGTTAGGATCACGCTATTTCCTAAACCACTCCTAACTAACGCCCCGCCGCGATCTGTCTCGCCGTGCGAAACACCTGCTCGAACATTCCCGCCGTCAGCTTGCCCGTGGCCGTGTTCTGGTTCGAGGGATGATACGACGCGAGCAGCGTAACTCCGTTGGGCGTCTCGTAACTGGCGGCGTGTGCGAACTTGAACGGCGACGTCCGCTGCACCACGCCCGTACGCTTCAGATAAGCCAGATAGGCGTCGAAGCCGATCTTCCCCAGCGCGACCACAACCTTCACGTTCTTCAGAATCGCCAGCTCGCGGTCGAGATACTCGGCACAGTTTTGCAGCTCCGACAGCAGCGGCTTGTTGTCGGGAGGGGCGCAGCGCACCGCCGCAGTGATGTAGCAGTCGATGAGGCGCAAGCCGTCGTCGCGGCTCTCGGCGTTGGGCTGCGACGCGAACCCGACTTTGTGCAGGATGGGATACATGAACTTGCCGGAGGCATCGCCGGTGAAGGGACGTCCGGTGCGATTGGAGCCGTGCGCGCCCGGCGCCAGCCCGAGGATGAGCACGCGGGCGTGCGGATCGCCGAAGCCGGGCACGGGACGCGCCCAATAGTCGTGGTCGCGGTAGGCGCGGCGCTTCTCGCGCCCGATCTGCTCGCGATAGGCGACCAGCCGGGGACAGCGCGTGCAGTTCACAATTTCGCGGTTGAGGATGGCAAGGGCAGTGGGCATCGCGATTCATTGTAGAGTTTCCCCAGCCACTGATGCCGTCTCAATGCGGGTGGATGTGCCTTGAAGGGGCACGCCTTCAGGCGCGCCGAAAAAGCGGCCGAAGACATCGGCTTCAGATTCTCTGTTGCAAGTCAACTTCAAAAACAAAGTCAAAAGCAAAAGCCCCTGGGGAAGGGAGAAGAGGTCTTCCCCCGAGCACGCCTATGCGGCGGCGCCGGCCGATACCGCCGCGAGGCGAAACACCCGGCTACCATCAAACCGCGCGTCGTGTTTGAACATGCCAAAGGTGGCGTGCAGCAGCTTACGCATGACCGCCACCAGGGCCACCATCTTGCATTTGCCGCGTTGCTGCAGCGCCGCGTAGTAAGCGGCGAAGGCGCGGTCGTGACGGGCCGCGGTCAGCGCCGGCATAAACAGCGCGCGTCGCAGATGCCGATTGCCCACCTTGCTGATGCGCGGCCGCTGGTGCAGCGACGATCCCGACGAGCACTCGCGTGGGTCCAGGCCGGCGTAGGCCACCCATTGCCGCACATCGGCGTCGGCGGGCAGCAGCGCCAGCTCGCCCAACAGTTGCAGGGCGCTGGTCTCGCCCACCCCGGGCAAGGAAAGCAACAGCTGGAAGCGGCGCTCCAGCAACCCATCGGCGGCAATCCGCTGGCGCGCCGCCTGCGTCAGCTTGGCCTGCGAACGCTCAATCCACTGCAGGCTACGCTTCAGCTCCGTGACCAGGATCTTCAGGCTGGTGTCGGTGACCGACAACGCGTGCAGCCGATTCTTCTCGCGGGTGGCCGTCTCCGTCAGCGCGTGAATGCGCCGCGCCAGAGCCGTCACCGCCAGTGCGGCCGAAGACGGCGGCTGCCAAGCGCGAAACGGCATGCGCCCGGCGTACTCGGCCAGCACCCAGGCGTCCAGCGGATCGCTCTTGCTACGCTGCAATAGCGCCTTGG
>Ga0335073_10003318_pt1 | contig 22390 bp, 18 predicted proteins | sample Lox_Sample_22_FD_207093 | JGI IMG/M metagenome (GOLD analysis project Ga0335073, IMG submission 207093) | Soil microbial communities from Loxahatchee National Wildlife Refuge, Florida, United States - Lox_Sample_2.2 | ecosystem: Environmental > Terrestrial > Soil > Wetlands | place: USA... | reverse complement strand
CGCGCAAGACCGGCAACAACACGATGCTGCCGCTCGACGATATCAGGGCGTTCCACCGCAAATGGTTCAGCACGCCTGGCGACGGCCTCGTGACCTTCGGCATCGCGACCCGCGGGCCGCAGAACAATCCGATCGAAATGTGTGCCGAGGAATCGCGGTTCGCGCGCGAGCTTGGCATCCCGCTCACGACCCATGTCGGCATTGCGCCGGGCAAGGACTCGATGGTGGTGCCGATGAACGCGGCGGGTCTCCTTGGTCCCGACGTGCTGCTCGTCCACGCGACCAACGGCACGGCGGAAGAGCGAAAGATCCTGGGCGAGACCAAGACGCCGGTAAGCTGCAGCCCCTTCACCGAGTTGCGCACCGGGTTCGGCGTCACGCCCGTGCGCGAGTTCCTGGCCGCCAATGTCCCGTTCGGCCTGTCGATCGACACCACGGTTCTCTGCGGCAATGCCGACCCGTTCGCGATCATGAAGATGATGCAGAACATCGCCGACGGCACCGCGCAGAGCGAGTTCGCGATCACCGCGCGCCGCGTTCTCGAGATGGGCACGATCGATGGCGCCCGCGCGCTGGGGCTTGGCGACCGCATCGGCTCGCTGACCCCGGGCAAGCGTGCCGACCTTATCCTGGTGCGCACCGATGCCATCAACATGGCGCCCATGGCCGACCCCGCGCGCATGATCGTGCAGGCGGCACAGCCCGCCAATGTCGACACGGTGATGGTCGATGGCCGCGTCTTGAAACGGCATGGCCGGCTCGTCACGCTCGATCCCGCCAAGGTGATGCGCGAGGCGGGCGAGACCATTGCCCGCGTGTCGGCGCAGATCGCCAAGACGTGAACGGAGGAGGGGCTGGCATGAAGGCCGTCTGGTACGAACGAAAGGGCGCCGCGCGCGACGTGCTGATCTTCGGCGAGCGGCCCGAGCCCGAGCCCGGCCCCGGCGAAGTGCGGGTCAGGATCGCGGTATCAGGGCTCAATCCCTCGGACCTGAAGGGTCGCAGCGGCTGGCGCGGCGCGCTCGAGATGCAATATCCGCTGATCATCCCGCATCAGGATGGCGCCGGGACCATCGACCGCGTCGGGCCGGGCGTGGCGCCTGCGCGGGTCGGCGAGCGTGTCTGGCTTTACGAGGCGCAGCGCGGACGGCCCTTTGGCACCGCGGCGGAGTTCACGGTTGTGCCGGCGGCGCAAGCGGTGCCGCTGCCCAAGGGCGTATCCTTCGAGGCCGGCGCGGCGTGCCCGCGCTCACGGCGCACCGCGCGCTCTTCATCGATGGCAGCATCCTGGGTCAGACCGTGCTGGTCACGGGTGGCGCCGGCGCGGTCGGCCAGGCCTCGGTGCTGCTGGCGAAATGGGCAGGCGCGCGCGTCATCGCGACGGTGAGCCGGCCGGAGCAGGCGGCGGTGGCGGCGGCCTCGGGCGCGGATTGGGTCATCAACCGAAAGACCGAGGACGTGGCCGCGCGCATCAATGACGTGACGGGCGGCGCCGGCATCGATCGCGTGGTCGATGTGGCGTTCGAGGCCAATCTCGATACGAACCTCGCGGCGCTGAAGCCCAATGGTGCCATTTCGACCTATGCGCCGGCGGCGGAATATCCCGATATCCGCCTGCCGTTCTATCAGCTTTTCGCGAAAGCGATCACGGTTCATCTCATCTATGTCTATGCGATGTCGCGCGCGGCGCATGACGACGCCGTGCGCGACGTGACGGCCGCCTTGGCGGCGAGCCGGTATCACCCGCAGATCGGCCCGCGCTTTCCGCTGAGCGAGACGGTTGCGGCGCACGAGGCGCTCGAAAGCGGCAGGACGGTCGGCAAGGTCCTGATCGATGTCGACGCGATGGTCGCGCGGTGAGAAGCGCCCGTCAGGCCGGTTTCTGGAATTTCAGCACGAAGATGTCGATCGGGATGGTCGGGTGGAAGATCGGCATATTGTGCGGGTCGTTCGGGTTGCGCAGGAAATCGCCCTCATCGACCTTTTTGAAGCCGGCCGCCTCGACCTCGGAGATGAGGGTGCTCTCTTCGATCCGGTGGAAGGTCTTGCCGACCGAGGTGCCGGCGCCTTTTGCCGCGGCGTAATCGGCAATGACGAGATACCCGCCGGGCTTGAGCGCGTCGAACAGCGCCTTGTCCATCTTGGCGCGGTCGACCTTCATGTAGGTCGTGTCGTGATAGAAATAGAAGAACGTCACGAGGTCGAGATTCTTGACGTCCGGCGGCACGGGATCGTCATAGGGCCGCGTCACATGCGTCACGTTCGCCATTGCCGGGCTCTTCGCGCGCTCTTCCCATGCCTTTTGCGGCCGCGGAAACACCTCGGCCGAATCCTGAGCATAGACTTTGCCGGTGGGCCCGACGGCGCGCGCGAACAGTTCCGTGTCATAGCCGGCGCCGGCGCCCATATCCAAAACCGTCCACCCGGTGCGAACGCCGGAAAACGCCAGCACCTTCTCGGGCGCGCGACGCTTGTCGTTCTCGCGATCGGCCGCGCTCCGGTCCGGTGCCGCGACGATGGCGGCATAGTCGGGGGCGGCCTGGGACCGGGCAGCGTGCGGCGCCGCGATTCCGGCGAGCGCAAGCACGATCAGGACGGAACGGGTGAACTGGCGCATTGCGTTTCCTCGATGAATGGGCCGATTCTGGCCTCGATTCGCCTATAATACGCGCTTTCCCGCATGCATGCGATCTGGTTGCCGCTGCCAAGCAATGTTATGATTCATTGCTGACTTCGAGGACGCGCATGGCAGAGGGCGGTGATCCGTTGCCGGCAAAACCCGCGTCGGCGGCGGATTGGATCGCTGCCGTCGGGGTCTTCGAACGCGACGGGACGCTGTTCAAGGCGCACGATCTCGCGATGCAGGGGCTCGCAGAGTTTCCCGACGCTCTGTGGCTGAAGCATCGCGCCGTGCTGTGCCTGGCGCGCGCCGGGGCGACCGATCTCGCCCGCAAGAAATTCAACGAGATGGGGCTTGCGGCCGCGCAGGATCAGCACGACGACATCGCGGCGCTCGACGCGCGTCTCTTGAAGGACGAGGCGCTTGCCGCCTCGGACGACGAGCGCCGGCGCAAGGCCACGATCGCCGCCGACCGCTACGAATCGATCTATGCGCGCACGCGCAACTATTATCCCGGCATCAACGCCGCGACATTGCGGCTCGTCGCGGGCGAAGAAGCCAAGTCGCTGAATCTTGCGCGCCAAGTGTCCGCTGAACTGGGTGCCGGCGCCGAAGACGACTATTACCTCTACGCGACTCGGATCGAGGCGGCGTTCCTGTTGGGCGACGTCGCGGCCGCCCGCGGCCTCATCCCGGAAGCGATCCGCGCAAACCGCATCAGCGGCGGCGATTACGCGGCGCTCGCCTCGACATGGAAGCAGCTTCGCCTGGTGCTGGAGCTGAAAGGGCTCGATCCCAAGGTGGTGGCCGCTGAGTTCGCGCCGCCGCACGTGATCTTCTATACCGGCCACCGGCTGGCGGCGCCCGGAACGACAGGACGGCTTCTGCCGGGCGACGAGCCGCTCGTGCGCAAGCGGATCGACGCGCATCTCGAAGGCTCTCGGGTCGGTCACGGCTACGGCTCGCTTACGGCGGGCGCGGACATCCTGTTCGCCGAAGCGCTGCTGAAGCGCGCGGCGAGCCTTCACGTCGTGCTGCCGTTCGATATCGACGAGTTCGTCGAGGTGGCGGTCCGGCCCGCGGGGCCGGACTGGGTCCGTCGGTTCGAGGCCTGCATCGCCGCGGCCTCGACCGTCCGCTACGCGACCGAGGACCGGTATCTCGGCGATGATCACCTCTTCACCTATTGCAGCCGCATCGGCATGGGGCTGGCGGTCTTGCGCACCCGGCATCTCGGGAGCGAAGTGGAGCAGGTGGCGGTGTGGGACGGCGGACCTGCGACCGGGGTCTCGGGCACCGCCCTCAATGTCGCGCGCTGGCGCCAGGCCGGCTTGCCGCAGACGATCATCCCGTGCGGTTCGCTCGAGGAAGAAGATGTCAACGACGCGCCGCCCGTCGCCGAGGCCGGACACCGGGTGGTGCGCGCGATGCTGTTCGGCGACGTGAAAGGCTTCAGCAAGCTCAACGACGCCGAGCTGCCGCATTTCGTGAGCGTGCTGTGGGGCGCGGTTGGCCAGACGCTGCACCGCTATGACCCGTTCATCAGCTTTGCCAACACGTGGGGCGACGGGCTGTTCGTGGTGTTCGAGGATGTGGGGCAGGCCGCGCGCTGCGCGCTCGAGCTTCAGGCGGCGATGAAGAAGCTCGACCTCGCCGCGGCGAAGCTGCCGGCGCATCTCGCTTTGCGCGTCGGCGGGCATCTGGGGCCCGCCTATGCGGCGCTCGACCCCGTGCTCAAGAAGACCAACTATTTCGGTGCCCATGTGAGCCGCGCGGCGCGCATCGAGCCGGTGACGCCGGAGGAATGCGTCTATGTCACCGAAACCTTCGCCGCCGCGCTCGAATTCGAATGCGGCGACGAATTCAGCTGCGACTATGTCGGCATGACCGAATCGGCCAAGAAATACGGCGCCATGCGCATGTTCCTGCTGCACCGCCGCTGAGCCGCCACGATCGCCCGTACGTTGCGGCACTTTTTTGGCACGAATAGACTGCGGGCGACAAGGACGACAAAGGGAGCTTTCCCATGACCGGTGCGATCCCGCGGCGGTTCTCAACGGCCGAACGCGATCGGCGCTGGCAGCATGTGCGCGGGATGATGGCGCACGCGGGGATCGACGTGATCGTCGTGCCGCCCCATACCGGCCATCACGACCATTTCTCGGCCTATTCGCGCTATCTCACCGGCATCGGCGGCTTCTCGTTCGAGGTGGGCGCCGTGTTTCCGATGGAAGGCGCGGTGACGGCGATCACCGTTCCCGACGTGGCGCCACGGAAATGGCAGGCGCAGCAGGATTGGATCGACGATATCCGCTCTCACGGCCGGGCCTTCGGCGAAGGGCTGATCGCGCGATTGCGGGAAATGGGCCGCGCCAGGATGCGGATCGGCGTCGCGGGTCTCTCCGAGGTGCCGCGCTTTGCCGACGGGATCGTGACGCACCGGTTCCACGCCGATCTCGTCGCGGCGTTTCCGGGCGCCGACATCGTCGATTGCACCGATCTTCTCGACCGCGCGCGCTATGTCAAAAGCGATGAGGAGATCGCGTTCCTGCGCGGCTCCGTGTTGCTTGCCGAAGCGGCGATCGCGGCGATGCGCGATCGCGCACGGCCCGGCGTCACCGAGGCCGAGGTCTATGCCGCGATGATCGCCGCGATGATCGAGCGCGGCGGCGAGATCCCGGCCATGATCATGTGGTCGGCCGGTGCGCCCGAGCAGATGGTCTCGGCCGGTCCGCCGACCCTGCGCCGGTTCGAGCGCGGCGATCTGCTTCGGGTCGAAGTCGAAGGGCGCTGGGCCGGATATTGCGGCCAGGTGACGACGATGGCGGCGCTCGGCACCGTGTCGCCCGTTCTCCATGGGATGTGGGCGCTGCAGCAAGCGGCGGTCGCCGCGTGCAACGAGGCCTGCCGACCCGGCATCACGCTTGGCGATCTCGCGGAGCGCGTCGTCGCGCTCGCCAAGGGAACGCCCTACCGCATCAAGTTCCTGATGCATGGACGCGGGCTTGGCGATGACCGCCCGGCCTATGTCTTCTCGGTCTCGCCGGAAGAGGCAAGGCGCTGGATCATCGAGGAGAACACGTCCTTCATCACCAAGCCGGTGGTGGCGATGGAAGGATGGCCCGACGTCGTATGGGGCGATTCCGTGGTCGTGACCGCTGACGGCGCCAAGCGTCTCGGCACCATCGCGCCGGAAATCATCGCGCTCGGGTGATGGCCTAGCCCGACAATCCTGGGTCACGCGTGGGGCGCATCAATCCCGCAACGATCCGTCATGCGCGGGCTTGACCCGCGCATCCACGTGGATGGCCGGATCAAGTCCGGCCATGACGATCGACCAGCGAGGAATGCTTCCGCGGACCAGCGAAGCGTCTTACGGCAATGTCAGCCCGCTTTCGCGGCTGACGAGGAAGAGGTCGCGGCGCTCGACGAAGTCGAGCGTCCATTGCGCCACCGCCTCGGGCCGCTCGATGTCGATCGCGTGCGCCGCGTCATAGACGAAGGCGAGGTTGCAATCGGCCAGCGCGGCGCGATAGCGGTCGGCGGCTTCGGGCGGCGCCAGCGGGTCCTCGGTGCCGAACAGCGCCAGCACCGGCATCTTCAGCTCGCGCATTTTGTCCTCGAGCGCCCGGTCGCCATCGGCTTGCTGGGGCACGCGGATGGAGGGGAGGTCGGGCTGCCGCTCCGGATGCGCAAAAAGCGCGGATTTGAGATCGCCGGAGAGGGCGTGGCGCGGGCCCAGCGCGGTCGGCGCCACCAGCACGATCGCGCCCACATTCTGCGGCCGCTCGAGCGCCAGCCACAGCGCGGTCTCGCACCCCGATCCATGGCCCATCAGGTCGCAGCGCTCGATGCCCATCCGCGTCAGCGCACCGCCCAGCGCGTGTGCCGGCTCGCGGCCGCCCGCGGGATGGTCGAGCACGATGACCCGTCTCTGCTCCGCCATCAGCGCATGGGCGCGCGAGGGCCTTAGCCCCAGCCGCCCGTCGATGCAGAGAAGGGCATCGCCGCTGCCGGCTTCGGCATAGCCGAATGCGTGTCCGTCGATATCGATGCTGCGTCGCGCGAAATTGGTCTTGTCCATCATCGCCTACCAGTCACGCATGCGCGGCAGCACTTTCGTGCCGAATGTCTCGATCGAGTGCAATGTGCGCTCGCCAAGCTGAACCCCGACGACACAGTCGACGATGCCCGCGCCCACCTCGTCGCGGATCCGCTTCACCTGGGACAGCACCGTCTCGGGGCTGCCGACGATGATCTGGCCAAGCTCGATCCGTTCCGCCAGCTCGCGCCGCGACGTGCGCTGACGCTGTTCCATCTTGTCGCGGCCGTAATACTCGGTCTCGAGCAGGGCCTGCGAGATGGCGGCGTTCTGCTCGGAGAGGCTCACGCGCGGCGGCAAGGTGCTGACATCCGCAAATGCCTGCTCGTCCGTATCGGCGACATGGAACATGGCGCGGTAGATGATGTCGCTGGGCTGCGGGTCCCAGCCATAGGCGTGGCATCGTTCGCGGTAATAGGTCACGGACTTCTTGGCGCCGGGCACGGTGGTGAAGGCAAAGCCCAGCCCGATATGGTTCTTCGCCGCGAAATCGCCGGCCTCGGGCGAGGCGCCCGACATGTACAAAGGCGGATGCGGCTTCTGCACCGGGCGCGGCCAGATCGAGACCGTCCGGTATTGGTAATAGCGGCCCAGCCAGCCGAAGGGCTGCGTCTCGATCCAGGCGCGGCGGATGAGATGGAGCGCCTCGGCAAAGCGCTCGCGCGATTCCGACGGGTTGATGTTGTAGGTCACGTATTCGTTGGGCGTGCCACGCATCATGCCGGCGATGAGACGGCCGCCTGACATCGTGTCGACCATGGCGAATTCTTCCGCCACGCGCACCGGATTGAGGATCGGGATGGTCGGACCCAGGATCGCGATCTTCGCGCGCTTCACGATCTGGGTCAGCGCGCCGGCCATCACCATGGGATTGGGCGTCAGCGAGAAGGAGGAATAATGATGCTCGGCGCACGTGACCCAGTCGAAGCCGAACTCGTCGGCGAGACGGAACTGGTCGAACGTCGTTTGCATCGAGCGGACCGCCACGTCGGTCGAGAACGTGTCGGCCGGAAGCGGCCACCCTTCGCGCTCGGTTCGTCCCATGTAGCGCGCGCTGCAGAAAAGCGATGCCTTCATCGAAACTCCGCCCCGAAATGACGGGTTGAGGCTAACGTGCCACCGGCGCTCACGCAACGTTGAGTGATTGCGGCGCCGGCTGGCGCCGGCTTAGAGTGAGCAATGCTTTCTCCCCCAAAAATGCTGCTCGCGCTGACGCTGACCGCCGGCGTCGCGCTTACCGCCAAGGCCGCTGATCCGACGCCTGCGGAAACCGCCGCGCGGCTCGCGCAACAGGCGCTCGCCGACCCGCGTTCCTTCGCGACCGTGGAATCGCTCACCACTGAGGTCGGGCAGCGGCTTGCCGGCACCGAGGCGATCGTGCGTGCGGTCGCCTGGGCCAAGGCGCATCTCGCCGCCGATCATTATGACGACATCCATACCGAGCCGTTCCCGATCTGGGTCTGGGTCCGCGGTGTCGAGACCGCCGATGTCGTGTCGCCGGTGCCACAGCATCTCGCCATTACCGCGCTGGGCGGATCGGTCGCAACGCCGGCGTCGGGGATCGAGGCCGAGATCGCGCTGTTCCGCACCTATGCCGACCTGCTCGCGGCGCCGCCCGGCTCGCTTGACGGCAAGATCGCGGTCGTGACGCAGCGCATGGTGCGCTTCCAGGACGGCTCCGGCTATGGCGCGGCCAACCCGATCCGGCGCCTCGGCCCGTCGGAGGCCGCGCGGCGCGGCGCGGTTGCCTATCTGCACCGTTCGCTGGGCACCGATTCGCATCGTCTGCCGCATACCGGCGCGCTCAACTACATGGACGGCGTCAAGCGCATCCCCGCGGCGGCTTTGTCCATGCCCGACGCCGACCTGCTGGAGCGGATGGCCGCGCGCGGACCGGTCAAGCTGCGGCTGGTGCTGACGCCGAGCGTGCATGCCGGGCAAAGCTGGAACACGGTGGCCGAAGTGAAAGGAAGCGAGCGGCCGGATGAGGTCGTGCTGATCGGTGCGCACCTCGATTCCTGGGATCTTGGCACCGGCGCCACCGACGATGGCGCGGGCGATGCCATCGTGACCGAGGTGGGGCGGCTTATCGCCGCGCTGCCCCAACACCCGCGGCGGACCTTGCGGGTCGTGCTCTTCGGCTCCGAAGAGATGGATTTCAGCGGCCCGGCCTATGCCAAGGCGCACGCGGCCGACGCCGGCAAGATCGTGATCGCGTCCGAGGCGGATTTCGGCGCCCGCCCCGTCTTGGCGGTCCAGCTTCCGGCGGGCGCGGCCACAAGCGATTTCGGCCGCATTTTGGGCGGTACCCTGCTTCCGCCGCTGGGCGCGATCCTCGACCGCACGCCGGCGCTGCGCGGCGGCGATGATGTGCACGGGCTGGGCGAACTGGGCGTGCCCGTGGCCTCGCTGCGCCAGGACGGGCTCGATTATTTCGACACGCACCACACCGCCGACGACACGCTGGACAAGATCGATCCGCCGCAACTTGCGAAGGCGGCCGCGGTGTGGACCGCCTTTACTTATCTCGCGCTCGAGAGCGACATCGATTTCCGCAAGCTCCGCGCGGCGGCGCATTAGGGTCTATTCGAGCCGCCGTCCGAAGAGCCAGGTCGCGGCCGACAAGGTGACGAGCGCGATCACCGCCATCGGCCAGAGATTCTGCGCCACCTCGGCGAGCCGCATCGCCTTGAGGAAGACGCCGCGCGAGATCACGGTGAAATACCGCATCGGATCGCCCAGGGTCACCGGCGCGAGCCAGCGCGGCATGTTCTCGACCGGCGTGAAGAACCCCGACAGTAGCAGCGCGGGCGCGAAGAAGGTGAAGGCGCCGAGGATCGCCTGCTGTTGCGTCGCCACGAGCGACGAGATGAACAGGCCGACGCCGATCACCGCGGCGATATAAACCGCGAGACCCGCATAAAGGAGCGCCAGGCTGCCGACGAACGGCACGCCCAGTGCCAGCACGGCGATCACCAGGATAAGGGTCGCCTCGCCGATGCCGACGATGAAGGCCGGCACCGCCTTGCCGATCAGGATCTCGATCGGCCGGAGCGGCGAGACAAGAAGCTGCTCGAAGGTGCCGAGCTCGCGCTCGCGCGCTACCGACAGTGCCGTCACCACCATGCCCAAGAGCATGGTCAACGTGCCGATGAGACCCGGCACGGTGCCCCAACGCGCCGTCAGGTTGGGATTGAACCAGCTCCGCGCGACGACGACGCTCGGCGGATGGACGAGACCGCCTGCCGCGATGAGGTCGGCGTTATAGGCCGCGACGATGTTGGTGGCATAGCCCTCGACGATCTGCGCGGCGTTGGAGCGCCGCCCATCGAGGATGAGCTCGACATCCGCGGGCTTTCCGGCGGCGATGTCGCGCGAGAAATCCTCGCCGATCCGCAGCACGGCGATCGCGTCGGCGGAATCGAGCGCCTGGCGCACCTCGCCGTCGCGTTTGAGCGCGCGCACGTCCGAGAAATAAGGCGCGAACGCGAAGCGCTCCACGAGCTCGCGCGATGGCCGCCCCAGATCCTCGTTCAGCACGGCGAGACGGACCGAAGTCACCTCTTGCGTCATGGCGAACGAGAACACGATGAGCTGCACCACCGGCGGCACGATCAGGATCGCGCGCGACCGCGGATCGCGCCACAGCGCCAGCAATTCCTTGACGATGAGAAAGCGGATGCGTTGCCACATGAGTCAGTCGAGCCTCAGCCGGGTCACGCGCGCAACCGCGCCCAGCACGATCAGGGCGATGAAGCCCATGGCGAGCGCGTTCGGCTGCAACACGGCGCGCACGTCGCCGGCCAGAAACAGGGTCTGCAGGCTCGGCACGAAATACCGCGCCGGCAGCGCATAGGTGAGGATGCGGATCGGCAGCGGCATGCTGGGTATCTCGAACAGAAAGCCCGACAGCATCGTCGCCGGCAGAAAGCCCAGGATAAGCGCCGCCTGGCTTGCCACGAACTGATTGCGGGCGATCGTCGAGATCAAGAGGCCGATCGCCAGCATCGCCACCAGGAACACCGACGACACGCCCGCAAGCACCAGAAGCGAGCCGCGGAACGGCACCTGGAACACCAGGATGGTGGTGCCGACCGACAGCGCCATCGCCGCCATGCCCAAAAGGTAATAGGGCGTGATCTTGCCGATCAGCAGCTCGACAATGCCGATGGGCGTCGCCATCAGCGCTTCCATCGTGCCGCGCTCCCACTCGCGCGCCACGACGAGCGCCGTCAGCAACGTGCCCACCAGGGTCATGTTGAGCGCGACCAGGCCCGGCAGCAAAAAGTCGCGGCTTTCATGCGCCGGGTTGTACCAGATGCGCGGCACGAGATTGACCGGCGGCGTCATCGTCTCGGCGTGCATCATCTGCTCCTCATCGAGCCAGTTCTGCCACAGCCCGACGAGATAGTTCTGCACAAGTCCCGCGGTGTTGGTGTCGCTGCCATCGACCAGCACCTGGATCGGCGCGTCGTCGGACCGCATCGAATAGGCCTGGAACGAGGCCGGAAGCACCACCATCCCCTTGATCCGTCCCGCCACCAGGTCGCCCTCGCATTGGCGTCGGTCGCGGACCCAGCGCGCGCTGAAGAAGGGGGAGTGGGCGAGCGACGCGGCAAAGCTGGTCGTCATCGGCGAGGTTTGCTCCACCACGACGCAGACCTTGATGTTCTGAAGATCGAGCGACACGCCATAGCCGAAGAGGAAAAGCAGCAGCACCGGCAGCACGCCGCCGATCAGAAGGCTCGATGGATCGCGCAGGACCTGCAAAAGCTCCTTGCGCACCAAGGCCCCGATGCGGCGCGCCGCGGACGATGTCTCAGGCGGCTTTGGCATGGCCGCTCCGTTCGACGAGGGTGATGAAGGCATCCTCGAGCGTCGGCTCGGGGAGCGCCGGTCCGGCAACGCCCGCCTTCAGCTCGGCAGGCGATCCAAGCGCGATCACGCGGCCCGCGAACACGAGCGCGATGCGGTCGCAATATTCCGCTTCGTCGAGGAAGTGGGTCGTCACCATGATGGTGATGCCGCGCGCCACCATCTCGTTGATGTCGCGCCAGAACTCGCGCCGGGTCAGCGGATCGACGCCCGATGTGGGCTCGTCCAGAAACAGCACCGCCGGCTCGTGCATCACGGCGCAGGCCAGCGCCAAACGCTGCTTGAACCCCAACGGAAGCTGATCGGCGGCGGCGTCGAGATAGGGCTCGAGCGCGAAGCGCGCGACCATGCGCTCCGTGGCCGCCTGGTGCGCGCGGCCCTCGATGCCATAGACGCCGGCGAAGAAATCGAGGTTCTGCCGCACGCTCAAATCGCCATAGAGCGAGAATTTCTGAGCCATGTAGCCGATGCGGCGGCGCGCCAACGACCCCGCCTTGATGAGGTCGACGCCCGCGACCTGCGCCGCGCCGGAGGTGGGCCGCAACAGCCCGCACATCATTTTGAAGGTGGTGGATTTGCCGGCGCCGTTGGGACCCAGCAGCCCGAAAATCTCGCCGCGCCGGATCTGGAACGTGATGCGGTCGGCGGCGACGAAGCTGCCGAACCGCTTGGTGAGGTCGCGCGCCTCGATCACGGTGCCGCGGTCGGCGGAGGGTGCCGCGATCGGCGCCGGCTCTTCGGCTGCCGCCGGCGCGCCGCCAAGCAGCGCCACATAGGCATCCTCGAACCGCGCCGCGACCGCGCGCGCGGAGGTGGCGCCAATCGCGGCCAACAGATCGGGCGGCGGCGACCCCGCGGCTTCTTTCAGGACGAGCCGAACCGCCCGGCCGAGGATCAGGAAATCCGACACGTCCGGTCGGCGCAGCAGGCGGCCCAGCCGCGCGCGCTCGATCTCGCCGCCCAATTCCACCAGGAAGGCGCATCCCTCCGCGCGCCGGGTCAATCCTTGCGGCGGACCGGCGTAAAGCGCCTTTCCCTCGTGCAGCAGCAGCACCTCGTCGCAGCGCTCCGCCTCGTCGAGATAGGACGTGCTCCATACCACGGCGGTGCCGTCATCGACGAGCGTCGTGATCATGCGCCACAACTCGCGCCGCGAGATGGGATCGACACCGACGCTCGGCTCGTCGAGAAGCAGCACGCGCGGCTTGCGCACGAGGGTGCAGGCGAGCCCCAGCTTCTGCTTCATCCCCCCGGAAAGATTGCCGGCAAGCCGGCTTTGGAACGGCGCAAGGCCGGTGAACCCCAGGAGCTGCTCGAACGCCTGGCGCCGCTCGGCCCCGGTCACGCCGCGCAGATCGGCATATAGCGTCAGGTTCTCGTGCACCGTGAGGTCGGCATAGAGCCCGAAGCGCTGCGGCATATAGCCGGTGGAGAGATGGATCGCCGGCGCCGCGCGCACGCTGTCATGGCCCAGCACCAGGATGCGGCCCGCGTCGGGCTTCAGAAGCCCGTCCATGAGCCGCAGCAGGGTCGACTTGCCGGCGCCGTCGGGCCCGACGAGCCCGGTGATCCGGCCCGCCGCGATCGTCGCGCTGACGCCGTCGATGGCACGGCTCGCGCCGAAGCTCTTGCTCACGCCCTCGATCGAGACAAGCGGGTCATCCATGGCGCTTCACCGCGCGAGCGTGACCGTGACGGGCATGCCCTGACGCAGCATCTGATCCGGGGCGTCGACAATGACGCGCAAACGGTAGACGAGGTCGGTGCGCAAGGTGCGCGTCTCCACCGTCTTGGGCGTGAATTCGGCGACCGGGGAGATGAATCCCACATAGCCGCGATAATGCTTGCCGGGTGCTGAATCCGTCGTGATGTCGGCCGCCATGCCCGGCACCACACGGCCCAGATCGGGCTCGTCGACATAGGCACGGACCCAGACCGGCCGGTCGAGCGCGAAGGTCGCGACGGTCTCGCCGGCGGTGACGATGCTGCCCGGCTCTCGCACCCGGGTCAGGATGAAGCCGTCCGCGGGCGCCACCAAGGTCGCATCGGCAAGATCCAGCTCGCTGACGGCGACGTTCGCCTGCTCCTGCGCGAGCTGGGCATGGGCCTGGTCGATATCCTCCTGGCGCGGACCCAATTCGGCGAGACGCTGGGCGCCCTCGGCGAAGTTGAGTTGCGCTTCGGATTGGCGATAGGCCGCCTGTGCGTTGTCGTAGGCCTGTTTCGAGGCGACCTCGTTGCCGAGGAGGGTTTCCTGGCGCTTGAAGGTGACTTCGTTGTTCTCCATCGCGACGCGAGCCAGCTCGGCATTCGCGCGCGCCTGCGCAATCTCTTCCGGGCGCGAGCCGTGATCGAACCGGGCGACGACGGCTTCCTGCGCCGCTTCTTTCGCGCGGGCGATATGGAGGTCGTTCTCGAAATAGCGCGGGTCGAGCGTGGCGACCACGCCGCCCTTCGCGAGATGGTCGCCTTCTTCGGGCGGGAACGTCGTGACGCGGCCCGCGACCTTGAACGCAAGATCGACCTCGCGGACATCGACGTCGCCATAGAGCACGAGCGCGCCGCCTGCCGTCTCGCGCGGATAATAGCGATAGGTGGCGTATCCCGCGGCCGCGACCACCGCGAGCACGAGCACGATGATGATCGCGCGTCTCATGGTTTCGTCCTTTCCGACAAGAGTCCGTCGAAGACGATGGAGCGATGGGCGGCGGCAAGCGCCTCGACATCGAGCGGCTTGCCGTCGTGGCGCTCGAATGTGTGCTTCCACACGATCGCCATCAGCACCGGCGCGATGAGCGCATAGAACGCGACATCGGGATCCATCTTGCGGAACTCGCCGCGTCTTATGCCGCGCCTGAGGATCGCGATGACGGCGGCGCGGCCGCGGGCGATCACCTCGTCGAGATAAAAGCGGGTCAGCTCGGGGAAATTGCCGGCCTCGGAGATGATGAGCTTCGGGATCGCGCTCACATGCGGGATCGTGAGGATCGTCGGCCAGGCGGTGAAGAGGCGTTCGAGCTGCTCGCGCGCCGTCTCCGTCGTCGACAAGGTCTCGGTGACCGCGATGATGCGCGTGACGAGGGCGCCCCGGACCACCGCTTTGAAGAGGTCCTCCTTGCTCCGGAAATAGAGATAGAGCGTGCCCTTGGTGACGCCGGCCCGTGCCGCGATCTCGTCGAGCGAGGAGGCGGCGAAGCCGCGCTCGGCAAAGCATTGGAGCGCCGCCGCCTCGATCTCCGCCGGCCGCGCCTCCTTGCGCCGCCGCCACCGTGTCGTGCCATCCGCCATCGTCCGCCACTAATAACTAACCAGTCAGTTAGTTATATCGCACCGACCACGGCATGGCAAGCCCATCGTTGTGGGAGCCGGGAGGGGCGGGGTGATTTGCGAAAGGTCCGGGGTTTCTCAGTCGGCTGGCGCGGCGAGCGGCGCCACGCGCGGAACCGCGACGCGGATGAAGCGGAACATGAACAGCACGGCAAGGGCCAGCGGGATCCAACAGAAGCCATAGACCGCCGAGACCGCACGGCCAACCGACACGGGATCGGCCGCATCGGTCAGCCCGGCCGCATGCGCGATCACGCCCGCGATCGCGGCTCCGAAGGCCGTGCCGAGCGAGCGGACCGAGGTGAGCGCCGCGGCGGTGGTGCGCTGCTCGCCTGGCCCCGCCCCCTCCATGGTGCGCGCGACGAGGTGCACGTTGTAGATGCCGATTCCGGTTCCCATCGTGAAGGCGCAGAGCGTCAACATCGCAAGCCCCGGCAGAAGCGCCACCGAGGTGAGGCACACAAGTGCCGCGAACGCGATGAGCGGCCCGGACCAGAGGGCGATGCGCTCGCGTCCGCCGGACCAGCCCGAGGCGCCGAACGACCCGACGGTCCAGCCGAACGAGATCGTGATCGTGACGAAATTGACGAAGAGCGGCGATACGCCATGCACGACCTGCAGCAAGAGCGGCAGGAACAAGGTCACCGATGTCTGCGTCATGGCGTGAAGCGACAGGATCCACAATGCCAGCCCGATCGGCGCGGTCAGAGACACCGCATGTGCCGGGAACAGCTTGTTGCCGGCGTCGCGGTCGAGCCGGAACGCGATCCCCACCAGGAGGACCGCCGCGGCGATAAGGACGGCGCGCGCCGCCGCACCTTCGACGGGCCCGGTCGCCGCGATGCAGAACACCCCCAACGCAAGGGTCAGCAGCCGCGTCAGCGGGAACGGCTGCATGCGCCCGCGCTGCGGATCGGTATCGAGCGCTTCCGGGATCTTGAACCGGGCGATCGCCGCAAACGCCAGCATCAGCGGAACCATCAGCCAGAACGAGCCCCGCCACCAATGGATGGCCGCGAACAGGCCGCCCACGATCGGCCCGCTCAGATGGCAGCAGGTGAAAGTCGCCTGCGACAGCGCGAGGATGCGGGTCCTGAGCCGCGCATCGTAAAGGCTGGTGATGAGCGCGGTGGCGCCGCCCGAGACGAGCCCGCCGGCCCAACCCTGAACGCCGCGCGCCGCCACCAGCGCGATCATGCTGGGCGCCAAGGCACACGCGATCGTGCCGAGCGCGAAGGTGACGGCTGCGAGCGTGTATCCGTTGCGGGGGCCGAGCCGCGCCCACACCGCGCCGGTCGAGGACGCGCCCACGATCGAACCGATCGTGTACAGCATGGCGGCCCATGTGTAGAACACCGCGCCGCCGACATCGGCGACGATGGTTGGCATGATGATCGCGATCACCAGGATCTGGGTCGCGTGAAGCGCGAGACTGCCGATGATCAGCGCGGAATAAAGCCCGCGGGTTCCTTCAAACAGCTCCCTGAAGGATCCTTTCTCGGCATCATCCGTCATGCCGTGGCCTGGCGCGGCGTGGCCGGCGCGACGAAGCGGTTCGCCGGCCGCGGCAGGCCCAGATTCTCGCGCAGGGTGCGGCCTTCATACTCGGTGCGGAACAGGCCGCGGCGCTGCAGTTCCGGCACCACGAGATCGACGAAATCGTCGAGCGCGCCGGGGAGGGTCGTCGGCAACAGGTTGAACCCGTCGGCCGCCTTGGTGACGAACCATTCCTCGAGACGGTCGGCGACCTCGCTGGCCGAGCCGATGATCATCCAATGGCTGCGTGCCGCGGCATAGCGATAGGCCAATTGCCGGATCGTCAGGTTCTCGCGATGGGCGAGCGCCGACAGCTCGGTCGGGTTGCTCATGCGCACATCGTTGCCCTTCATCTCGGGCACCGGTCCGTCGAAGGGCAGGCCCGAAAGGTCGATACCGCCGAGCCGCTCGGTCAGCAGCGCGAGCGCCGACTTGGGGTTGACGAGCGCATGGAGCCGTTCGTATTTCGCCTGGGCCTCGGCCGCGGTGCGGCCGGTGAAGATGGCGACGCCCGGCAGGATTTTCACATCGTCGGGCGAGCGGCCATATTTCTTGAGCCGCCCCTTCACGTCGGCATAGAACGCGCGCGCGTCCTCGAGCGTCGCCTGCGACGTGAAGACCGCGTCGGCGACGCGCGCCGATAATTCGCGCGCCGGCTCGGATTTCCCGGCCTGGATCAGCACCGGATGGCCCTGCGGCGGCCGCGCCACGGAAAGCGGGCCGCGCACGGTGAAATACTTGCCCTTGTGGTTCAGGACGTGGAGCTTCTTGGGATCGAAGAAGCGGCCCGTCTCCTTGTCGCGCAGAAACGCGTCGTCCTCGAAACTGTCCCACAGGCCGCGCACGACGTCGGCGAACTCTTCGGCGCGGTCATAGCGCTGCGCGTGCGGCATATGATCCTTGTGGCCGAAATTGAAGGCGTCTTCGCGGTTGGCGCCGGTGACGAAGTTCCATCCCGCGCGCCCGCCGCTCAAATGGTCGAGCGAGGCGAACATGCGCGCGACCGTATAGGGCTCGTTATATGTCGTGGACGACGTCGCCGCGAGCCCCAGATGGGTCGTGACGGAGGAAAGGGCGGAGAGGATGGTGAACGGCTCGAACCGGCCGACCCGCGAGCTGTGGCTCAAGGTCTCGATGTCGTTGATCCCGGCGACGCCATGGCTGTCCGCGATGAACATCATGTCGAGCTTGCCGCGCTCCATGGTATGGGCGAGCTCGGTCCAGCGCTCGAGGCTGAGGCCGGTATCGGCATAAGTGTCGGAGAGGCGCCAGCCCGAGAGGTGATAGTTGGAATCCGCCTCCATGAAGACGGCAAAATGCAACTGCGCCATGATCCGCTCCCGATCTTTCCTCGCGTCCGATCAAAAGCGCCGGCCCAGGCAAAATCAAGCCTGACCCGTCGCATCGCAGACCTGCGCCGCCTATGATGGCCGCCGACCCTTGGCGAGGAGACGTGGATGAGTCTGCCCGACTATCGGCCCTTCCTGCCCACGGCGGCGCAATCGAAGGTCGGCGCGCCGACCGCGCGGGCGCATGCCGAGGCGCGCGCCGGCAGCCCGCGCGGCCGCGAGATGGCGGCCGAGCGCGAGGCGCGCTTTGCGAAGCCCTTCACCGGCGTTACGACGGACGGCACGGTCGTCCCGGGCCTTTACGCGCTTCAGCCCAACGGCGCGCCGGCCGAGGCGATGGTGGCGGCGGCAAAGGCCCTGATCGCGCGGCTCTCGCCCGAGCAGCGCGCGGCCTCGTGCTTCCCGGTCGATTCCCATCAGGGCCGCCGCTGGCAGAACACCGAGTTGTGGATCGAGGATTGGGGCCTGCGCCTGGAAGAGCTGCCGGACGCGCAGCGCGAGGCGGTGCTCGACGTGCTGCGGGCGAGCCTCAGCGCCAAGGGGTTCGAGAAATCGCGCGACGTGATGCGGCTCAACCGCTTCATCGGCGACCTGATCGGCGGCCCGCATATATTGGGCGAATGGAGCTTCATCTTCTCGCTTTACGGCGAGCCGCATCCGACCGACCCGTGGGGCTGGAACCTGTTCGGCCATCATCTCTGCCTTCATTGCTTTGCGGTGGCGGGGCAGATGGTGCTGACGCCGGTCTTCATGGGCGCCGAGCCGTCTTACGCCGATGTGGGTCCCTTTGCCGGCACCGTCCTGTTCCAGGACGAAGAGCGCGCCGGGCTGTCGCTGATACGCGCCTTGAGCCCGCAGCAGCAGCAAGAAGCGATCGTCTATCACTCGATCATCGGCGGCGACATGCCGCCGGGACGCCGCCATTTCGCCGACAATCTCCATTTGGGCGGCGCCTATCACGACAACCGGGTCATCCCTTACGAGGGCATAAAGGCGGGGTCGTTCAACGCCGATCAGAGGAAGCGCCTTGTCGACCTCATCGCGTGCTATATGGAGCCGCTGCCGGAAGGGCCGTTTGCGGCACGGATGGAAGAGATCGAGCGGCACATGGCCGAGACGCGCTTTTGCTGGGTCGGCGGCTATGATGACGAGAGCGCGTTCTATTACCGGATTCAAAGCCCGGTCGTGATGATCGAGTTCGACCACCATTGCGGCGTGTTCCTGACCAACACCGAGCCCGCAAAGTTCCATGTCCACACGATCGTGCGCACGCCCAACGGCAACGATTACGGCCGCGATTTGCTGCGCCTTCACTACGAGCGCTCGCCGCATCACCAGGGACGATGAATCGGAGACAGGAAGAATGGCTGACACCGTGACGAAATACGAACGCATCGCCGTCGAGGAGGGATTCACCATCCCCGAAATCGCCGCCGAGCAGCAAAAGCGCCTGCCCCAGGGAGGGCCGCCTTCGGCGTTCCGGCAAGAGACGTTCCGCGCGCTCCTCGATCTGGGGCCCGGACGCATCAAGGCGATGGACGAGGACGGCATCGCGACGCAGGTCTGCGTGCTCGCCGGAAACGTGATCCAGGATATCGACCCGGTGCAGGGCAACGAGCTTGCCGCGCTGTCGAACGACCGGCTGGCCGAGGCGGCGAAGAAATACCCGGGCCGCATCACGGGCTTGGCCGCCTTCGCGCCGCGCGATCCCAAGCGCGCCGCGGACGAACTCGAGCGCGCGGTGAAGCGGCTTGGCCTCAAAGGCGGCATCGTCAATTCGCACTCGCTGGGCGAATATCTCGACGACAAGAAGTTCTGGCCGATCTTCGAGGCCGTGCAGGCGATGGACGTGCCGATCTATATCCATCCGCGCGATCCCTCGCCGCAGATGATCAAGCCCTACGAGGTGTTCGGGTTCAAGATCGGCTGGTCCTGGGCGGCGGAGACCGGGACCCACATCATCCGCCTCATCGGCAACGGCGTGTTCGATGAATTCCCGCGCCTCAAGATCGTGATCGGCCATATGGGCGAGGGGATCCCGTTCCACCTCGACCGGATCGACAACCGCTATTTCTGGGAGCACGAGATGGCGGGGACGGCGCCCAAGCTGAAGCGCAAGCCCAGCGACTATTTCCGCGACAATGTCATGATCACGACGAGCGGCATGAACTTCACCCCGCCGCTGCTCATGACCTTGCAAATGGTGGGCTGCGACAATGTTCTGTTCGCGGCCGATTATCCCTTCGAGGTCGTGCGCGATTCGGTTGCCGCCATCGACGCGCTGCCGATCGCGGAGGCCGACAAGGCGAAGCTCTACAGCCTCAATTCGCGGCGCGTCTTCAAGCTGTGAAGGGAGGGCGCGTCCTTCGACTTCGCTTCGCTTCGCTCAGGATGAGGAAGTTTGGAGAAATATCCTCATCCTGAGCGGAGCGCCGAAGGCGCGAAGTCGAAGGACGCAATATATGTTGATCGAGGAGGAATGAGTGGCGACACGACCCAAGGACATCGATCCCGATTCGGGTTTTCGGCTGCCTTTGCCAAAGCGCGAGGACCTCGACGAGGATGGGAAGAAACTCTACGACGAGATCGTCAATCCCAAGGCCGGGACGATCCGCGGCCTGCGCGGCCCGGCCGGGATACGGCTCTATAGCCCCTACAATTCGAAAATATCGCAGCCCATCAACCGCTATCTCCGGTTCGAGGCCGGGCTCGGCGCCCGGCTGCGCGAGGTTGCGATCCTCGCCACCGCGCGCGAATGCGACAGCCAGTTCGAATGGGCCGCGCACGAGCCCGAGGCGCTGAAAGAAGGGGTGCCGCCGTCGATCGTCGACATCATCAAACATCGCCGCGCGACCGATGCGCTCGCCGAGGAGGACCGCATCGTGATCAATCTCGCCCGCGAGACGTTCCGGGCCAGGAAGGTCACGTCACAGACCTTCGCCAGCGCGCTCACGCTGTTCGGGCCGAAGAAGCTCGTCGACATCATCTGCCTGATGGGAAACTACGCGGCGACGGCGGCGCTGCTCACCGCTTTCGACATGCAGCTCGATCCGGGTCAGGAGCCGTTGTTGCCGGTGCCATAGTATGTCGCCGCGTCGTCCGTGACCGATCACGGGGCCGGCTTGGTGAGCAATCTCGACACGGTCGCCAAAAGGTCGTCGGCGCCAAAGGGTTTGGCGAGCGTCGCCGTTGCGCCCAGTTCCATAGCGAAGCGCAGGTAGCCGTGCTCGCCGCTGCCAGAAATGGCGAGGATCGGCAAATCGGAAGCCGCTCGACGCAAGGCTTGTATAGTTTCGATCCCCTCTTTGTCCGGCATCACGATGTCGGTGATGACAAGGGCCGGAGGATTCTCCTGAAAGAGGTGGAGGCCCTTTCTGCCATCGGCTGCGGACTTCAATGTACGAACCAAGAGACGGCGCATCTTCGAATCGTCGTCAATGATGAGGATTTCCGCCATCGCCCCTCCTCAACCTAGCCACCGAGCGTGGCGCGAAGGGTCGCCGCCAACTCCTCGCGGCTGTATGGCTTGCTCAACAGCCGCAAGCTTTTCAGTGCCGAACCGTCGCCGTCGATCTTCGTCTGCGGGAAACCGGAGGTCAGTACAACTTTGAGCTTGGGCCAACGCTCCAGCGCGATGCGCGCGAGCTCTACGCCGTCGAGGCCGCCCGGCATGACGATGTCGGTGAATAGCAGGTCGACGTTCTCATGTTCAAGAATTTCCAGCGCGAGTGCAGCCCGCTCGCATTCGAGCGTGCCATAACCGAGGTCGCGCAACTGCCGCAACACGGCGCGGCGCACCGCGGGATTGTCTTCGACGACAAGCACCACCTCGCCGACTCCTCGCTCAATGTGTCCCCTTGCCGTTTCCTCGGATGCTTTCCCATCACCCGTTGCGCGCGGCAGGTAGAGGCGGAACGTCGTGCCTGCGTCCAGTTCGCTGTAGACGCTGATATGGCCGCCAGATTGACGCATGAATCCGAAGACCATGCTGAGGCCAAGACCGGTGCCCTTTCCTTGCTCTTTGGTCGTAAAGAACGGCTCGAAAATCTGGCTCATGGTCTCGGGCGTCATGCCGGTTCCGGTGTCGCTTACCTCGATCAGCACATAATCGCCTTCGCGTACGTCGACGTGCGACGCAACATAATCGGCGTCGAGACGACGGTTGGCGGTCGCTATCATGAGGCGCCCGCCCTTGGGCATCGCGTCTCGCGCGTTGGTGGCGAGGTTCGCAAGGCTTGCTTCGAGCTGCGCCGGATCAGCGACAACTTGCCACGTGTCAGCGGCGAGTTCGAGGGATACCGAGATGTCTTCGCCGAGGAGGCGGCCCAGCAACCGAACGGTGTTGGTGATCAGCTCGTTGACCCTGATCTCATCGGGCCGCAGGGGTTGGCGTCGAGCGAACGCAAGGAGACGGCGCGTCAGGTCAGCACCGTGCCACGCGGCAGCATGCGCGTCGCCGATTGCTTCGAGCACGTCCGCGTCCCCGGAGATTCTGGCGATCGCATAGTCGAGATTGCCGATGACCACGCCCAGCAGATTGTTGAAGTCATGTGCCATCCCGCCGGTGAGGTTGCCGATAGC